>Ga0116136_1000566_pt1 | contig 21256 bp, 13 predicted proteins | sample June2015DPH_20_5_FD_88972 | JGI IMG/M metagenome (GOLD analysis project Ga0116136, IMG submission 88972) | Peatland microbial communities from SPRUCE experiment site at the Marcell Experimental Forest, Minnesota, USA - June2015DPH_20_40 | ecosystem: Environmental > Terrestrial > Soil > Wetlands... | reverse complement strand
GGCCGCAGGACTCGTGGCGGAAGAATTGGGCCACGGAGCGGATAAAATCCACCACGCAGACACTTTGGTCCATCACCAGCATGGTCCCGGAGCCCAGGGCGCCACCCGCCCTGGCCATGGAGCCTAAGTCCATGGGGGTGTCCAGGGCGAGGGCGGTGACGACGCCTGCCGAGGCGCCGCCCGTCTGGCACATCTTGAACTGGCAGCCGGGGCGCAGACCGCCGCCGTAGGTATCGATGAGTTCCCGCAGGGTCAAGCCCACCGGCGCTTCCACGATTTGCGGGGTCCGCACCTGGCCGATGATCTGGTAGATCTTGGTGCCGCTGGTGTCGGCGGTGCCCAGGGATTTATACCAGGCCCCGCCCTTGCTGAGGATGGCCGGCACGCTGGCCAGAGTCTCCACGTTATTGACGATGGTGGGTTTACGCCACAGGCCGGAAACCCCGGGGAAAGGCGGTTTCGCGCGGGGATAGCCGCGCTTGCCCTCGATCGATTCCATCAGGGCGGTCTCCTCACCGCAGATGTAGCAGCCGGCTCCGGAACGGACTTCAATGGTGAAGGAGAAGTCGGTGCCGAAGAGTTGCCGGCCCAGGAATCCCCCGGCGGTGGCCTGCTCAATGGCCTGGTTTAGACGGGCCTGGGAGAGGTAATATTCCCCCCGGACATAGATGAACCCCTGGGACGCCCCCACCGCATAGCCGGCGATGGCCATACCCTCCAGGACCTTGTGAGGGTCGCCTTCCATGAGGTAGCGGTCCTTGATGGTGCCTGGTTCCCCTTCGTCGGCATTGCAGATAACGTATTTGGGAGTGGGCAGGGGCCGGGTGAAGGACCACTTGAGGCCGGCGGGAAAGCCGGCGCCACCCCGCCCCCGCAAGCCGGAAGTCTTCACTTCCTCCACCACCGACTCCGGGGTCATGGTGGTCACCACTTTCTTCAGGGTCTCATATCCGCCCTTAGCCAGGTAATCCTCGATCCGGGTGGGATCGATGACCCCAACGTGGTCCAGTAAGATTAGGTCATAGGGGCTTTGCCGATATTGGCGAAAGTCCTTGGTGCTGTAAGGCAACCCCCGGTAATCGGGGACCTGGCCGGTCCGGTAGTCGGCGAGCACCTGTTTGATTTTGGCGGAGGTGAGGTTGCCGATGACCACTTCATTGATCTGCATGGCGGGGGCCACTTCACAGACCCCCAGACAGGCCGAGAGTTCCAGGGTGAAGAGGCCGTCGCCGGTGGTTTCCCCCACCGCGACCCCCAATTCTTGCTGCAAGGCGTGCAGCATATTTTCGGCGCCAGCAATATGGCAGGGCGGGGATTCGCACATGCGGACGACGTATCGGCCTTTGGGTTTCCAGGAGTACATGGAATAGAAGCTCATCACCCCAAAGACCTCGCTTCCCTGGATATTAAGGCCAGCGGCGATGCGCTCCTGAACCGCGGGGGGCAGATAGCCCAGCGCCTCCTGGACCTCCTGCAGGACCGGCATCAGGGCTCCGGCCTGATCCTTATGCCGATTGACGATTTCATCCACCTGGTGAATAATTTCCGGGCTGAGGGCAGCTGCCGTTTGGCAGGCGCATCCTGAATTTTTTGTCAGTGTAGTCATGGTCGGCCTCCTCAAACTTTCTCGATCTGCACCGCACAGACCTTGTATTCCGGAATCTTGGAGACCGGATCCAGGGCGGCGTTGGTCAGTTTATTGGCCGAGGCCTCGGCGAAATGGAACGGGAGGAAGATGGTGCCGGGGATGGCCTTGTCGGAGATTTGCGCTTTGGCGGTGATCTTGCCGCGGCGGGTGCGGATTCGCACCTGCTGGCCGTCGGCAATGCCATACCTGGCCGCATCGGCGGCGGCCATTTCCACCCGGCATTCCGGGGCCTTTTCCACCAGGCCGGGGGCGCGCCGGCTCATGGTGCCGGAATGGTATTGATACAGGAGGCGACCGGTAGTGAGATAGAGCGGGTACTCGGCGTCGGGCATCTCTGCCGGGTCCCGGTGCTCAATGGCGAAGAACATACCCAGACCCCGGGAAAAGCGGTCCTTGTGGAGATAGACCGTGCCGGGGTGCTCCGCATTGGGACAGGGCCACTGCAGGCCGCCGGCCTCCAGGCGTTGATATGAAATCCCCGCATAGGAAGGGGTCACCCGGCGAATCTCTTCAAAGATTTCTTCGGGTCCGGCATACTTCATGGGGGAGCCCAGGCGCCCGGCGATCTCGCAGATGATCTGCCAATCGGGTTTGGCCTGCCCCACCTGCGGAATGGCCTGGCGCACCCGGGACACCCGGCGCTCGGTGTTGGAGAAGGTGCCGTCTTTTTCGGCAAAGGAGGCGGCGGGCAAGACCACGTCGGCCAGTTTGGCGGTCTCGGTGAGAAAGAGGTCCTGCACCACCAGGAGTTCCAGGGCCTGCATGGCCCTAATCGCATGGTCGGAGTCGGGGTCGGTGAGGGCCGGGTTTTCTCCCATGATGTACAGGGCCTTGATGCCGCCCTGGGCAATGGCCGGGAGCATCTCGGTCATGGTCAACCCCGCCCAATCGGGGAGGTTGGCCACGCCCCAGGCCTCCGCCATCTTCTTGCGGTTGGCGGCGTCGGTGACCGGCTGATACCCGGAGAAGACGTTGGGTAAGGCGCCCATATCGCAGGCCCCTTGCACGTTGTTCTGGCCCCGCAGGGGGTTGACCCCTCCCCCGTAAATGCCGACATTGCCGCAGAGCATGGCCAGGTTGCCCAGGGTCTTGACGTTGTCGGTGCCCACCGTGTGCTGGGTGATCCCCATGCAATAGACGATGGAGCCGGCCCGGGCCCGGGCGTACATGCGGGCCGCGGCCGTCAACTGCGAGGCGGGCACCCCGCAGATCCTCTCCGCGTATTCCGGCGTATATTTGGCCACCGTCTCTTTTAGGGCCTCGAAGTTCTCGGTGCGTTCCGCTACATAGGTTTGGTCATAGAGCTGTTCCTCGATGATGACCTGCATCATTCCGTTGATCAGGGCGATATCGGTGCCAGGAATTTGCCGGAGCCAGAGGCGGGCGTGCCGCACCAGGTCCTGGCGCCGGGGGTCGATGACGATGAGATCCTTATTTTTCAGACGCGCCGCCCGCTTGATGCGGGCCGCAATAACCGGGTGATTTTCATTGGTGTTGGAGCCGATCACCAGGATGCAATCGGCATCCTCCAATTCGGCGATGGAATTGGTCATGGCTCCGGAACCGAAGGACGCGGCCAGCCCGGCCACGGTGGAGCTGTGTCAGAGGCGGGCGCAGTGATCCACGTGGTTGGTGCCGATCACGGCGCGCAGCAGTTTTTGCATCAGGTAATTTTCTTCGTTGGTGGCCCGGGCCGAACACCAGCCGCCAATCTTTTCGGGGCCGTGTTTTTCCTTCACCTCCCGGAGGCGGCGGGCCACGAAATCCAGGGCCTCATCCCAGGTGGCCTCTCGAAGCTCGCCGTTCTTCTCCTGGCGGAGGAGCGGGGTCTTGAGGCGATCGGCATGCTGGACAAACCCCATGCCGAACCGCCCCTTGACGCACAGCCGGCCGTCGTTGGGCTGGGCATGGGCCCCGGTCACCTTGACGAGGTGGCCGCCCTTGACGTGGAGATCCATCTGGCAGCCCACCCCGCAGTAAGGGCAGGTAGTGCGGACGCGGCGGTGTTCCCAACTGCGGCCCTGATGCATGGCGTTTTTGTCCAGCAGGGCCCCCACCGGACAGGATTGCACGCATTCGCCGCAAAAGACGCAGTCGGAATCGATATAAGAGTAATCGGCCCTGGCCACGATCTTGTTATGGGAACCGCGGTAGCCGATGCTGATGGCCTGGTTCACCTGCCGTTCATTGCAGCCCCGGACGCAGCGGCCGCACATGATGCACTTGGAAAAATCCCGGACGATCATGCTGTTGTCGTCTTCGTAATAATATTGGGTGTCCGGGGGATTGGCAAAGCTGGGGGTGGGCACCTGATAACGATAGGCCAGGGCCTGCAATTCGCACTCGCTGTTGGCCTCGCAGATCAGGCAGTTATGGTTGCCGGAGCCCAGCAGCAGTTCCAGGACCATTCTGCGGGAGGCGTCGATCCTGGCCGACTCGGTCTTAATCACCATCCCGGGGGTGGCCACGGTGGCGCAGGCGGGCAACAGAGTGCGGGCGCCTTCCACCTCCACCATGCACATCCGGCATGACCCGGTGGGGGTGGTATCGCTCAGATGGCAGAGGGTGGGGATGGTGAAGGTTCCATGCCCCCTGGCCGCTTCCAATATGGTCTGGCCGGGCTGAAACTCCACCGTCATCCCATTAAGGTTGAGGGTTGCCTTGCTCATGCCTTGGGTACCTCCATCTTGAAGTCGGCAAACCGTGTTTTTCTAAGGTTTTGTTAAGTGAAAGTTTTGCCCTCTCGCCATGAACCGCAGCGGCCGCGAGGGTGGACGCCGATACACTGAAACCCGCCTGGGGACCGTATCGCGCTTCAAAGGTGTTAAGCTCATGTACATATTAGCACAAAGTAAGGGCTTGCAATAGAAAATTCCAGGTTTACCCAGGGAGCTTGCGCCAGGCCCCCCGGGCGGCTAAGGTGTGATGCTTCATAATTGCTATGATATTTCAAACTACGGGTTTTTAACCCCCCTTTGAAAAAGGGGGGCAGGGAGGATTTAAAATAACCTCCTGAAATCCCCCTAAATCCCCCTTTTCCAAGGGGGGACTTTAAATACCCAATAAAAAATCAGGGCGACCCCATCACAGGCTGGAAGCCTGTGCCGCTAATCGCCCCTCGGCTCGGCGGCAGCAGCCAGAGTGCCTCGCTAATTCGGAAGGAGGGGATGTTTCTGGGAGAAGTCGTGGGATTCCAGGACTACCTGCTTCCCCAGGCGGGGGCCCGGGTTGATGAGGATGGGGCTCACCAGATTGGCGGTGGTTTCGGCAGGCCGTCCCGGCGGGATGGTCAGGGTGACGAAAACCTGTAGTTCTTCGGGGGCTTGGGCTTTCAGTTCCTTCAAGGCAGAATGGAGGCGGCCCTCCTTAAAGCGGGCCCCCAGCCGGGAGGGTTCGGCCACCAGCAGGGCCAGCTCCGGGTGCTCCAGGCATTGCAAGAGGAAGAAAGGAGCGGTGTCCGGCGGGGCCAACAAGGCGTAGCGGTGAAATTCCGCAAATCCCAAAAGTCCTTGGCGGAAGAAGATTATCCGGTCTTCCGGAACCTGGATGGCCCCTAATCTGCTACGATCGAGGCGCAATCGGGGAACCTGCGGCTGGGAGGGAGGCAGGGGGCCGGCAGCCAAGAGATCACGGCCCACCAACCGTTGCAAGGCCTGCAGGTCGCTGAAGACGAAGGCGGCAGCCTGCCGGTTCTCCTGGAGAAGCCGCTGGAAAATCTCATCCCGCAAGACCACCACGCCCACGGGGGCCTCAATCCCCAGACGGACTTGCTTGCCCCGGAGTTCCAGGACCACCACTCGGACCTCGTCCCCGATGGTGACCCCTTCGCCAATCTTGCGAGTAAGTATCAGCAAACTTTTCTTCCGATCCCTATCTATGAGCGGGTAAAATCAGGACCGCGGCCGGCCTGAGCAAAATCTCCTGAGCCCGGATTCTGGTGGCGCAGAACTCCGAGCCTGGAGGATTATCGTGTCGCAATAAACTTGTAGGGCAATATCTGATTTTTCATCGGCGTATCCTGAAAAAGTATGAAATTTCGGATTATCCACGCTAAAATTTATGGGGTCAACGGCCCTCATGATTATACCAGGTATTTAAAAGCCTCACTTTCTGTGGCCGCGGCGGCGGTCACTTCTCTGCCCAAGCCATTTGACAAAGCCACTAGCCGTACCTGTTTTAATGCAATTTCCCTGCCAGTTTTCCCTGGCCGGAGTGACGGAAAATAGGGGGCCGGAGGCTTGCCGAGGCCCTGGGCGACAGGGAGGGCGGGTTTTTCTCCCCCCTTGGCTAAAGAGGGCAGCCGGGATTAATACCTCATGGTCACGTTATTTCCTCCTTTTGTGCCATGGCTATTGATCAGAATTCTCCAGATAGAATCAGCGGGGTTCCGGTTGTCCGCTAAGACAAGGAAACCTCATCTATAATGTCGTTTCCTGAGCACAGAAAGTTACATCAGGATTAATAAATACCGCAGCTCTCCTGAGAGGCAGGAAACCCTTGGCAAAATGGCTAATCAACACCTATCATCCGAAATTATGCGGCAACCTTGGCCACCGCAGTCAAAAATGGTTTTGGGAACAATTTCTCATAGAATATTATTTTAAAACATTCCTCTTAGTTGGGAAAAAAAGTATGTAATAAATTAAAAAGCCGGATTGCCTTACCAGGCAACCCGGCTATCTCACAGAATTGGAGACCCGTGGCTTTCCGTACCCGCCTTGAGGCGCGTTTGGCTTTTTTACTGGAGTTTCAGCATAAGCACCTTTTATCACAAATGTCAACTAAAATTTACTGAATCGATGCTAATCTCCTTTACTGGGCAGGTCCGTAGAGTAAGCTTTCCAGCGGACCAGATAGTTATTTCCAGAAAATTTCTTTCTTTAAACTGAAATTATGCGGCAACCTTGGCCACCGCAGTCAAAAATGGTTTTGGGAACAATTTCTCATAGAATATTATTTTAAAACATTCCTCTTAGATATCGGTGAATTCCTTATTTTTAAGGTGAAAAGCACTGATTTTATCTAAAAAATGAGGTGGATCCGGTTTTCTTGGACACGGGATTGGGGGGATAATACGTGACCAAGGAGAACCGGGAGATGGCAAAAGGGCGGGATAATGCCCAGGTGATGGGGAGAGGGACGCCAGGGGAGACGGAAGGAGGTAGGCCGCCGACGGGTGCTGAGGCTCATGCGGGAAAACAACCTGTTCTCCCCCTAGCGGGGCCGGCGCGGTAACCCCCGTCTCCACGAGGGGGAGATCATCACCCAGGCGCCCAACTTCAGGTGGGGCACCGACGGCGCCAGGGTCTTTACGGTGGAGGAAGGCTGGGGTTGGATCTTCGTGGCTATAGAGCACTGGAACGCAAAGTGCGTGGGCTGGCATGTCTGCAAACAGGGGACCTGGTTTGCGGCCCTGGAGCCCATTTCCCAGGGGCTGATAGCCACGGAGGGGTCGGGGTTGGCAGGCAGGTCTACCTCAGCCTTAATTGCGAAGCAGATTTGGCTGAGGTCGGAGGAATCACCGCCGCCAGGCCAGAAACCGGGTAAACATCCACTTGACCCCCGGAGTCAATTTGGTCCGGTTGTAGAGGTCGCCGGTCTGTCGGATGGCCTCCGCCTGGGTGGGATAGGGATGAATGACCGCGGCCAGGGTTCCCAGGCCGATATTGCCCACCATGGCCGCGGTGATCTCGCTGATCATCTCCCCGGCATGCCGGGCCACAATGGTGGCGCCCAGGATCTTGTCGGCGCCTTTCTTGACGTGAATCTTCACAAACCCCTCTTCTTCCCCGTCCACGATGGCCCGGTCCACCTCGCGCCAAGGTTTTATGAAGGTCGTGACCGGGATACCCTTCTTTTCCGCCTCTGCTTCATTCAAGCCCACGTGGGCCACTTCCGGGTCGGTGTAGGTGCACCAGGGAATGGTCAGGGCGCTCAGCTTCTGGCGCCCAAAGAACAGGGCGTTCTGGATGACGATACGCGCCGCGAAGTCGGCCAGATGAGTGAACTGGTAGGGCAGACAGATGTCGCCCGCGGCGAAGATATGGGGATTGGTAGTTTGCAGCTTGTCATTGACTATTACGCCCCTGCCTTTTCCGGCTTCATACATGACGCCGGCGGCTTCCAGGTTGAGGCCTTCGACGTTGGGGGCCCGGCCGGCGCCGATGAGAATCTCGTCAACCTCGATTTCTCCCTTTTGGCCCGCGCTTTCATACTGGACCAGCTTGCCGTTGTCGGTTTTGGTTACCTGGAGAGGCCTGGCATTGAGGATCAGGCCGATGCCTTCCTTTTGGAAGGTCTTCTGGATTAGTTCCGCCGCGTCCGCATCTTCTTTATTCATGATGCGGGGATATTTGTGCAGCAGGGTCACCCGGCAGCCCAGGCGTTGGAAGGCCTGGGCAAATTCGCAGCCGAGGGGCCCACCACCCATCACCAGGAGACGCGCCGGGCGTTCGGTCAAAGAGAAGACCGTCTCGTTGGTCAGATAACCGGCTTCCTGCAATCCCGGCACCGATGGGCGCACGGCCCGGCCGCCGGTGGCGATGACCGCCTTTTGGAAGCGCAGGGCCTTGCCTCCCACCTCTACGGTATCCGGGCCGGAAAACCTGGCCTCGCCCAGGAAGACGTCCACCCCCAAATCCCGGAAGCGCTCGGCTGAATCGTGGTGGCTGATCTCCGCCCGCAGGCGCCGCATGCGCTCCATGACCGCGGCAAAGTCCACTTCAACCGCGCTCGAGATCTTTAAGCCAAACAGGCCGGCATCCCGGATGTCGGCACAAACTTTGGAGGAGCGGATAATGGCCTTGGACGGTACACAGCCGTAATTGAGACAATCCCCTCCCAAAAGATGGCGCTCCACCAGGGCCACTTTGGCGCCCAGCGCCGCGGAGCCGGCTGCGCTTACCAATCCCGCGGTGCCCCCACCTATGACCACCAGGTTGTAACGGGGTTGAGGCTCAGGATTCACCCAGCCCGGCGGCCGCACATTGGCCACCAGGGCTTCATTATAGGTGTCAAGGGGGCTGACCTCGGGCATGGCGACGGCCTCTGCGGTTCACTTCTTTTGGGAGAACAGGGGGAGATACTGGCCGTAGCCTTCCTTCTCCAAATCCTCCTTGGGAATGAAGCGCAAGGCGGCGGAGTCCATGCAATAGCGCAGGCCGGTGGGCGGCGGCCCGTCATTGAAGACGTCCCCCAGATGGGAGTCGCCATGTTTGCTGCGCACCTCGGTGCGCACCGAGAGCCACTCCCGCTTTTTCCGCTCCACTAGATTGCCGGGTTCCAGGGGTTTGGTGAAGCTGGGCCAGCCGGTGCCAGAATCGAATTTGTCCGTGGAGCTGAACAGCGGTTCACCGGAGACGATGTCCACGTAGATGCCTTCCCGATGGTTGTCCCAATATTCATTGTGAAAGGCCGGCTCGGTGCCCCCCTCCTGGGTCACCTGATACTGCAACGTGGTCAACTTCTTCCGGAGGACTTCATCACTGGGTTTCGTGTATTTTGTAGGCTGGTCGCCGGGAGGATCGGGGGGGGCCGCGGGCTTTCCGCCCCAGACCTTTTGCAAAAACTGGTCACGGCCGGCATTCCAGCGGTAATACTTATAGCGCACCGGATTCTTATGGGCATAATCCTGGTGGTAATCCTCCGCCGGGTAGAAATTGGTGAACTTAATGATCTCCGTGGCGATGGGTTTCTTAATTTTTTGTAAGGGTCCGGAACGGCCCAAATTCTGTTTGGATTCCTCCGCCAGGCGCCTTTGCTCCTCGTCGTGGTAGTAGATGACCGACCGGTACTGGGGCCCCCGGTCCACGAATTGGCCGCCGGCATCGGTGGGATCGATATGCCGCCAGAAGTAGTCCAGCAGTTCCTGATAAGAGACCTTTTGGGGATCGTAGAATACCTGGACCGCCTCCACGTAGCCCTTGCCGGCGTAATCTTCATAGGTGGGATGGTCGCCGCGGCCGCCGGCATAGCCGGAGACCACCTTCACCACCCCCGGGACCTTTCTGAAGTCTGATTCCGTGCACCAGAAACAGCCTCCAGCAAAGGTGGCCACTGGCAGATGTTGCTTTTCATTCATAGCGCTCCCCTGTGTCTGCCCTTTTTGGGGCTCGGCCCTGGCCGGCCGCGGAGCCGCCACCAGGATTGCCATGGCCAGTAATAATGGGAACATTGGTGCGATTTTCGTGATTTTTCCAGCCCTTTTCAGACTAACCCTCAGCCGCCAAACCCTTATTCGCTTGGGTGGACCAAGGAGGCTCATTAACCGAGACCGCATGGAGATGGGGTTCCTTGGGACTTCTCATTAAATAAACAGTTAATCTGAATTTACGGAAAGTCAAGAGAGCCGGGAGGTGGGCGGCGATTGTCCAGGATTTTAAGATAGGCAAAATCAAACCCTAACAAGGTTGACTTTTGGGCGGTTTTTTCCTATGGCAGGAGCATATTTTGCATTTGCATTCCGGGCCAACAAAATGTCTTATACCAACGACAACCCCATCTTTCCTATCTGCCCTTTGAAATATCCATGAAAATAATTCAGCTTCTTGATTTTCTAAATATCTCCTAAGCGCATAACTACACACATCAGCAATTTGTACCATACTTGTTAATTGACTATCCACGAATAAAGGAGTTTCGATAATTTGAGTAACTGTAGTCCACAAGGTACCAGTTCTGTGAAATTCCTTCATTAATTCAGTATGTTTTTTTGATACAGTTTCATTATTATCATGGATTAATAAACCCAAATACCGGTCACCAGTAGATGTATGTTGTATTTGTAGAAATTGCTCGAAACGTGAAATTACCTGTTCAAATCCTTGAGTTTCAACATTATGACCTATCCTAACTGGATCAAAATATAATTTATCAATACATTCTGCAAATAAACGTGCAAATTGCCATCTTGAAACCCGTTTACCAATATCTAATATACATTGCTTTCTATCATCATGGGTTAGATGTATATACGGCTTAGTTTTATTATAATTCTTTTTTTTAAGTTTGTATTGTGCTGATTTACCAGCCCTCTGCAAGTTCATTAATTTTATATTTCTTAATTTTTCAACTTCGTATATTCTTTGGTCTTTATTTAACTTAGCGAAATCAACTATCTTAGTTTGTTCAGAATATTCTCTCATCATCCAACCAGTATGTATCTCAACTCCTTGTAAAAAATACTTCTTTTTTATTGCAGATATATCCATATCACATGATTTCCATTTATTTATTGGAATTGCAAGACCGGCTAAGACAAAATGAGTTGAATTGCCAGGAATTTCGGGTGTACCTGATTCGTCAATATAACAGATAAACATTTTCCCCATCCTTTGGTTGATATAAAAAAAAATGCGACTGGGGCTGGGGGCCGAAGCCCCTCCACGAGACGCAAAGCGACTCATCCCAGACGCACACTCAATTTAATGCTTGTCCACGCATGTGTCAAGCAAAAAAATGCATAAAACGGAGAAAACCTCAAAAAAAATTAGATGCCCTCTTTTCCCAAAAATATCATAGTTGGGTTTAAGCCTATTGTCAATAGCGGTTGGTGAGGATGACAGTCTTTAAGCGGAAATGTAGACTTGCTCCAATCCCCCTCAATACAACCTAATCCGATTTGACTACATGCAATTTCCTTGCCAAAGACTTGCAATCGCTTGCAAAAATTATTTCAAATTATGACAATACCGGGAGGTGGGGGTCACTGGCTTCGGGACCCGCCTCGCCTTAGGCGCCGTTGAGATGCCTGCTTGAAAATCGCGCCAATTCCAGATAAAATTAATCAATGCATTCTGCTTTGGCCATGGGGGACGAATCCCCCAATCTCTTGACGGCGTTTGCCCGGGCCCCCAGCCAGGTCTATCTGCAAGGTCTAACCCCCGCCTGCGGCGCCTACCTCCTGGCCAGCCTTTTTCGGCAACTGGGGCGGCCCTTCCTCCTGGTGACCCCCAATGGTGAGGGCCATGAGACCTTTTTGAAGGACCTGGCCTTCTTCCTGGGAAACCCGGCGGACCAGGCCGGCGGCGCCCGGCGCCTCTTCCTGTTTCCGGGCCACGAAGTCCTGCCCTTCCGGGAGCTGAGCTTCGACTCCGAGGTGAGCTGCGCCAGGATGGCCTCGGCTTATGTGGCCCTGACCGTGGCGCCCCATTTTCTCATGGTGGCCCCGGCCCTAGCCCTGCGCCAGAAGCTCCCCCCGGCCCAGCGGCTGCGGGATTTGCTGGCCTACGTGCTGCCCGGCGAGACCCTAAGCCGCCCGGAATTTCTCCAGAGCCTGCTGGACGGCGGCTATGCCCGCCGTCCGGTGGTGGAGGAGAAGGGCGAGTTCAGCGTCCGTGGCGGCATCATCGACCTGTTCCCGCCCCTCTATGAGCAGCCGGTGCGCCTGGAGTTCTGGGGGGACGAAGTGGAGTCCATCCGGCGCTTTGACCCGGCCAGTCAGCGGTCCCTGGGCCAGCTTCCGGAGCTGGTGGTGCTGCCCGCCAGCGAGGTGGTGCTGGACGGAGCGGCCCGGGAACACGCCCTGGCCCGGCGCAAACGCCGCCAGGACCCCCAGTTCTGGGAAAACGTCCGGGAAGGCCGCCACTTTCCCCGCATCGAGCGCCATTTGGAGGAATTTTACCCGCAGCCCCAGACCTTGTGGGAGATGCTGCCGCCGGAGACCGTGGTGGTGGTCTGGGACCCCCTTAACCTGGAGCGGGAGCTGAAGAAGATGGCGGAGGACACGGCCCATGAACCCCAGGGCTGGTTGGATCAAATTCCCTGGGAGGACCGCCTCGCCCGGTTCAGCACCGTCTTCTGCCCGCTGCTTCCCTGGGGCCACCTCCATCCGGAGCGCGACCTCCATTTCCAGGTGGAGAGAAACGACGGTCTGGCCCAGGAGTTGTCCGCCGCCGCGGCCGAAGCCGGGCGGCTGGTGCCGGCCCTGGCAGCCCGCCTGGAAGAATGGCGCCGGGGCGGGTTTCAGGTCCTGCTGGCGTGTAAAAGCCGCCATCGGGGCGAGCGGCTGGCCCGGCTCCTCCAGGAAGAGGGCCTGGAGGCGCCGCTCAACCTCACCCCCACCTGGGAGCCGGGCAGCCGGGTGGAGCTCACCGTAGGCGAACTCTCCGGGGGATTCCGGCTCCTCTCCCAGGGACTCATCGTCCTCACCGAAGACGAGGCCCTCGGGTTCCGCCCCGAAGGGCGGCGCCGCAAAGAGGGCCGCGCCCCCCAGGACCTCACCTCCCTGGCCGACCTCCAGGAAGGAGATTACATCGTGCACCTGGAGCACGGGATCGGCATCTACCGGGGGCTGGTGAAACTCTCCGTCGGACTCCAGGCCAATGATTTCCTGGAGCTGGAATACCAGAACGGCGACCGCCTCTACCTGCCGGTGGATCGCCTCCACCTGGTGCAGAAATACCTGGGGGTGGAGGGGGTGGAGCCCCGGGTGGAGCGTCTGGGGGGCAAGTCCTGGGAGCGCACCAAGAAGCGGGTCAAGAAGGCGGTGGAAAAAATCGCCCGGGAACTGGTGGAGCTCTATGCCTTGCGCCGGGTCCTGCCGGGGCACCAGTTTTCGCCCCCGGACCCGGTATACCGGGAGTTCGAGGCCACCTTCGAATTTGCCGAGACCCCGGACCAGGAACAGGCCATCCAGGAAGTCCTGGCGGATCTGGCCTCGGATAAGCCCATGGACCGGCTCATCTGCGGCGACGTGGGCTACGGCAAGACCGAGGTGGCGGTGCGGGCCGCCTTCAAGGCGGCCATGGACGGCAAGCAGGTGGCCATGCTGGTACCCACCACGGTGCTGGCGGAGCAGCATTACGAAACCTTCAGCCGGCGGCTGGCTCACTATCCGGTGGAGGTGCGGGTCCTGAGCCGCTTCAAAGCTCCGGGGGCGCAACGGCAGATCCTGGCGGACCTGGCCCGGGGCCAGGTGGACATCGTCATCGGCACCCACCGGCTGCTGTCCAGGGACGTGGCCTTCAAGGATTTGGGCCTGGCCATCATCGATGAGGAGCAGCGTTTCGGGGTGAAGCAAAAGGAGAGACTGAAGGACTGGCGCCGCACCGTGGACGTTCTTACCCTGACCGCCACCCCCATTCCCCGGACCCTGCAATTGTCCCTGACGGGCTTGCGGGACCTGAGCCTGATCGACACCCCGCCGGAGGACCGCCTGGCGGTGCGCACCTACTTGTGCCGCCCGGAGCGGGCCGTAATCCAGGCGGCCATTCGCCGGGAACTGGCCCGGGGCGGACTGGTCTTTTTCGTGCACAACCGGGTGCGAAACCTGGCCAGCTGGACCCGCCAGGTCCAGGAGATGGTGCCCGAGGCCCGGGTGGCCATGGCCCATGGCCAGATGCCGGAGCGGGAGCTGGAAAAGGTAATGCTGCGCTTCTGGCGCAAGGACGTGGACGTGCTGGTGTGCACCGCGATCATCGAAGCCGGCCTGGACATCCCTGCGGCCAACACCATCATCATCAACCGGGCCCACACCCTTGGGCTGGCGCAGCTCTACCAGCTGCGGGGCCGGGTGGGTCGCAGCCCGTCGCAAGCCTATGCCTACCTGCTGGTGCCCGATGATGCTGCCCTCTCCAATGAGGCCCAAAAACGCCTGAAGGCTTTGATGGAATTTACCGAGCTGGGCTCCGGTTTTAAGATCGCCATGCACGACCTGCAGATCCGGGGGGCCGGCAATCTCCTGGGTCAGGCCCAATCCGGCCAGGTGGCGGAAGTCGGGTATGAGCTTTACCTGCAGCTCCTGGAACAGGCTATTCGGGAGTTCAAGGGCGAGCCGGAGGACCTGGCCCCGGACCCGGAGATCCGTCTGCCCCTGGCCGCCTACCTGCCCGAAGATTACGTGCCCGATGTCCAGCAGCGCCTGGCTCTCTACCGGCGACTCTCCGGCCGGTTGACCCCGGAGATGGTGCAAGAACTGGAAGTGGAATTCCAGGATCGCTTTGGACCGCTGCCCCCGGAGGGGCGCAACCTCCTGGAGGTGGTCCGCCTCAAGCATCGCTTGCGGCAGTTGGGCCTCAAGCGTCTGGAGGTGCAGGACAGCTTTGTGCGGCTGCAGTTTGCCCAGCCGGAGCGCCTGGACCTGCCGCGCCTGGTCGGCCTGCTGAAAAGCAAACCGGATACCTTTCGCCTTTTTCAGGATCAAACCTTACGGGTGCGGCTGCCGCAAGACGGCCCATCCATGAGGCGTTTGCAAAACTGCTTGAAAGAAGTGGAGACATTTGTTAATGCAGAAGAAGAGAGGTAGGAAACCATGGCGAGAATTTCCAGAGGGCTGCTGACCTTGGCCCTGACCTGCCTGCTGGCGGGGTTATCGGCCAGGGACGGCTCCGCTGTAGTGGTGGATCAGATTGTGGCCCAAGTCAATGATGAAGTCATCACCATGTCGGAGCTGCAAAGGGCCTCCAGGTCCATCGAGGCCCAAGAGGGTATTTCTCCCAAGGGCAAAGAAGACAAGGCTTTCGAACGCCATCTGCTGGAAACCCTCATTGACCGGAAGCTGGCCAAGGCCGAGGCCAAACGCCGGGGGATCAAAATCGAAGATAAGGAACTGAATGCGGCCCTGGAAAACTTTAAGAAACACAATCATCTGCCGGACGAGGAGTCCTTGAATAAGGCCCTGGCCAAGGCCGGCCTCACCCTTCAAGAGCTCAAGCAAAATATCGCCGACCAGATGACCCAGGAGCGCCTCCTGGTTATGGCGGTGGGCCTCAAGTCCATGGTCAGTGAGGCGCAGGTGCGCCAGGTTTACGAGGAAAAATATAAGCAAGGCGGTACCCAATTGCACCTGTGCGCCATCAAGATGGAGTTTCCGCCGGGCGCCACCGAAGCCCAGCAAGAAGAGATAAAAAGGAAAGCGGAAACCATCCTCAAGGAAGTCAGAGACGGCGCTACTTTTCCGGAAGTCGCCAAGAAATACTCCCTGCCGGAAACCGACGTCGGTTTCGTTCCTGAAAAAGACCTGGATTCCAAGCTGGTGCAATTTCTGGGGCGGTTAAGTCCCAAAGAGGTGGCCCCGGTTCTGACCCCGCAAGGGATTGAATTGATTCAGCTGCTAGAACGCCGGAGCGGTCAGGCCCAGCCCTATGAGGAGGTGGCTCTGGAGATTCGCCGCGTCCTGACTCAGCAGGAGATGGAGAAGCAATTTTCCGTATGGGTCAAAACCCTCCGGGAAAATGCACATATCAAGATCATGCTGTGAGACGCAGGGCGACAGGTGAGCCCCCAGGGCGGCGTCTCATGATTAATCAGACCATAGTGTCCGGCAAGGTTTTTGCTATGAGGCAGGCAATAGGGATTTGTTTGAACTTAGGTATGCCCACTAGCCAATCAATTCATGGAATTTACAAGCTATTTACCTCTCCCCCTTGGGGGAGAGGGCAGGGTAAGGGGGGGTATGGACGGTCTTGTAGGGGCACACCCATTTGTGCGCTCCCTACGAAAGGGTGGGCAGTAGGGGCGGGTTTTAAACCCGCCCCTACAGGGCGGACACCTGGGTCCGCCCCTACGAAAAACCATGCGAAGCCACGCCTCACCCGGTGTCGTCCCCTCGCAGGGGAGAGGGGATTTAGTTGCATCGGTATAATATGTTGATATTGTTTAAATTAACATGGTCTAGAGTTTAACTGCGAGATAGTGTAATCTTCCCCTTGCAATTTTATTGCCGGACACTACTTACCAGGGGCGGGTTTAAACCCCGCCCTTTCTCTCTTCCACTGTTATTCCTGGCGCAGTTGGGGATGGTCGCATGTCCAAGAAAACTTCGCCCCTGGTAACCGATATCGCCAATTTGGCCCGGCATCTCGGGGAAACGGTGACCCTCCGGGGTTGGGTTTACCATCTGCGCTCCAGCGGCAAGGTGCGCTTTCTGGTGATGCGGGACGGCGCCGGGTTGGCCCAGGGTGTACTGGTTAAGGGGAATCTACCGGAGGAAGACTTTCAGCAGTTCGAGCGCCTCACCCTGGAGTCCTCCCTGATCCTGGAGGGCAAGGTGAAGGCCGAACCCCGGGCCCCCGGGGGCTATGAACTGGAAGTCTCCCGATTGCGCCCGCTTCAGATCGCTCCGGAATATCCCATCTCGCAGAAGGAGCACGGGGTGGGTTTCCTGATGGACTGGCGCCACCTCTGGCTCAGGTCCCCCCGGCAGCAGGCCATCCTGCGGGTCCGGGACGAGGTCTGCCGGGCCTGCCGCGATTTTTTTCATGAGCGGGACTTCGTCCTGATAGATACCCCTATCCTGACGCCCACCTGCTGTGAGGGGACCACCAGCCTGTTCGAGACGAACTACCTGGACCGGGGCAAGGCCTACCTCTCCCAGAGCGGCCAGCTCTACCTGGAGGCTGCGGCCATGGCCCTGGGCCGGGTCTATTGTTTCGGGCCCACCTTCCGGGCGGAGAAATCCAAGACCAGGCGCCACCTGACGGAGTTCTGGATGGTGGAGGCCGAGGCCGCCTTCTATACCCTGGAGGAGGTCATGGGGCTGGCGGAAGACCTGGTGCGCTTCGTGGTCCAGCGGGTGCTGGGGCGCCAGGAGGCGCAGTTGCGCCTGTTGGAGCGTGACCGCGAGCCCCTGGCAGAGGCGGCGGCCGGGCCCTTTCCCCGCCTCAGCTATGGCGAGGCCCTGGAGCGCCTGAAGGCGCAGGGCAAAGAAATCCCCTGGGGTGAGGACCTGGGAGGGGAAGAAGAAACCGTTCTGTCCCAGATGTTTTCCAGGCCACTGTTGGTGCACCGTTATCCCCGGCAGACCAAGGCCTTTTATATGGAGCCGGACCCGGCGGACCCCAGGCTGGCCCTGTGCGTGGATATGCTGGCCCCGGAAGGCTACGGCGAGATCGTTGGCGGTTCCCAGCGTATGGACGACCTGGAGACCCTGCTGTCCAGCTTAGAGGCCCATAGCCTGCCCCGGGAGCCACTGGAGTGGTACCTGGACCTGCGCCGCTTCGGCAGCGTGCCCCACGGCGGCTTCGGCCTGGGCATCGAGCGTCTGCTGGCCTGGCTTTGCGGCCTCCACCACGTGCGGGAGACCATTCCTTTCCCGCGGCTCATCGACCGGTGTTATCCCTGAACCACCCACCGAAAACCGAAAAGCGAACCCCGGAAAGCGGCTCCTGGGGCCTGCAGGCCGTGGTTTTCAGCCTGGTGGTCGCGGCCATCAGCAACATCTACCTCACCCAGCCGCTGCTGCCGGTGTTGCAGGCGGAATTCGGGGTCAGCCCTTCCCAGGCTTCTTATACCATCTCCGCGGTGATCCTGGGGATCGCCCTGGCCAACCTGCCGTTCGGTTGGCTGGCGGACCGCGTCCCGGTGCGGAGCCTCATCCTGTCGGGGGGCGTGGTGGTATGCGCCGCCGGGCTCTGCTGCGCTGCCGCCCACAGTCTGCCCCTGCTGGTGGCGGCCCGCTTTCTGCAGGGGCTGTTTGTGCCGGCCCTGACCACCTGCCTGGCCGCCTACCTCTCCGCCAACCTGCCTGTGGAAAGGCTCAACGTGGTGATGGGGTCGTATGTCGCCGCCACTACCGCCGGCGGCCTGGGCAGCCGCCTGTTGGGCGGCATGCTCCCGCCCCTGCACTGGCGGTACGCCTTCGTCAGCGCCGCCGCCCTGCTGGCCGGGGCCACCGTCATCGCGGTCTGGCGGTTGCCGCCAGGCCGGGGACCGGATAAGGGACGGAGCGGCGGCGAAGGCTTCCTCACCCTGTTAACCCACGCGGAACTGAGACGCATTTTTCTGGTGGCCTTCGGTGGCTTTTTCGTCTTCTCCTCGGTATTCAACTATCTGCCGTTTTATCTTTCCGGGGCGCCGTTCCACGCCTCTACCCGCCTCATCACCCTGCTGTATCTCTCCTTGCTCATGGGGACCTTAATCGCGCCGCTGTCCGGCAAGTTGAGCAACCGCATCGGCAACGGCGGCACCATGATCCTGGGTTCGCTGCTCTTCGCCCTGGCCATCGCCCTGACCCTGATCAAATCCCTGGTGACCATCCTGGCGGCCCTGGTCCTGGTATGCGCCGGATTTTTTTCCATTCATGCCGCGGCGGCCGGTTCACTGAACCGCAAGCTCACCTCCAGCCGGGGCCGGGCCAATTCCCTGTACATCCTGGCCTATTACCTGGGCGGGGCGGCGGGCATCACTTTGAGCGGCTATGCCTACGGCCTGGCCGGCTGGCCGGGAGTGGCCGCTTTGGGGATCGCAGTGCTGGCCCTGCCTTTCGCCACCGGGCTGGCGGAGCGGCGCCAGGAGCAAGGCCGGGGATAGGCGGGCTCACAATAAAGTTGAGCCTGAAGACCGGATGGGTGATAATAATTAGCAAGCAATCCGTAACAAGCAGAATACCCCTGGTCTTATGCGGATATCACCCGGTCGGAGGATGATTATCGGGATATGCGGCAATTACTATTTAACATTTTCGTTTATGCCGGGTCTAACCTATTGAAAGCCGGCGACGAGAGATCATGACTGACGAACAGCTCGTGGCCCGGGCTCAGGGCGGAGACCTGCAGGCCTTCGAAGAATTGGTGGTGAAGTACCAGCGGGAGATTTACGGCTTGGCGTGCCGGATGGTGAGCGATCCGGAAGAAGCGAAGGATTTGTCGCAGCAGGCCTTTATGCAGGCCTTCATCTATATCCGGAGCTTTCGCCAGGATGCCCAATTCCGCACCTGGCTGTTCCGGATCGCCATCAACCAGTGTTACAACTTTTTGAAAAGCCGGAAAAAGTATGGGGAGCCGGTGGATTGTGACGAAGTGGCGCTGGTGGGTGAGGAGGACTCCCCGGAAGAGGAGTTGGTATCCAGGGATGAGCGTCAGCGGGTTTACGCCGCCATGAAAAAGCTGCCCCCCAAACAGCAGGCGGTGCTCACCCTGAAGTTGGAACAGGGCCTCTCGTACCAGGAGATCAGCGAGGTCCTGGGAGGAACCTCAGGCGCCGCCCGGGTGAATTACTGCCAGGCGTTGAAGAATTTGAAGAAATATCTAAAGAGCGAGGAAGAAGATGAAGTGGCAATGCGCTCTTCTCCAGCGGTGGCTACCCGAGTATCCCGACGGTGACCTGCCCGCCTTTTGGATGAGGCGGCTTAAGCCTCACGTGGAGCGGTGCCCCAGCTGTCGCCAGGAACTGGCGGCCCTGAAGGAAATGGCCCAGGCCATCCGGACCTCTCCGCTGGCCGATCCGGGACCGGAGTTCTGGAACGACTTTTCCCGGGAGCTGCACCTGAAGCTGGTCCAGGCCGCCCAGGAAGGGAGAATGGCCCCGGCCCGGTCCTCCTGGTGGGGCAGGATTCCCTATCTGGTAGGGGCCTCGGCCCTGGCTGCCCTGCTCCTTTGGGTGGCCGTCAGCTATCAGACCTCCCGGCAGCCCGGCCCGGCTTCGCCCCAGATCGCCCAACAGGAGGGGACCACGGAGAAACTGGCGGCCGCGCCCCAGGCCCCGGCCCCGGCTGGCCAGGAACCCAATAGTTATCTCTACGTGTCCAGTAACCACGGCGAGGGGGCGCCTCCGGAAGAAGATCTGGGGGACGACCTGGACTCAACCCTGAGCGGGATGACGGCACAGCAAAAGGAAACCTTCCTGAAAAGGTTAAGCCAGCAGCAAAAGGATGGATCATGCCTAAAAAGCTACTCTTCTATTTCCTGGGCCTGATGCTGGCCGGGATGGCTTCGGCCACCTGGGCCCTGGCACAGCCCGCTGAGGCCTTCAGAGGGGGCGGGGGTTTTCAGGAACGCTTCCAGCAAGTGAAACGCACTCAGATGGGACCGGCCCTGGGGGTGAATCAGCAAACCGTGGACCAGCTCCTGCAGATCGAACAGCGTTATCAGCCGGGTCGGCGGCAATTGATCCAGAATATGAAGGCGGATTACCAGCGCCTGCAGCAGGCCATGTCCCAACCGGCGCCGTCGGAGCAGGAGGTGCGGGCGATCATTAGCGACATGAAGCGGAAGAAACAGGAGATGCAGGACCTGCAGACTCGCCAGGGCGAGGAAGAGGATGCCCTGCTCACCCCGGTGCAACAGGCCCGCTATCTCATGTATAACCAATCCTTGATGAGAGAGGCCCGCACTGTCAAGAGAGGTCCGGGGGAGACGGCACCCTTTACCCCGGGGGGCCCCCGGGAGGTTCCGGTAATCAACCCTTCCGGCCGTTAACGGCCGGCGGGCCCCGGGAAAATCTAGTGTCTGGTCCCGGAGGTTCATTACCAAATTATTTGCCATTTCCGGCAGGGGCGGACCCAGGTGTCCGCCCTGTTTGCTCTGCAAGATCTTTTCTCTGGGCCCTCTGCGTCTCTGCGGTGAACCTGCAATACCTGTTGCTATCTACATCTGGGACGCAACACTAGAAGCTATTGCCAAACCTGATTTCACTGTCATCCTGAACAGAATCTAAGGTCACTAAAAATATGAGATTCTTCGCTTCGCGCCGAATGACCTTTTTGGGCAGACCGAGGTTTTGCAATAGCTTCGAGCCGCTGGCGCCTTAAGGCTGCCTGAGCCGGAGAACGAGCCAGGAGAAGGCGGCGGCACGATTCCTGCCGCCTTTTTTAGATTTTGGCGAAATGAATTTCAGGATGGGAAATGAGACCGGCCCCCCTTGCCAACCACGGGGCGAAGGAGCTAAAATATC
>Ga0116136_1000564_pt1 | contig 21266 bp, 23 predicted proteins | sample June2015DPH_20_5_FD_88972 | JGI IMG/M metagenome (GOLD analysis project Ga0116136, IMG submission 88972) | Peatland microbial communities from SPRUCE experiment site at the Marcell Experimental Forest, Minnesota, USA - June2015DPH_20_40 | ecosystem: Environmental > Terrestrial > Soil > Wetlands... | reverse complement strand
CAGGTTTAAAAACAACCTTGAATTCCTTCTTCAAATTGCCCCAAAAGCCTCACATTGTGTTCAAAATTGACGTGTCTTTATATACTATATTTTTATATATAGGTTGCGAGGTGGGTAGCGTCGTGCGCGAATGCGAAAGCGTTAAAGCGTTACCCACACCTAATCACTTGTCACTCTAGCAAGGGAGTTGTTATGATAGTCATTGGCGGTAACATCAACGGCTACTCAAAGTCAGTCGAAGCGATTATCGATCGACGAGATACGAAAGCTGTTCAGGAACTTGCAATGCGGCAAGTTGACGCCGGGGCGCAAATCATCGACCTCAACGCGGGGCTTGGCAGGAGCGATGCCGTTGAGATGATGAAATGGCTGATAACGACTGTGCAGGATGTGGTTGACGTAACGCTTTCCATCGACACTCCTAAAATCGACGTGATGAAAGCCGGTATCGACGACGTTGAAGGAAAGTCGATGATCAACTCGATCCCCGCCGAGCAGGAGAAGATGGCCATGCTTTTTCCACTGGCCGCGGAGCACGATTCGGAAATCATATGCATGACGATGGACGAGAAGTTCATTCTTGGCGATGTCGACAAACGAGTGGAACAGGCGGCGACGCTTGTCGCAAATGCGTGCGAGTACGGCATCGATGTCGACAAGCTGTACGTCGACCCTGTTTGTTTACCCGTGAGTACGGCGCAAGATCAAGCGCCGATTGTAGTCGAAGCGGTTCGAAAAATTGGCATGCTCACGAGCCCCACGTCAGCGCTAAAGACGACCATCGGCCTAAACAACATCTCGCACGATACGAAGAATCCGCGATTGATAGAACGAACGTTTCTGGCAATGCTAATAGGCGCGGGGTTGTCATCAGCAATCATAAACACAGAGGATCGGGAACTGTTGGATACGATAAAAACGTGCGACGTACTACTGAACAAAGACGTCTACGCTCAAGACTATTTGAAAGCGTAGCACTTGCGCGTTCGCGAAGATGATATTTGTTTTTTTCCCTTCGAAATGCGAGTCAACGACGTTTGCTAAAGCTTAAATAGCATCCGTTTTTATTAACCGGATGGGTTTGGTCATATGAAGTCAGAGGTACTATCAGAGATCAAGGCTGCTGAAGCGGAAGCCCAGCGAATGATCGATGAAGCTCAGACTCAAAAAGAAAAAACAATCGAGGATGCAAAAAGGAAATCGTTTGAGATTATTGATGCGTCAGAGAAAGAAGCAAGGAAGATAGCAGACGATTTGAACGCGAGCGCCGATCTAGAGATAAGCACAGCTACGCAAGCAATCCGTAAAACCGGCGAAGCAGATATTTTAAGAATCAAAGAGCGCGCTCAGAAAAAGCACGCTGAAGCGCTCGCTTATCTGGTTGAGGAGTTTAAGACCCACTATGTTTGAGCCGCAAGCGATGACTAAGGTTATCGTTGCCGGATCGAAAGACTATATGGGCCTCGCGATCGATTCCCTGTATAAGCATAACGTTGTCCACATTACTGACTTCGTTGATGAAGATGAAGACTTCAAGATCGGGAAGCCGTACGCTCAAGCCGTCAAGCTCTCAGAGCGGGCCGTATCCCTGCGCTCTATAGCGAGTTATCTCAGCATCACGGGTAAAGAGGACGTTCGGAACCGGTACCCAGCAGGCGCTATTACCGATGAAATCGATGAAAAAACGGAGCGCCTCGATTTTGAAGTTACTCAGGTGACAGACAAGATAAGCGATATAGATTCGCGCATCAAAGATATCAACGACCAAAAGCGGTTGCTTGACCCCCTAAGGAGCTTTGATCTGTCACTCGATCTGTATAGCGGCTATCGCTCGTTAGCAGTGTTTGTAGGGACACTGAAAACGGTGCCTTCAATTAGCGACATCACCAATGACTTTGAGTTCCAAACTGTGCCCTATGGGAAGGGGCACGCCATCGCCCTTTTTGTGCCTAGGGAATTTGAGGACGATGTATTCAAACGCTTGCAGGACCAGAGCTATTCAGCGCTTTCGCTCCCCGAAATGGAGGGCACTCCGAAGGACATACTCGCAAATCTCGATGCACAGCGTAGCGAACTTGAATCCGAAAAAGAAAAAAGCCAGGAGAACCTCAAAGCGCTCCGGGAAAGATACACCGATTACATTTTAGCTTCAGACGAGTACCTCTCGATAGCAACGCAAAAAGCTGAAGCTCCGCTGCGATTCGCCACGACGAAGAACGCATTCATCATAGAAGGGTGGATCCCGACGAAGAGCCTCGAACTGGTTCAACGCGACGTTGATCGGGCGACCGATGCACACGTTATGGTGGCCACCGACGCATCAGAGGCCGTCAACGTAGAAAAAGTTCCCATAGCACTTGAAAACCCGATGCCTTCACAACCTTTTGAGGTGCTTGTCAGGGCCTTTTCGCTTCCGAAGTATAACGAGATCGACCCAACGACGTTTGTCGCTCTAATTTATCCTTTTCTCTTCGCCCTGATGCTGGGTGATATTGGTTATGGGGTCGTAATTATTGTAATAGGCTTGGTGGTACGACGAATATTGAAATCGAAAGGCATTCGCGATTTAGCCGCGATCTTGGTCTATGCGGGTGTGATAACCATCGTGTTCGGACTTATCTATAATGAGTTCTTTGGCGTCGCGCTCGTTGGGACAGGTGGTTTGATTTTGCCCTCTTACGCTTATCCGACTGTTCCGCGTTTTGATAACGTTCTCACGTTGCTTCTAGTTACCTTAGTTATCGGCATCCTGATGCTCACGCTCGGATACGTGCTCGGATTTGTCAACGAATATCGACAGCACGGGCTGAAGCACGCGGTGTTCGCGAAAATGAGCTGGCTTCTTATGCTGTACGGCGGCGTGCTTGTGATCATTGAGATTCTGCCCCCCCTCACAACGGGAACTGCGATTAGCATCTCTCCCCCACTGGTTGGTGGCTTAGTGTTACTTGTGATTGGCTTGCTCTTTTTGCTCTTAGATGAAGGCATCCTCGGCATCGCCGAGCTTCCCTCGCTTTTGTCAAATGTGCTGTCGTATTCGCGATTGCTCTCGATAGGCATTGCTTCCGCCGGCATAGCTCTTGCGGTGAATAGGTTATCCTACGCGCTTTTCATCGATAAGGGCGGGGTTTGGATTATCTTTGGAGTGCTGATGCTAATCGTTGGCCACGCGGTGAATACTGCGTTGGGCATTTTGGATTCAGGCTTGCAATCTCTGAGATTGCATTACGTGGAGTTCTTCACGAAGTTCTATCGCGGAGGCGGAACGAAATATAAACCGTTTGGTTATGAGAGAAAGTATACGGAGGAAAAATAAATGGTAGATCCAATTGGAGGAGGAATGGTCGCGTTGGCCGCAGGCATAGCAGTCGGCGCCACGGGAATCGGAGCCGCTCTGGGCGAGCAAATGATTGGTTCGGCAGCTGTAGGAGCTATGGCGGAAGACGAAAGCTTCTTCGGGAGGGGTCTGGTTATGACAGTCATTCCCGAGTCTATTGTAATCTTCGGGCTCGTCGTGGCCTTGATACTACTCTTCGTGACTATGCCAACAATCTGAGGACTCATGGGCTTGGAAGTCGTCGTCAAGGACGTCCTTGCGCGAGGAGAGGAGGAAGCCAACCGCATTAGGCAAGAAGGGATGGATGAAGCCAATGCCCAAATCCGAGGGGCAGAGAACACGGCACGTCAGATCCTCGAAGAAAGACGAGAGCAGGCAGCCCAGCAGATTGAGCGTCGAAAAAGCAGAGAAATATCTAGCGCGAATCTTGAAGTCAAGAGAGCGATCCTCAACACGAAGAAAGAACTACTTGACAAAGTATATAACGAAGCTCTGGGTGCGTTCGCCGCGCTTTCTGAATCGGAACGAGAAGCCATCATCAAGCGGCTGCTCGAATCACATTCCGACTCAAAGCGCGTATTTTCAAACAGCCGCGACGAATCTATCGTGAGACGAATCACGAACTTAGAATATGGCGGCACGATACTCTGTTCAGGCGGCATAGTTTTGGAAAATGAAGATGGCACAGTCATACACGACTTGACCTTCGACACCCTTCTCGGAAGCGTGCGTGAGACGTCCTTGAAGCAGCTCTTAGAGATTTTGAATGTGTGAGCGCAATGTACGCGCAGCCAAAAAAGAGCAAAAACTCAGGATCTGTAGTCAAATCGAGGTACGCCTATGGCACTGCACGAGTGCACGCAATGAAGGTGAAGCTCTTTCCGAAGGAGACCTATGCAAAACTCCTTAACATGTCACTTCCTGAAATAGCGCGCTTTATCGAAGAGTCGGAGTATAAAGCTGAAGTCGACGAACTCGCGCGCACTTACTCAGGCATAGACTTAGTTGAGTTCGCTACACACCTGAACTTGGCGAGGACATTCACCAAGCTCATAGAGATGACGATGGGCGAACCTCACGATTTGATCGTCGAATATCTCAGACGTTGGGACATCTGGGATATTAAAACTATATTGCGAGGAAAAATGTACGGAGCCTCCGATGAGGAGATAGCGCGGATCCTCGTCCCTAGTGGCGAGCTCTCGCGCGAATACCTTCAGACTCTCGTACGGAGGCCGAGTGTTGAAGAGGTAATCACTGCGTTGAAAGGCACAGTCTATCACGATGTTATCAAAGATTTCGACTACGCTGAATCTTCGATGAAGGTCGAAGACGAGCTTGACAAGTTCTACTACGCAAGAATGTTGGACCTCGTATCCAGAATTCGGGGCTCTTCATTGTACTTGACCGTCATTAAAATGGAGATCGACGTCGTCAACTTAAAAACGTTATTCAGGTTGAAAAATGCAGACATTTCAAGTTCGCGCACCCCTGATTATGTCATTCCCGGCGGACTGTATCTCTCAGACAAAGAGATTGAGAAGATGGCTGCTGCGCCCTTCGACGAATTTGTAGCTTTGTTGAGTAAATATCGGTATTGGGGTGCTATTTCCGATATAGTTACAGAGCGAATGGCCTCATTGAGCAAGATCGAACTGAGACTCGACAAATACTTGAACGAGCACGTGTGGCAGATATCTATTTTTAATCCGTTGACGGTGCTGCCCATGCTGGGGTACATGTTAAGTAAGGATACAGAGGTGGACAACATCCAAGCCATAGTGCGAGGCAAAGAGGCAGGACTCTCGCCAGAAATCATCAAAGATCATCTAATATTATAGCAGAATACGTTGAAGCAAACTTTGTGATGTGGTGAGTTGCGTGGAAGTTGCAGTTGTCGGCAGTGCTGATTTTGTGACGGGCTTTCTATTAGCAGGCGTGCGAAAAACGTTTATCACCACCGATGCTGATTTAGAGCCGACACTCAAGAAGGCTTTAAAGGACGAGGACATTGGCATATTGATTATGAATAGCGACGATGTGGAAAAGGTGTCGATGCCCCTACGTATAGCATTGGATGACTCGGTTGAACCGACCGTGATCTCAATCGGCGGCGCGGGAGAAGAGCGTACACATTTACGAGAGAAGATAAAGCGATCTGTAGGTGTTGACTTGTGGAAGTAGAGCAAAAGGGCAGAATATACCGGGTTGCCGGACCTGTCGTAACGGTCATCGGAATTGAAGCAAAGATGTATGACCTTGTAAAGGTCGGTGACGAAGGCCTCTTGGGAGAAGTGATCGAGATCGACCGAGAAAAGTTCATAGTTCAAGTTTATGAGGATACATCGGGCCTTAGGCCAGGTGAGCCTGTGGAGAACACCGGATTGCCGCTCTCTGTTGAGCTCGGGCCCGGGCTCTTAAGCTCAATTTATGACGGTATTCAACGGCCTCTTCCAGTGTTGAACGCACAGCTCGGCGACTTTATCGAGAGGGGAGTCGCCGCTTCGGGACTTGATCATTCGAAGAAGTGGGACTTTGTACCCGAGGTGAAGCCCGGCGACGATGTTCGCGCGGGCCAAGCTGTCGGCTACGTGCAAGAGACGTCGCACCTGAAGCACAAGATAATGGTCCCACCTAACAAGAGCGGCAGGATAAAAACCATCGACCCAGGAGAACATACGGTCGATGACGTTATATGCACGCTTGATAACGGAACCGAACTCAAGCTTATGCAGGAGTGGCCCGTTCGTGTGTCGAGACCTGCTGTCGAGAAGTTGATGCCTGATACCCCTCTTGTCACAGGGCAACGCATTCTAGATACTCTGTTCCCTGTTGCGAAAGGCGGAACTGCGGCTATTCCTGGGCCATTTGGCTCCGGAAAGACGGTCGCACAACAACAGCTTGCCAAGTGGTCAGATACGCAGATTGTCGTATACATTGGCTGCGGTGAGCGGGGGAATGAGATGGCCGACGTGCTCACAGAATTTCCGGAGCTTGAAGACCCCCAAACAAACGCGCCACTTATGGATCGAACAGTACTCGTGGCAAATACCTCCAATATGCCTGTTGCAGCTCGTGAGGCGTCAGTCTACACAGGCGTGACCATCGCTGAATATTTCCGCGACATGGGATATGACGTCTCACTGATGGCTGATTCCACGTCGCGATGGGCTGAGGCCATGCGTGAGATCTCTTCGCGTTTGGAGGAAATGCCCGGCGAGGAAGGGTACCCCGCATACCTCGCTGCGCGACTGTCAGAGTTTTACGAACGCTCGGGGCGTGTCAAGACACTCGGTGGCGACGAGGGTTCTATAACCGTTATTGGGGCGGTCAGCCCCCCAGGAGGCGACTTCTCAGAGCCGGTGACCCAAAACACGCTTAGGATCGTAAAAGTATTCTGGGCTCTCGACAGCAAGCTCTCGCAGCGACGCCATTTCCCCTCGATTAACTGGCTTGATTCATATAGCCTCTATACTCAAAACCTCGCAGAATGGTTCATAAATCATGTCGCCGGAGATTGGGACGAACTCAGAATGTGGGCTATGGCGATACTCCAGAAAGAAAGCGAACTTCAGGAAGTTGTGCAACTAGTAGGATCTGATGCGCTCCCAGACGATGAGCAACTAACCCTGGAGGTTGCGCGGATGATTCGCGAGTACTTCTTGCAGCAGAATGCGTATCACGAGGTTGACACCTACTGCCCCCTCCAAAAGCAACACGATATCCTAGCAGCTATAATGATTTACGATGACCTCGCGAGAAAAGCTCTGAATATGGGCAGACTCGTCGAAGAGATTATGAACGTCCCAGCAAAGGCGGAGCTGGCGCAAATCAAGTTTGAAGCAGAATACGGGACAAAGCTTGAAGAGATTGAAACGGCTATGCGAGCGGAACTAGCATAGGGTGAAGAAAATGAAAGAATATCGCACAATCACATCCATTGCCGGGCCCCTCGTTTTCGTTGAGAAAACGGAGCCGGTTGGGTACATGGAGCTTGTCAACGTCATCCTCGCAGATGGAACTGTAAAAAGAGGACAGGTTCTTGACACGTCTGAAAAACTGGTAGCACTTCAAGTTTTTGAAACAACGGCGGGTATTGACCGAAACTCGAAAATACGGTTTACCGGTGAAGTTATTAAGATGCCCGTCTCGACCGAAATACTCGGTCGAATACTCTCAGGATCTGGAGAACCGCTCGATGGCGGTCCAGAAATCGTACCTGAAAAGCGACTTGACATAACAGGCGCCGCGATTAACCCCTATGCGCGGGATAATCCGTCCGAATTCATCCAAACGGGAGTTTCCACGATAGATGGTATGAATACCCTCGTTCGAGGGCAGAAACTGCCGATTTTCTCTGGATCGGGTCTACCCCACAACGATCTGGCGCTCCAGATTGCCCGCCAGGCGAAAGTGTTAGGAGCAGAGGAAGCCTTTGCGGTCATTTTTGTCGCCATGGGCATTACGGCAGAAGAAGCACGACACTTTATGAACGACTTCGAAAGAACCGGGGCGCTTGAGCGGGCCGTCGTGTTCCTGAATTTGGCAGACGATCCCGCCATTGAGCGACTCATTACTCCACGTCTTGCGCTAACGACGGCTGAGTACCTCGCCTACGAACACGACATGCACGTCCTCGTTATACTCACCGACATGACGAACTATTGCGAAGCACTGCGGCAGATCGGAGCTGCGCGCGAGGAGGTGCCAGGCCGGCGCGGTTACCCAGGATACATGTATACCGACCTCGCGTCGATCTACGAACGCGCCGGACGAATCCGCGGGAAGACGGGCTCAATCACACAAATCCCGATTCTGACCATGCCTGGCGACGATATCACCCACCCAATTCCTGATCTTACGGGGTATATTACGGAAGGGCAGTTCGTGATATCGCGTGAATTACACAGGAGGGGCATATATCCTCCGGTGAACGTCCTCCCCTCCCTCTCACGCCTTATGAACTCGGGAATAGGCGTTGGAAAGACGCGTGAAGACCACAAAGCTGTGTCGGACCAGCTTTATGCAGGGTACGCCGAGGGCAAAGATCTACGCGGGCTTGTCGCGATCGTCGGGAAGGAGTCACTCTCTGATCGTGACAAAACGTTACTAGAGTTTGCAGATATCTTCGAGGACAAATTCGTACGACAAGGCTACGAGGAAGATCGTGGAATAGAAGAAACGCTTCAACTCGGCTGGGACTTGCTAGCAACTTTGCCGGAAGCGCAACTGACCAGAATTGACAGGAAGCTTATTGAGAAGTATCACCCTGCGCACGTCGCGAAAAAGGCTGAGGAGCCCGTGCCCGCAGCTTCTTCATAGCGTCGCGTTCGGAAACGCAGCAGCGGCAATAGTTAACGCACGTATAGCGGCAATACTCGTTTGACCAAGGAGAATCTATGGCGTTAAGGGAAGTAAAACCGACGCGATCAGAACTGCTCGAAATTAAGAAAAAGATACAGTTGTCAGAGTCGGGCTACAACCTTCTGAAGATGAAACGTGACGGGCTGCTGCTGGAGTTCTTTGATGTCCTTGAAAAGGCCAAAGATGCGAGCATGGACCTGGCGAACTCATACAAAATCGCCAAGGAAAAGATCGATATCGCGGAAATGGTCGAAGGCGTGATTGAAGTCTATTCAGCGGCGTTTGCGTTGAAGCATAAGCCAGAAATCGCGTTGACGAGCAGAAGTTTGATGGGAGTCACGGTTCCCGAGGTATCATTCACTGCGATTAGCCACAGCATAGATGAGCGTGGCTATGGCATAATAGGGACATCTTCTGCAATCGATGAGGCTGCCGGCGCATACGAGGAGCTGTTAGACAAGATTATACGCACGGCGGAAGTTGAGACCGCAGTCAAGCGATTGCTTATGGAAATTGAAAGGATCAAACGTCGCGTAAACGCTCTTGAATTTCGGGTGATACCGGACTTGAAAGAAGCTGAAGCGTTCATCATGTTCAGGCTCGAAGAGATGGAACGCGAAAATATTTTCCGGCTCAAGAAAATCAAGAAAAAAGCGGCGAGTTCTGAAGCCGCGTGACGCATTTCGTCCCACTCCCCCGATAAACGGAAAAAGTGGATCACGCACTGTGCGGGCGCACAGCCGCGGTGCTAGGCTCGATCCGCAGCTCGTAGGAATTGATTTCCAAAAAAGATATCTAAACATAGCTAAAATACGATTAGGGTAGTATTATGCCTGAAGCCCATGACGAGGAAGTTGGAAGGCGGCTATTTCAAATACACAAGGAAAAAGCCGTTGAAGTCGCACTCGAAAAAATACGGCGAAAAATGCCGTCTGAGTGGAAGTCATTCACGTCAACAGACATTGACGTTCTCAAGCACATCCTAGGTGAGGCGTGGGTCTGCATCAAGCGGAGCGATTGGGAGGGCATCTCTTTCGCAAAGTTGACCAAGAAAGATTTACAGGTAATCATAGAAATCGCAAATCAAGTGAGTAGCAAGGAAAAACCGGAAAAAATAGCGATTAATGAGGTTTGCGATGCGATAGTAACTAAAGACTAACCCTTGTTACTGGTCCTGAGAAAGCGTAACCCGTCATATTTTACCAGTCGACGCAGGCTAGTCCAGCGAACTTATGCTGCGCCTATAGCAGCAATTGCCTGTTTCTTCTTTGCAGCCTTCCGTCTCCGTTCGAGGATCTTTTTGACCTTCTTTAGTCGAAACAAATCCTCTCTCTCCCTTTCTTCAATGGATATCTTGATGTATTTAGCTTGCCTCTTTAACTCAGGTATGAGCACTTGTTCAAGGGCGTTTACTCGCCTTCTGTTCATTTGGATTTCGTCGCCGAGCCTTCTGAGCGATGTTTCAGTTTCGGCCAATCCGATGATCAAGTCCAGCTCCGCCTCATACTTCTCTGCTGTTTCGTCGATCCTTCCACTTGTTCCTATCATGCTGTAACCTCGTTCGAGGACGCTTTTTGTGACTGTTTTGCGCTCAACGAGTGGCACTGGAACGCCCATTATGTTTTTTCCCCGAATATCGAGGGATAAGGACCTTTTCGTTGCAAAGGACGCAGATTTTAAAGCGACAAGGTCATCAACGGCCTCGGCAACGCTCAGAGAGCGTTGGGCGGCAACGGCAGCGATGTCCAGTTCTTCTCGTGATTTGGAAACCGACACCATGATATGAAAAAACTCTTGAATGAGAGCGTCCATTTTTTCGCGTAAGAGATCCCTTCCCTGCTCTGCCAACTTTATTTGGGCATTCTTCTTGATCAATTCCATTCGTGTCGGATTGACTTGTTCCACGTCATCCCCCCTTGTGGACGGGATGATATTTTTGGATATAGTCTAGCTTTATCCGCTTTAGTTCCTCCTCGGGAAGCATTGAAAAGAGATCCCAGGCTATCCCGAGGGTGGTTTCGATATTTCTGTCTTCAGCCCCTTGCGAGATGAATTTTAGTTCAAATTCGTCTGCAAATTCCAAGTATTTCTTGTCTAGTTCAGTCAACGCTTCCTCACCGACAATCGCAACGAGTCGTCTCAAATCCCTGCCGTATGCGTACGATGCGTAGAGCTGATCTGCAACGTTACGGTGATCTTCTCTGGTTTTTTCTGGTCCTATCCCCAAGTTCATTAGGCGAGACAAACACGGAAGCGCGTCGATGGGCGGATCAACCCCTCGTCGGTACAGATCCCTGCTTAGCACGATTTGCCCTTCAGTGATGTAGCCAGTCAAATCTGGCACCGGATGGGTAATGTCGTCGTCGGGCATGGTTAATATCGGAATTTGCGTGATGGACCCGCTTTTTCCTTTGATCCGTCCTGCGCGTTCATAGATCGACGCAAGGTCAGTATACATGTATCCTGGATAGCCGCGCCGCCCCGGCACCTCTTCGCGGGCAGTGGAAATCTCTCTCAAAGCCTCGCAGTAATTTGTCATGTCGGTGAGAATAACGAGCACGTGTAAGTTGTGGGTGTAAGCGAGGTATTCTGCAACGGACAAAGCACACCGTGGCGTCGCGACCCGCTCAATAGTCGGGTCGTCTGCTAGATTCATGAAGAATACCACACGCTCTAGCGCCCCCGTGCGTTCAAAATCCTGCATAAAGAATGATGCGTCTTTATACGTAATCCCCATTGCTGCAAAAATGACGGCGAAGTTCTCGCCCTCGCCCAACACTTTTGCTTGTCGCGCTATCTGAGCCGCTAGTCTATTTGCCGGCAGACCGGATCCAGAGAATATCGGCAGCTTCTGTCCGCGGACTAGCGTGTTTAGGCCATCGATCGCTGACATGCCGGTCTGGATAAAGTCCGCCGGTTTGTCCCGGGCGTACGGATTGATAGGGGTCCCAGTGATGTCCACGCGTTCTTCGGAAATGATAGCGGGGCCTCCGTCTCTTGGATTGCCAACGCCGTCGAAAATCCTGCCGAGCATGTCAAACGAGACATTGATTTGCGGTGGCTCCCCTGTGAATCTGACCCGTGTCTCGAGGTCGTCGATCCCACTTGTGCCTTCATAGACTTGAAGAACTGCAAGCTCTTGAGAAATATCTAAGACCTGCCCGGTCCGTTCTTCGCCATTTGCGAGCGTAATTTTGGCCGTCTCTCCGAACGAGACTCCTTTCACGTTCTCAGTGAAAATCAATGGCCCGGAAACATAGTTAATTGTCTTATACTCTTTGGTGAGCAAGCTGCGGGACGTCATTTTGCGACCTCTAGAGATCCGACACTCCCATCGATTTTATCGATGAGGCCTTTGACGGCGCTCACATCCTCTTGTTCCTTCATTCGCGCGATGTCTGTTTTCACTGGAAGGTCCAGGAGTTGTTGTAGCGAGACCCCTTTGCTCAATGCCTCAGTAATCGCATCGTGGAAAGTCAAGATCACTTTCAACATCCAGTATTGCTTCTCAAGGGGACAAAACGAGTCGATCTCGTCAAACGCGCTTTGTTGCAAGAAATCCTCACGCACCATTCTCGTCACTTCTAAAATTGCCTTCTCGCTCTCTGGCAAAGCGTCGGGGCCCACTAGTTGAACGATCTCCTGCAGTTCGACTTCTTTTTGCAGGAGGAACATCGTCTTGTCTCGCAGCTCTCGCCAATCGCGCGCGATGCTGTCCATAAACCAGTCTTGGACGCTGTCTATGTAGAGAGAGTAGCTGTTTATCCAATTGACGGCGGGGAAATGTCTCCTGTACGCTAAGCTCGTATCTAGTGCCCAGAATGCGCCCGCTATCCGCAATGTGTTTTGTGTTATCGGCTCTGAGAAATCGCCTCCCGGTGGCGACACCGCGCCGACGACCGTGATGGATCCAGTTCGGCTATCAGAGCCTAAACAAACAACCCTACCGGCACGCTCGTAAAAGGCGGCCAATCGTGTCGCGAGGTAGGCGGGATACCCCTCCTCGCCCGGCATCTCTTCAAGCCGTCCGGAGACCTCCCGAAGCGCTTCTCCCCATCGTGATGTCGAGTCCGCCATCAAAGCGACGTCATATCCCATGTCGCGATAGTATTCCGCCATAGTGATGCCCGTGTAAATCGAGGCCTCTCTGGCTGCCACGGGCATGTTTGAGGTGTTTGCGATCATGATAGTCCTCTCGATCAAGGGCTGCTTCGTGCGCGGGTCAACTAACGCCGGGAATTCAGTAAGCACGTCAGTCATCTCGTTGCCTCGCTCTCCGCAGCCGATGTATACCACAATCTGGGCATCTGCCCACTTCGCGAGCGTTTGTTCCGAGACGGTTTTTCCGGTGCCGAATCCGCCGGGAATCATGGCGGTGCCGCCCTTGGTCACCGGAAACATGCTGTCAAAAACGCGCTGTCCCGTGAGCAAAGGCAATGTGGGATCCAACTTCTTGGCGTACGGCCGTCCAATTCGCACCGGCCATTTCTGCACCATGGTCACGTTGACGCGGTCATCCAAGACGCATATTGTGTCCTCGGCAGTGAATTCTCCACTTCTTATTTCGGTGACCGTCCCTGACACATGGGGCGGGATCATGATTTTGTGCTCGATGTGATACTCCTGCACGCTTCCTACGACGTCTCCCGCTTCTACAGCGTCGCCTTTGTTTACTGAAGCTGTGAACTCCCACGTTCGATCTCTGTCTACGCCAGGCACGGCGATGCCCCGCGAAATGAAATCGCCGCTTTTTTCCATGAGGATTGGTAACGGTCTTTGAATGCCGTCGTAGATCGAAGAGATTATTCCAGGACCCAACTCGACGCTCAGTGGGCTCTCGGTGTTCACAACTGTCTCCCCGACTCTTAGTCCTGAGGTATCTTCGTAGACTTGAATGACGGCTTCATCTGCGTCCAATCGGATAATCTCGCCGTTGAGCTGCTCTTCGCCAACGCGCACGACGTCATACAGTTTCGACCCTCTCATTTCTTGAGCATATATGACCGGACCAGAGATCCGTGAGATCGACCCTTGCAACATATTTCTATCTCCTGACCACGATATTGTAGCCAATCGCCCTGCGCAACATCTTTTCAATGTAGTCCGCGCGATCGATCTGTCGGGTTCGCGAAGGTATCGGAATGATTATTGGTCTGTGCGTCTTTTCAATTTTTTCTATGAGCTTAGCATCCAATGAAGCCATAAAGTCCTCGTTCACCGCGACAATGCCGGTGTCATCCTCTAACAACAAGGGGGGGATTATGCTCTTTGCCTCTTCCACAGTAGCCGCTTCGAGCACCTCGACCCCCGCCAGCCGAAAACCCGGTGCCGTCTCTGGGTCAGTTACGACGACAAATTTATACAAATACCAGCTCCTCCATTACTTCCTTCTCTGGCACGTACTCGGTCTTGCACATCGCTATAATCCGGATGTTGGTTATCTCGTTGAGCTTAGCCCACAAATAACCAATGACTAGGGCAAGACTTAGCGGATCTCCAGAGAACAAACTCAGAGCTTTTTGTAAGACAAACTTATCGAGTTCTTTTTCAAATGGGGATATCTTCTCTGCGGTGACGTACTCGTCCGGAAGGCGGGCGAGGAAGTCGTAAGAAGTGTTCGCCAATTGTTTGGTAACACCGTCCATCGTTCGAGTTTTGCTTAAAGCTGACAGCTTATCAACGTCTAACTCTTTTCCCCCGGGAATGAAGTAGTAGCGTGTATCCTCAAGTTCAACCTGGTCGCGAATGATCCGCAAAACGTTTTTTATGTTGGTCACGTCTATTTCCGTCCTTACTATCCCCCGAATGATCCCTTCATCGTAAGAATCGCCAGCGACGGCGTGTAAAGCGTGATCGTAGTAAAACTTGTCTAGAGCATACTCCAACACAACGAGATCTCGTGTTTCGCTGTATTCCTTAAAATGTTGCGTTAATGGCCGTGCATATTCGATCCCCCACGTCGCGAGCAAATCAATAACCGCTTTGACATCCGGTTGCTTAATCAGCTCGGTGAGCGTCGCATCGTTAAGCGCTCCGGCAGGTGAGAGGCTCTCGGCTATCTCTTCAGACACCTCTTGGATATTTTTCCCTCTCAAGATCGTCTTTATGTTTTGGATGTCCCATTTGTTCAGGAATATGTTAATAAGCGTTTCAGCGTCTTCGCCTTTCACAAAACTGAATATCAGTCGAAAGGTCTTGCCTAGATTCCGCCGCAGCGCCTCTTCGACGCACGCGATACCGGTATGTTGGACACTTGCATCTTCTAGGTCTTGCCGGTACGGCGTGTTCTCTAACTCGTCGATAACGGAGCTGATGTCCATTTTGGCCCCTAAGGCCTCGAGTTCTTTCCGTTCAAGGAGACGGCTTTTCATCCCTCTTATGCGCGCACCGATGTACTCGTAGTCCACTTTAGTCACCGAATAGCGTGGAAAAGATCTCTCGTTTCAGGAGTTCTTTGGCATTGTTTAGTCTTGATTCAATCGTATTGGATACGACCACCTTTCCGTCTTTCGTGCTGACGGCTAAACCTCCTACGCTGGTCAAATCACCGACGATCTCGGAGTTCCTGCCTAGTTCATCTAACACCTGCCTGCATAGAGTTTCGTCCCGCGTATCGATATGAAGGTTCACCTTCTCTCCTTCGAGTTCGCGAACCGCTTCTTGGAGCATCTTCTTGAAATTTTCTTTGTAACTGCCGTGATCTCTAAAACTGTCTAAGTTTTTTTTCGCCTCGAAAAACGCTCGTTGTATGACTGCGTCCTTCTCTTTTATGATCCGCATTTTATTTTCGGCCTTGACGTTGTAAATCAGTTTGTTTCGCTCTATCTCAGCCGATTTTTGTGCGTTCTCGCAGTGCGAGGCCTTAATCGCCTCAGCCTTTGCTTCTGCGCTTTTTTTTATTTCTTCGGCTTCTTGATGCGCCTTTTGCATCATCTCTGTGATGCCCTTTTCAGCGCTTACCCCCATCGACGCAATCAAATTTTCATATGTCATTCGCCCCAACAGCCTTTTTCGGCTCTCCTTTAATAAGCAGTTTTTTTGCGCGTTAGCGACTAGGCTCCGATTGGTGTTCGGAAACAACAGGAGGTTTCATTGTAAACCCAGTAGTGTGCAGCGCCACCATTGAACGGCCCAAGCGTCGTCACATCGTAGGCAGAACGAAAAGGATAATCGCAGCGACAACAAAGCCTAAAATGACTAGAGTTTCTGGAAGTGCCACAAAAACGAGCGCTAAGCCGAATAATTCTGGTTTTTCTGCAATCACTCCCGCTCCTGCTGCACCTATTCTCGCCTGTGCTATCCCAGTTCCGAGCGCACCTAACCCAAAAGCTATTCCTGCACCAATCGGTATAGCCCATTCGACCGCCATTTTGTCCTCCTATAGTTTTTTTGTCAGCACCGCGTCTTACGGTAACATCGTGATCTGACGCGGATTTGCGACTTGGATAACAATACTCTACTCGGTGGCATGCGTGCTTGTCGCATATCTGCGTCCATTGTCCTTCACCTTCGCAGAGAGATTTGATGGTTTTTTTTGCCCCCGCTCTACAGGTGGCTTCGACGTCGCTGCATAAAAGCTACCTGCGGACTCTCACTTTGTCGTCCCCCGTTTGAAAGGATCGTACAATCTGCCCCCGCCCTCATAAAACTTTGAATAGAATTCTACGATATGCAGCCTGAGAGCTTGAATGGAGGGGCTAAACATACACAGGACGACATTTAATCCGTGAAGCAACACCGCTATCAATAAACCTACCAATACGATTCCCATTGAGCTTCCTAGCTCATTGGCTACAAGCGCGAGTACTACGGAAGCCATCCCTATTGCCATGAGTCTCGCGTACGACAGGACGTTTGTAAACGTACTCATGACTTCTATTGCTCCCGCAATTCCGCCGCCATATATGATTAGCGGGAGTGCAATGACGAGCAGAACTATGCCGGGCGCTACGAGTATAGAGGGAACCACTGCAACTATCGCGAGCAGAATCACTATGATGCTCGCCAAGGCGAAGATCATGCCAACCCTCGTACATACGAGCTTTTGGTTGCTGCGTCTGCGCGCGTTCACCACCCCTATGCTGAGGCCAAAGAACACGTGAAATACCCCGATGGCGACCGTGAAAATGATCAGCGGCACGATAATTTTGATCCTATCTAATGTCACCCCATCTATCGTTACGGGCTGTATCCAGCCCATCATTTGCCCGAGATTTCCGAAGAACTCGCCATAGAGATAGCCAAAGAACATTGTGGGAATTGAGCAGATGATTAGGATGTTCATCAGTTGCTTGATTGTGGGACTGCGTTGTCCATAGAACCATCTCACCACCAGCGCAAACACGAGTATACAGATGCCGTACCCAATGTCGCCTACCATGAGGCCAAAGAAGAACGGGAAAAACAGCGCGAGCAGCAGTGTCGGTTCAATCTCGCCGCTCCGTGGTGTACCTATCAAATTGCTGAGAGTCTCAAAGGGCTTGACAACTCGCGGATTGTCGTAACACGACGGCGCGTTGTAGCTCTCCTCTCGACTTACGCTAAGGTCGTTTACGATGACTCTGCCCTCAAATGCCTTTTTTAATGCATTTTTAGTGTTTGCGAGCTGCTTTTTTGGCACCCACCCAATCATTACGAAGGTGTAGTCTGTCTGTCCGAACTTGGTAAAAACACTGAGCTCTTCATTCCTGTCTTCAAGTACTTCTTTGAGCACGCTGAGCTTCGGGTACCAGTTCCTCGACAGGTCTGCTAACTCCTCGTTGACGGCGCTCATTTCGACCGTTGATTTCTGCCGTTGTTCGTCCACTAACGTTAGAACCTGGTCAAATGGCTTATCCAGATATTCGGGCGGGAGTCGAACTTCATTCACGTTTTGGGACCAAATAAATGAGTGCACCTGGTCAGAATACCTTTTATTAAACACCGTCACCGCAGCCGTCGTCGCCTCGTCGACATCGGCGGACATGAGCTCAAATTGGTTGTGCGTGATCTCGACTAGCGCTGAGCGAACAATTTCGAGGACATCCTTAAATTCCCTTTGGATGAGAATTACAGTGACTTCAAACCCCTCTAAAATAGGAAGTTGAGCCTCTAAAGGCTGCAGCTTCTGAATAACTTCTTCGTAATGAGTGAGATTCGTAAGCGTAAACTCAATATCACTTTTTCGTGTTGCTAGGTCTTTGGTTATCGTCTCAAGCTCACTGATAACCTGGTTGGCCTCTTCAACGAGCTCGTCATCATTTTTCCACCGCAGTCCTTCGTAAATTTGGGCCTTTAGCGCCTCGTTCACGGGCATCGTGGGGAGCAGGTGAAACATCCCGCTGACTTTGACTAACGCGCCCGCGATGTCGACTTTTGGGCCTGCCTGCACGCGTCGCAGCATCGTATCTCCCGGGGCGATAGTCGTCGACGCGTCCTCTAAATGAACCGTCCCTAGGTTGTACAGAAAATCAACCGTGCTGTGCAAGTCGTCTTTTGGTCCAATGACCTGGATCTTGGTCATTTTCTGCAGCATATCGATCTACTCGGGAGTCACCGCTTTCACAATTATTTCTATGGCCTTGGACAAGTTTTGCTCTCCGCCCTGTTTAATCAGTTCTGCCTCTTCCTTACCGAGGTGTTGCAGGTTTTCTACCTCATTAAGGACGCCCGCTAGTTTTTTTTTGGAGTACTCGTCAGCGGCTTGTTTTCCGTCGATGTCAGCCTTTTTCAAAATATCAGCGGCTTCCCTTCTAGCGTCTGCGACAAGCTGTTCGGCGTCTCGCCGCGCCTGATCCGCCTTTACGCTTAGTTCCACCTCCTTCCTTCGTATTTGCTGCAATACCGACGGCTCTACTTCAGCCATTTTTGCTTCCTTCGACTCTATAGCCCGCGTCGCGCTTTTAGATGTGCGGTTGTCGCCTGATCTGAAACGTGTCGTTCGTTCTTTTCTTGACTGTTATATTTCGTCTTTTCAGCTGCGCGCAAAACGCGCTCTCGACACCGGTCTACCGCTCCTTGTTTCAGTTTATCGACTAGCTGTATAACACCGTTATCCACATTGTGTCACCAAGGTGTTACGTTTTTATCATTATTAATTACGTAAATATAAGTTGGGAAACGATATATGTTGCGGTGCAATATTGCTAAGAATAAGCACCTTTTTTTGCTTCTCTTAGACAATAGATAAGGAACTAAGAACTAAGCCACTTATGCGCCATTTTTTTGATGAGACTCTAGGATTCTTATACGTAAAAGCGCTCGATACGGCTGCGATGGATATGGGTGGTCGTAGCCGGTGCATGCGCTATAGTGCCAGAATCCCGTGGTTTTGAAGGTTAGCGCACTAGGCATTTGCAAACCTGCACGCGTGAAATCTAATGAAGGCGCCGCAAGTCTGCTCAACTCCTCTTTTGCAATCCACTCTCAGCACTGTCCAGCGTGCCCGAGCTTTTATGTATGGAGTTAGCGTAATGACTCGTGGTGAGGATCGTGAAGCGACTCAAGGTCAGGGACGTTATCAAGCACAGAGCGCAGACAATTGATCCGAGTGCATCACTCGTTGATGCGGCAAGGCGCATGATTGAAGATGCAACAGACGCTTTCATCGTGTCGCCGCTTGAAAAAGATGAGCCATTCGGCATCATTACCCAGAGAGATATCGTCGATTTGTTCGCCGACGAGGTGGATATTGGTAAAGTGACGGTGGGAGAGATGGCCAGCAAGCCACTCTTCATCGTATCTCCGGGAATGCCCATCCTGTACGCTGCTAAGATGTTTCGAAAAGGCGGGGTGAATCATCTGGCCGTCTTCAACGGACAAGAAATCCTCGGGATTATCTCGTGTAGTGACGTCTTGGGAAGCCTTCCCAATTTGATAGAGCAAATCTACAGCGAGTTCGATTAGCCGTTAGCCGACGGTGCCCGCACCTTGAGTGCTGGTGCTTCTGAGTAGGAGGTTCGGCGAGGCGAGAAGTGCTTTAGGAATGGTTTTGGACTGAGATCCAGTCTCGGTTTGACTCGCTTTTTTTCCAAAACTGTTAAGTAGCTATCGTGTAATCATATTACGAAATAGCTTGATGTATAAGCATATTTGGAGTCTATCTGTTGTATGAGGCGAGTATAATGGCGGAACAACCCCCTAAGAAAGCTGTATTTGAGGACTATGGTATCGATCCCGCGCTCTCTGAGATTCAGAATTTCAAGACTGAAATCGTGTACGAGCTCAAGAAAGCTGAGGTGCCATTCCCGATAAATAGCCGCGAACAGCTCATGACCGTGTTTCCCAAGGGCTGGACCATGCAGTGCACGATGAAAGGTCAAAAAGTTGAGCTTCACGAGCACATTTCCAAAATGAAGGCCGACGAGTTTCCTATCAGGACTGCCGGCGACGTTGCGGACAAGCTTGCGTCGTTTTGTACGATGTGACTCGACGTAATATCGATTTTTGCCGCAACGGACTGTACCCCGTTCAAAGAAGCCCACGGTTGTGAGCGTTTTTTGGACACTTACTTTTTTTTGAATATTCTTATATAATTGGGTGTGCATAAAAGACATGTAAGGCCATACGTGGAAACGCTGGTGGGCCTATGCACGCGACAATAATGCCGGAAGAATGGCAGTTCGAAAAAGAAGTCGTTTGTTTTAACTGCCAGACAAAAGCAACGCAAGTTGTGCGGATTAAGGATAAACAAGGTAGTGTTATATGCTCGGCGTGCGGCGCACAGCGTCACTACGTCATACGAAGCGTGATTTATGGGACGGACACGCCGCCGATGGCCCCTGTGGGGATGAAATATGACGCGTGGGACTTCGCGAAGACCAGCGAATGTCTGAACTGTAAAGAACACGCACGGCACAACGTCCATCTCGACGAGTACAAGATGAACGTGATCTGCGACGAGTGCGGTTTTTCGCGAGTGTTGAAGCTCGATTATCTTGTCTTCCCGCATTTCTTCTCGCACGAGTAAGTCCCGCTGAAGATGCGCACGCGGTTGTACGTCTTTCACGCAGGGCAGTGTGATCCGAAGAAGTGCACCGCCAAAAAACTTGCCAAATTTCATCTCGTAACTCTTTTCTCGACGCCGCGACCCTTGTGGGGTTCTCATGCGGTGCTCCTTGATCCATCCGCACCCGCTCCGTTATGCCGCGCGGATGTTGTGACGACGCTCGTTGCGGTTGACTGCTCCTGGAAACAACGTGAGCGCGTGTTCGAGTCGTTCCGGGCGCGGACGAGGCGACGACTTCCGTATCTTTTGGCAGCGAATCCTGTGAACTATGGGCGGCCGTTCGAGCTCACAACCGTAGAAGCGCTGGCGGCTGCGCTCTACGTCCTCGGGGAATCACAACGCGCAAGAGAACTCTTGAACAAGTTCAAATGGGGTTCGACATTTTTGAACTTGAACGCAGCACCCCTCAATGAATACGCCGGAGCGAACACCGTTGGCGACGTGCTCGCACTTGAACGCGCCTATATAGAAGGCTAAATGACTTCTTATCCGCGTTCTTGCGGTTAACGCAAACAGAAAGATTAAATGCTGTTAGGCGTATGGTTCTACCGACGTGAGAGGTACATCTGATGGCACGTT
>Ga0116136_1000551_pt1 | contig 21664 bp, 19 predicted proteins | sample June2015DPH_20_5_FD_88972 | JGI IMG/M metagenome (GOLD analysis project Ga0116136, IMG submission 88972) | Peatland microbial communities from SPRUCE experiment site at the Marcell Experimental Forest, Minnesota, USA - June2015DPH_20_40 | ecosystem: Environmental > Terrestrial > Soil > Wetlands... | reverse complement strand
GGCCGGGCCGCCTCTGCGGGAACATCGCGCAGCTTGGCCGGGCACCCGCCACGTTGTCTCGCGCTGGATCTACAGTCCCCCCTCCTCGAGAGCTCGCCGGGCCTGGGCCCGCCTCCTCTCGGTGATCTTGGTGTAGCCCGAGACCGACGCGAGGCCGGTATGGCCAAGGGTCTCGGCGGTGAGGCGAGCGTCGCCCAGACGCTCCTGGAGGAGGGTGCCCAGCGTGTGGCGGAGCTGGTGAGGATGGAAGGGCGCCACGCCTGCGTCCTGGGCGAGCTGGTGGCAGATGTGGCGGGCGCCCTGGGCGGTCAGCCGGTTGTCCGGCGTTCCCCGTGAGGCCGGCTGGAAGGAGATGAAGAGGGCCGGTGAGCGATCGTCGCGGGCACGCAGGTAGGTGTCGACGGCGCGCCGGGCTCGCTGAGTGACCAACGCGGGACGCTCGCGGTCGCCCTTGCCCCGTAGGACGAGCCGCTCGCGGGCCCAGTCGGCGCGGTCGAGGCGGAGCAGCTCGCTGATACGGGCGCCAGTCGAGAGGAGAAGGAGGAGCAGCGCCCGATCGCGTTTCTCCGGGAGGCTCGAGGCGGTCAGGGAGGCGACCAGTCGCTCGCGGGCGGCGGCCTCGAGTGGTTTGGGAAGGCGCTCAGGAAGGCGGGGCAGGTCAATGCCTGAGGCGAGGTCCTGGTGGAGCCACTCCTCCCGCCGGCAGAACCTCAGGAAGGTGCGCAGGGCGATGAGGCGGCGCCGGCGCGTGCCCGCGGCCAGGGGCTGACGGCCTGAGCCCACCGTGCGGGTCGCGCGGGCGACGATGCGCTGGAAGGCGCGCAGGAGGTCGCGGTCGACGGCCGCCACCTCCACTGGACCGCGGGCGTAGCGGGCGCAGAAGGCTTGAAACCGGCCCAGGTCCCCGGTGTAGGCGGTGACCGTGGTCAGGCTGGCGTGCCGGTCCAGTTCCAGCCACTGGAGGAACTCGGTGACCGCCTGCGCGAGGGGGAGGGAGGGAGTGGGAGCCTCGGGCACTCCGCCATGGTACCGGCTAACTGCGCTAAATTGCAGTTTAGCTCGGTTACACCCACGCCCTCCGCGCCCTCCGTCAGGCCGTCGGCCCGATTGATCCGGGCTCAACCAGTAGCCGCTGCCGTACGACATCGACGCCATCACTCCGGTATCCTCGTGAAGGAACCACGCCCAGCGCCGAATCGATGGCGGGCACAGAACGAGAAGCTCACCCCCCTCGCCTGGGTTTGCGCCGACGTCTGGACGAACCACACCGCCACGACATCATCGATCGTGCGGTTACGCAGTAGGGAGCGCAGTGATCGCGGCTCGCTCGACGGACAGGCCCTCGCCAAATCGCACCATATACGTGTCAAAGCCGGCAACGTCTGCAGCCTCGGGGGTCACCGTTGCGACCGCGACGTTGGCGAAGGTGGTGGTGCCGAGGTAGTCGTCGAGGCTCTCTCCTGCGCTGCGCCGGCGGGCGTAGTCGGCGAGCAGAGCCATGCCCCAGGCGCCGCCTTCGCCGGCGAGGTCGCCAACGGACACAGGCGTGCGGATGGCGGCGGCGAGGATCCTCTGCCCGACACCACGGGTCTTGAACAGGCCGCCGTGGGCGTACATGCGCTCCAGAGTGACGTTCTCACGGCTGAGGAGCACGTCCATTCCGATGCGTAGGGTGGCCAGGGACGAGAACAGGTGCGCGCGCATGAAGTTGGCGAGGGAGAAGCGGCTGTTGGGTGTCCTGGTGAAGATGGGTCGGCCGGCCTCGAACGCCGTGATCGGTTCGCCGGACAGGTAGTTGTAGGCGAGCAGCCCTCCCGCATCCGCATCTCCCTCGAGGGCTTGCGCGTACAGCAGCTGGTACAGCTCGTCCGCGTTCAGGCGCCTGTCGACGGCTCGGGCGAACTCGGCGAAAAGGTCCACCCAGGCATCGAGATCACCCGTACCGTTGTTGCAGTGCACCATGGCGACGGGATGTCCGGATGGCGTGGTCACCAGGTCGATCTCGCGGTGCACGCCGCGGAGGGGCTGTTCGAGCACAATCATGGCGAAGATGCTCGTGCCGGCGCTGACGTTGCCCGTCCGGGGGGCGACACTGTTAGTGGCAACCATGCCAGTCCCGGCGTCCCCTTCCGGAGGACACATGAAGACACCTGCCTCGAGGTGTCCGCCCGGGTCGAGGAGCCGCGCGCCGTCCTCAGTCAGCGTGCCCGCGGGCTCACCGGCCGTCAGAACCGCGGGGAGGAGGTCGGCCACGCGCCAAGGCTGGGCCTGCACTGCCTCGAGGCCGTCGAACCGGTCCAGCATGGCGCGGTCATACCCCGCGGTGGTGGTGTCGATGGGGAACATCCCGCTCGCGTCCCCCACGCCCAGCACCTGACGCCCGGTCAACTTCCAGTGAACGTAGCCGGCCAGGGTGGTCAGGTAGGCGAGCCTGGGCAGGTGATCCTCGCCTTCCAAGACGGTCTGGTACAGGTGGGCGATGCTCCATCGATGCGGGATGTTGACGGCGAACAACTCGGTTAGCTCCAGGGCGGCCCGCTCGGTGTTGGTGTTGCGCCACGTCCGGTAGGGTACGAGAAGCTGCCCTGAGGCATCAAACGCGAGGTAGCCGTGCATCATCGCAGAGATGCCCAGCGAACCGACGGTCGTCAGCCGCGCGCCATAGAGGTCCTTGACGTCGGCTGCGACCTGCGCGTAGCAGTCCTGCACGCCCACCCAAACCTCGTTCAGGCCGTACGTCCACAGCCCGTCGACGAGCCGGTTGCTCCACTCATGCGCTCCCGTGGCGATCGGCTTGCCGTCCGGTCCGATGAGCGCAGCCTTGATCCGAGTCGATCCCAGCTCGATGCCGAGCGCAGTGTCCCCGGACTGGACAGCTAAGCAGACCGCCTCGTGAGCCTGGGCGCGGCCGCCGGGGAGCTCTGCGGCGGTCATGTCAGGCGCCTGCCGCACCGGCGCTACGCGCTGGTCGACTGCCATTCCTTCCGCAACCGCCGGATCGCGCGTACTCCTCCACGCTCACTAGCTCGCGCCCGCTCATGACGCTAACCGCGTCGCGCGCGCCCCCCGGCCGATACCCGTCCCGAGATCTCGGGTGACCGACGAGGCCGGCCGCGGCAAGGGGTGGAGGGCCGACGGCAGACGGCACCACGGACCGGCCACTAGCCGACTCCGCCCTGCCCATAGTAAGCAGCGGGACCACGCTTGCGCTCGAAGTGCTTCTCTAGCAGGTGTTGCGGGATCGGCAGGGCATCGGGCACCAGCAGCAGCGAGCGACAGGCGCACTCCGCCACCATCTCAAGGGCCACGGCATTCTCCACGGCTTCTTCCGCGTCAGTGCCCCAGGTAAACGGCCCGTGCGACGCCACCAGCATCGCAGGTAGCTGGAGCGGCTCCGCTTTCAACTCCATCAGCCTCTCCACGATCACATCACCCGTGTGCTCCTCATAGCCAGACTGCACCTCGTCGCGGCTCAGAGACCGCGTGACTGGCACCGCTCCGTGGAAGTGGTCCGCGTGTGTTGTCCCGAGGCACGGAAGCTCGCGCCTGGCCTGTGCCCACGCCGTGGCGAAGACCGAGTGTGTATGGACCACACCGCCAATGTCGGGGAAGGCCCTGTACAGAACGAGGTGCGTAGGCGTATCCGAGGATGGTCTCATTTCACCTGCGACCACAGCGCCGGTGGCGACCTCGAGCACAGGGATCATCTGAGGACGGAGATCACGGTACGGGATACCGCTCGGCTTGATCGCCATCAAACCGGTCTCTCGATCACGCGCGCTCACGTTTCCGAAGGTAAGGGTGACCAGGTGCGCAGCTACAATCGCGCGGTTCGCCGCGACCACGCGATCACGCAGTCTGTCGAGCGACGAGTGCTCTAGGTTCGGCTGACCAGTCGGTGGTACGCTTCGTTCCACCGCAACTCCTTCATGAACTGCACCGGCTCAGACCTTGCGTCGATGATCACAAGCTCCACGCCCAAAGCCTCGGCGAAGTCGATGAGCGTTGCTGTGTCGAGCGCAGTGCTGAGCACGGTATGGTGACCTCCCCCGGCTGCCATCCACATCTCAGCCGCCTCCACGAGGGTGGGCTCTGGCGCCCACACGGCTCTCGCCACCGGCAGACGCGGCAGCGGATGCTCGGGCCCGACTACGTTCACCTCGTTGAGGACTAGGCGGAACCGATCTCCAAGGTCAATCATTGTCACGTTCACCGCAGGCCCGGCCGCTGCATCGAAGACTAGCCGGACCGGATCGGGTTTACCCCCTATCGTGAGCGGGTGAATCTCACAAGTGGGGCAGTCGTCCGCCAGGGAGGGACAGACCTCCAGCATGTGGGCACCTAGCACGAGCCCCGTTGGGTGGACCATGTCATAGGTGTAATCCTCCATGAACGAAGCCCCCCCCGGGAGGCCAGCACTCATGACTTTCACGGCGCGAACGAGAGCAGCGGTCTTCCAGTCGCCTTCGGCACCAAAGCCATACCCCTCAGCCATGAGCCGTTGAACGGCGATCCCGGGTAGGTGAGGCAAGCTGCCAAGGTCCTCGAAGTTGTCCGTGAAGGCGCCGAAACCGCCTGTCGCCAGAAAGGAGCGCAGCCCGAGTTCAATTCGAGCGGCATCTAGGAGCGCGCCGTGGCGATCTCCACCGCGCCGCAACTCGGGCGCGACGCGATACAGCTCCTCGTATCGCCCGGCGAGCGCGCCGACTTCGTCATCGGTTGCGCTGTCAATCGCCTCGGCGAGCTCGTTCACGGGATAGGCGTTCACGGCGACGCCAAGCCTCACCTGCGCCTCGAGTTTGTCCCCCTCGGTGACGGCGACTCCCCTCATATTGTCCCCGAAGCGAGCAATCGACAGGTGCTGCAATTCATGCCAGCCGCACGCAGCGCGCGCCCATGCACCGATGCGGGCCACCACCTGGCCATCTCGCCAGTGCCCAACGACCGTTTTTCGTCGGACACCCATGCGCGTTGCCATGAAGGCAAGTTCGCGGTCCGCGTGGGCGGATTGATTGAGATTCATGTAATCCATGTCGATGTCTGCCCACGGGATTGCGCTGTTGTACTGAGTGTGCAGGTGCAGGAGCGGCTGGCGCAGCCCGCCGAACAGCGGTATCCAGCTCTTCGCAGGTGAGAAGGTGTGTGCCCAGATGATCACGCCCACGCAGTGGCTGGACGCGTTCGCCTCATTGCAGATGGTCGTGGCAGTCTCAGCACTGACTACCACGCCTCTGTAGTTAACCCGGGTAGGAATTGACTGCGCAGCGTCGAGCTCCGCAGCGATCTGTCGGGCATGCTCGTCCACGGCGGAGAGGATGTCCGCGCCGTAGAGCTCTTGGGCGCCGACGACAAACAAGAGCTCACGCGCCGACAGTGATCCAGACAGCCCTAACGCATCAGAAGCGCCCCATTCTGCGCCGGCCGCTAACGGCCTGGTATCGTATGCGTCCATCGTATGCGTACGATAGCACAGCGGCCAGCCGGAGGAAAGTGGCCCGGGCCCAAATCGCGAGCACCGATGGCTGCCTTGCCCCGAGACGCCCGTCCGTGGTGGCGTCGACCATGACCTCCGGGCCCCAGACGTGGTTGGGCCGCTCCGCCCGGAGCCGTCCTGCCGGGACCGTGCTGATCCCCAACCGGCGCCGCTTGGGCGGCAGCGCCGGCACTGGCAGCCCCTCCTCCCGCCAGATCCGCTGCACCGCTTGCGGTTCACCCGCCAGCCGTCCTGGCGCAGCGGCGCCCAGACCCGCCGGTACCCGTAGCGCTGCCACCTCCGCCCCAGCTGACGCATCCGTCGGCGGAGCCGCTCCTCCGGGGCCAGTACCGGCCGCGGGGGCCGGCGTTGAGGCGTCCGGCGCTGATGGCGCGACGTTCATCACATCGACCGCTTCGCCGGCGTCACCCGCGGCAGCGCCACAAACCTCTCACGACATCGCCACAGCGGAAGCTGACACCCCCGGCACCCATACCCGCATTGCGCCTCCGTCGCGGTTTCCCCACAAGCCGTATGGCACCGCCAGCAACTCAACCGGGCGAGACGGGAGGTCTAGCAATCCTCTCGAAGCCGACCGATAGGGCAGTCCAAGCCACCCCGGCATCAAACGTTGTTCGCCCTTGAGACGCAGCCCCATGCACCCGTCAAGCTCAGCCACGCGCTGCAGCCTCGGACGACCCCGGAAGTCCACGGCTACGTCGCGCAGTCGCACCCCCCGAGGTAAGTCACGAGCCTCTAGACAGTAGACGACGGGACCGCGCTCGATCGCGACCAGCCCTCGGCATGCGTCAATTGCTGGATGAGCAGCAAGAAAACGTGGGCGCATCCGAAGGTCGATCTTGACACGGTCTCCCCGCGCCCACACGCGATTGAACACAAACCCTCGCCGCCTATGGTCATACCCCACACTCGCGCCCTCTCCGGCCCCAGCACGCAGGAGCTCAGCCTGCGTCGCTACGCTCCAAGCCGGCCGCCTCACGAACAACTCCCACGCGCCGTGGCCACTCTCCCCCACCTCGATCTCCACCTGCCCTCTACCCCAGGGTAGATCCGACCGAATCTCAAGGGCGAGCTCAGCCCCACCAGACCCGCCAACGCGCACCGTGGACGGCATCAACTGATAGATGGCAACTCCAAGCTCGGACCGCGCCGCAACGTAATGCGGCAGGCAGGCCAGAAACCGCATCACGTTCGGCGGACAGCACGCGCATGTGAACCACGACTGTCGCCGGATTCCACCGCTATCCGCGATTACCTCCTCATCGTCCCTCACTTGCAACGGATTGGCGTACAAAAACGAGGTGCCGTCGATCGAGACGCCAGCGAGTACGGCGTTGTACACGGTCCTCTCGATCAGATCAGCGTACTTCGCCTCGCCCGTCGCCAGGAGAAGCCGGTACGACAGCATGACGCTAGCGATGGCAGCACACGTCTCGGCATAAGAACGATCGTTGGGCAATTCGTACCGGTCGCCGAACCCCTCTTCATAGTAACGGGATCCCACGCCGCCAGTCACATAGGTCTGTCCCGCCACCATGTCAGCCCATTGCCGCTCCGCGACCCGCACCAGTTCCTCGTCCCCCGCCTCCACCCCCGCATCGACCGCCCCAGCTAGCAGATACAGGGCCATCACGGCATGACCTCGCACGCGCGCTGCCTGTCGCACAGGCAGATCGTCGAGAAAGAACTCCGGCGTGAGCATCCACCCGCGCATGCGGTTATGGCCCCGCCGTTCGATGAATGCCTGTGCCAGCTGCAAGCAATCGCCCCTCCCCGTGATGCGATACAGCTCCACGAGCGCAGACTCGATCCCAGGGTGCCGGGGCATCACCTCAGGCTCGAGCCTAGCCATCTTCGCCAGGTGGTCGGCAAATGCGCACGCCACATTCAACAGCCTTTCGTCGCCGGCTGCCCGTGCCCACGCAATCGCCGCCTGAATCAGGTGCCCACCGCAATACAGTTCATGTCCAAGGCGCCATTCTGCCCATCGGCGATCCGGCTCGTGGACCTGAACCCACGAGTGCAGGTACCCATCGGCCATTTGGGCTCTCTCAATCAGTGAGATCGCGACATCGGCGCCATCCCTCACCTCATCCGGCAAGCCCGCGCGCGCCGACCAGCCCACAGCCTCAAGCCACTTGTATGTCTCCGAATCGAAGTTCTTGCGCACGTCGATGAGTGAGTTCACGGCATAGCCATCCGGGATCTCCGGAATCTCGGGCGGCTCGGCTCCCCCTGTCGCCGCGGCCTGCAGGTACGCAAGATTGCCAGCCCGCTCGAGCTCGGCGAGCCCGCATAAGAGGCTAACGCTCCTGTTGCGGTCGGTCCTCTCGCGCCAGAACCCGTCGGTCAGCTGGACCTCGTCCTGCCCCATGGGTCGAAGGCGGCTGCGCGCCCCCACACTCGGAACTACGGAGTTGATCGTCATACCTGCCCCTCTTTCACCAGTTCCTTGCATGGAAGGCTCGCTCCAATCGGATCTCCATCCGGCTCCGGGTCAACCCTCAGCACTCGAACGTCCCAGCCGCGTAAGCGAATCACCTCCCGGCCTCCAAGGGCAGTGCCCTCAAGAACGTCCGTCACTGCTAACCCAAGGCAGATCTCCGCGTCCGTCCACGACCAGTTGTGCACAAAGAGCAGCCGCGTGTCGTCTGCCCCTACCGCTGAGGTCACCGTCACCGAGGCGCCTTCGACACCGCCGCCCCAGCACGCCTTGGGCAGAATGCGCCGGAAGATGCTCCTGGCGAGCGCGGCGTTCGGGACCGATCCGAAGGTCGTGATCCGTCCATCACCATATTCGTGCGTCACCACAGCCGGCCACTGACCGAAGAAGGCGTCCTCATACACTGCGACACTGCTGGCTCCCTGCGGCACCAGATGATCAATCCAGCCCCACCCCTGTGCACCATCCGCCAGGGGCCCGCCGGCGACCGACCGCACCGGTATAGGGGTGCTCGGCGTCGACGACTCCTGGTACCAGATGCCGGCGGCCTCGTCGAGGAGTGCCGGCTTGCGCTCTCGCCGCGCCCGAGCGTCGGTGTCGGCGTACCCGGATCGGACCCCCAGCACCAGGTGACCTCCCAGCCGCGCATACTCCCGTAACCACTTCAGAGTGTCGTCCGAAGCAACATATAGAGCCGGCGCGATCAGTACCGGCAGCGCGGCAGCCAACTCGCCTGGATCAAGTCGCCCGACGGAGCCATCCAGTTGAGCATCGTGGATGAAGCGCACCTGGCCACCGGCCTCGAAGGCGCCTTGATAGAATGCGTCGAGAATTCGCCGGTAGGAATCCTGGTCTCCGCCCCCCCTGCGATTTGAAAGCGCAGGCTGTGCGGCGAGCGCCCACTTCGAAGCATAGGAGTAAACGATCCCCACGTCCGCATCGGGCGTTACGGGCAGCAGCGACCTTGCCGTCCCCAGCTCGCGGCCAACCTCTGCGATCTCCTTATACACACGACCAGGAGCGAGGTCGTGCGGCAACACGCCCACCCAGTGCGTCTCCGCCCCAAACGGTAGTGTGTGCCACTGCCAGTACTCAATCATGCTGGCGCCACGCGCGACGAGGGCCCACGCCACCTGGCGCCACTGGCCGTCGTATCCCGGCAGATGGTGCCACGACTCGCCGATCGCTCCGGCGTTGGTTTCGGTGATCAGGAAGTTCGCACCGCGAGAGCCGAACAGCTGATCCGCCGTCCGGTACAGCGCCCATGCTCCGACCGTTCGCCAGCCCTGTTCTTGGTCGATACCCGTGCCCACCTCAAGACCGTGCTGCATGTCGTAGTAGACGTTGCCCGCAGTGATGTCAAGCATCTCCCCGAGAGCCCGGTCATCCACCGCCAAACGCTCCAGGGCGATGCAACTCGTGACGAACTGATCCTCCCTGCAGAGCCCGCGTACGATCCGCGCCTGCCAACCTATGAACTCTGCTGTGATCATCGCTTGGAAGCGCCGCCAAGCCAGATCGTACTGAGGCTGCAGATTGCCATCCGGCGTCCAAAGGTCGCGCCAATCCGACAGTCGATGCGACCAGTACGCTAACCCCCACCTCTCATTCAGAGCCCCGACGGTTCCGTAGGCCACCCGCAGGTGGTCCACGAACGACTCAAACACGCCTCGGTTGTGGAGCAGCTCGAGACCAGGTTCGTTGTCGACCTGAAAACCAATCACGCTGGGATGGTCCCGATAGGTCGCCACGATTGATCGAATAATGCGTTCCGCGTGAAAACGGAAGGCGGGATGAGTAAAGTCGACCTCCTGCCTGGCCCCCCACGGGATTCTTTCGCCCGAACGCCGTTCGCCTGCGATCTCTGGGAACTTCCGCGCCAGCCAGGGTGGCACCGCGTAGGTGGGGGTCCCCAGGATTACGCTCATGCCACGTTCCGCAGCCGCATTGAGGATGGGCCGCAACCACTCCAGTTCAAATCGCCCGTCTTCTGGTTCCCACGTAGACCACACGGATTCCCCGACCCGTATCACCGTGAAGCTCGCACCTGCCATGAGGTCAAGGTCCACGTGGATGGGACGGTCCGGTTGGTACTCGTGATAGTAAGCCGCACCAAACAGAACACCGGCGGTGCGTCGTGTATGCAAGGCCACTCGCTCTCTTCCCCAAATCTGCCGCGATCCAGCGATCTCATCTAGCCGATCGCGGGATCGCATGTTTGCCGTCTCGGCACCCATCACCGACTGAACGGATCCACTTCCGACCCACCTTTCCCAACTTGCGTCAGCTCTCAGACACGCGAGACTGCGGTCCCGGGATCACCAGCCGTTTGACGCGGCCGCGATCCGCAACGGTCCGAGTCCCATCACCGGTCCGTACCCGAGGCCGCCGGTGCCGCCCCCAGGCCCCCCTTCAGACTCACGCACCTTCACTGTGGACACGCAAGAGCCCCTCCGTTCCGAACGAGGACCCGACATCCAACCGAGCCACAAGCCACGACACCGGTGGAAGGGTCAGTGTCAGTTGGCGCCCATCCACGGATCCCCGACCCGCGCCCGGGACCACCCGATCGGGCGTCTCCCGAGTATTGCGGGCATGTGGGTCGGCATCCGACAACACCGTGACTTCGCAGAGGCTGGCGCTCAGGTTACCGAGATCGACCTCCAGTTCCACATCCTCGTGCGTATCTCGATTCACCGCGAACACCGCGATATGGCCCGTCTCGGCTATCGTTGCCACAGCGTCGACCACCTGCACAGCTCCGTATTTGTCCACCTCCATCTCGGGCGCCTCACATGCGATCAGCGCCACCGAGCCCTTCGCGCGCGACGCGGTAAGGGCGAAGGGATAGAAGGTCGTCTGTCGCCATGCAGGTCCGCCAGGCTCGGTTCTGATAGGGGCGATCACGTTGACAAGCTGGGCAAGGCACGCCGAGGTTACGCGGTCGACGTGCTTCAGCAGGGCAATCAGCAGACTCCCAACCACCACGGCGTCAGCCGCGGTATAGGCCTCTTCGCATAATGGCGCTGCACGTGACCACTCCGTGCGTGGCTCCGCGCTCTGAAACGCACTCAGATACCAGACATTCCACTCGTCAACGGCTACCGCAATCTCTCTCGGATCTCCGCGCTGCGCACCGACAGCATCTGCCGCCGTCACGACCCGCTTGATGGCTCGCTCCAAATCCACTGATGAGGCGAGGAAACTCTCCAAGTCCCCACCAATCTCCTCGTAGTATGCGTGCAGTGAGATGCAGTCCACTAAGTCGTAAGTCTCCTCCAACACCGTCGTCTCCCAGGTGCCGAAGGTTGGCATCGCCGGCCCAGAACTTCCGCATGCGACGAGCTCGAGCTTCGGGTCCACCATGCGCATGGCTCGCGCGGTCTCCGCAGCGATCCTCCCGTACTCCCTCGCCGTCTTGTGGCCCACCTGCCACGGCCCGTCCATCTCATTCCCCAAGCACCACATCCGAATCCCATACGGAGTAGGCGCCCCGTGGCCTCTCCGTAGTTCGGATAGGGTCGTTCCACCCGGGTGATTCGCGTACTCCAGCAGGTCCAGAGCCTCAGGCATTCCACGGGTACCGAGATTGAGCACCATCATGGGCTCGACTTGCGCCCTCTGCGTCCAGCGCATGAACTCGTCCAATCCGAACTCGTTCGTCTCGATCGCGTGCCAGGCCAAGTCGAGCCGCGTCGGCCGCTCCTCCACAGGGCCGGCGCCATCTTCCCATCGGTAGCTCGATACGAAGTTACCGCCAGGGTAACGAACAATCGTGGTACCAAGCTCAGCCACCAGCTCCAAGACATCGCAACGAAATCCTGAGGCGTCCGCCCGCTTGTGGCCGGGCTCATAGATTCCCGTATAGACTGAGCGCCCCATGTGCTCCACAAGGGCCCCGAATAGGCGTCGCTGAACGGGGCCGATAATCGCAGTGTAGTCAAGCTTCCCTCGGACCTTCAGCATTCGTGCCTCTCTGACGCGGGCTTCATGCCGCCACTCGTCCTACTTCAAACTGCCCAGGGTCATTGCCTGAACGACACGATCGCTCAGTATGACGAATACGAGTATCGTTGGAATCATCGACATGACGGTGAACGCGAACGCCAGCGGGTAATCAGCGTTATACGTCGTGAGGAAGTAACGCATTCCGACCTGCACTGTTTGAGATGACGAGTCCTGGGTGAGGATCAAGGCGTAGAAGAGCTCGTTCCAGGCCGAGATCATGACGAATATCCCTGCAGTCGCCGCCCCAGGCACAGAGAGGGGAGCGACGATATGGCGGAACACCTGATGGAAACCAGCTCCGTCACTCCGCCCGGCGTCAATGATCTCGCGCGGAATCGAGTCCACGTAACCCTTCACGACCAGGAAGCCGATCGGAAAGAACATCCCGGAGTACACGAGGCCAAGGCCAAGAAGACTGTTATACAGACCGATCTTTATGAACGCTAGGAAGATGGGCGTAATCAGCGCATTGGTCGGCAGCAGGATCCCGAAGATGAGCACGAGAAACACCGTCTTGTTCAGGCGGAATTGGTGAAGCAGTGCGTACGAAGCGAGCAGGGAGGCCGCAAGAATCACCGTCGTCGCGCCCAACGACGCTATGATGCTGTTGCGCAGGTATAGGAAGATTGGCTGGTCGGAAATCACGGCGAAATAGTTCGCGAGCGACCACGACCTTGGAAGGCTGAACGGGCTATTGAACAGCTCCTGCTCTGTCTTGATGGACGACATCAGCAGCCAAAGCAGCGGCACGACCGTCACCACCATGAGGAACACGATCAAGCCCCAGCGCAAGCTCTTGCCGATCATCGCAGAGGATCCGAGCGTCGGAGGGCGAAGAATACAGCGGCCATGAAGACGGCCCCTAGCAGGAGCGTCACCACGCTCGCCGCCATGGACGCACCGAAACGCAATCCGACGATCATCTGATTGTATATGTACAGCGACATGGTGGACGACGCATTGGCCGGGCCACCCCCGGTCATGAAGAATGGATACTCAAACGTTCGGAGACCGTAGCTGACATTGAACAGTACGAGGAGGGCTACGGTCGGTCGAATCAGCGGTAACGTGATGTGCCAGTCCTGTTGCCGTATGGTGGCCCCATCAAGCTCTGCGCTCTCGTAATACTCATGCGGGATTGTTGAGATCGCGGAGGAGATCAGAATCATGCCGAAACCGACATACAGGCAAAAAGGAACCATCGTCGCCCACAGAGCTGTCTGCGGATCCTCGAGCCACGGACGCGCCAGTTTCGACAGGCCGAGCGACGAAAGAGTTCCGTTTAGGAGGCCCAGTGTCGGATTGAAGATGAAGTACCAGAGTAGCGCCAGCGCAGTTGCCGCGATGACATTGGGCAGCACTAGGATCGTTCGTATCACCTTGGCGCCCCGCTTGATCCGCATCATCGCGAGCGCAGCAAGGGTGCTCAGTGGCGCCTGGATGAAGGCCCCGACAAGGGTCCAAGCTATCGTGTTGATGAGCGACTTCACGAAGCTTTGGTCCCGGAAGAGGTCGGTGAAATTTGCCAGCCCAATCTCTTTAGGTACGCCAATTCCTATCCAGTTGGTGGTACTCAGCGCCACCACGAAGATCAGGGGGCCGACCAGGAAGAGCATGACGAGAGCAAGACCGGGGAAGAGATAGAGAGCGACGGCCAACCGCTGTCTGACTGCCTTCCAGTCAATGCGAGGCGCGGGCCCCTCGCGCAGTCGGGCGCGGGGTATTTCGATTAGCACGGCAACGATCCTGCGGAGTAGGGTGTCTCACGTGGTTCCGAAGTGGAGCCACGGGTGCCCGCAGGTGGCCGGTCGGGGCCCGGGTTCACCGATTCACTCGCCTCAGGGCCGGACAAACCCGGTACCACGCCGTCCTCCACCACTCCGCACACGCCGGCAGAGATCGAGGCAGGCTGCTGGGCTAAGGACCCTCGGCAGCGCACGCGTACCGCAATCGTCGCGCTGGTATGCTGGCCGTCTGCAGTGCCACATCCGTGCCCACTGACAGAACTCAGAGCGGCGTCACGCAGAGGGTCTGCGCCCCAGACCAGCGACCACACCGCTAACTGCCCAAACGGCCTCATCGCAGCATTACGCCTTGCGAGGCGTCCCGCCAGCCGGAGACTCACCGAATCCCTCCTGGTACTTCCACGGGTAGGTAGTTCAAGTTCATGGTATTATGATGAGGTTCGTATGCTGCTAAGGTATGCAGTATACCCAGAGGTGATGAACCATGCAAGGGCATGATCGAGCAGCCGGGTCGGTACGTGCCAAGAGGATCAAGGACCAGCAGGAGACGGAAGTGCCGAGGGCCCCGGTGACCATGAAGGACATCGCGCGCGCGGCCGGGGTCGGTCAGAGCACGGTGTCTCGCATCCTCAACAACACCCCGCTCACCTTGCCGGTGTCGGCAGAGACCCGGGAGCGGGTCCTAGCGCTTGCGCAGGAGGCGGGGTACCGTCCCAATCCATTTGCTCGAGCCCTGCGGGGGGGCCCGACTATGCTGATCGGGGCAATCGTTCGCGACATAACGGATCCTTTCTTCGCGGTTGCCATCGATCACCTCGCCCGGTCGGCCAATCGACACGGATACTCGCTCGTGCTGGGGCACGCGCAAGCGAGCGTGGACGAAGCCTTAGCGTTGGCAGGAGTGCTCCAAGCCCGACAATCTGATGGCATCCTGCTCGTCGGTGACTTTCGGCATGAGCCGCAATTGCTCGAGGACTTGGAGCGAGGGACGGCTCCCGTGGTGGCGATGTGGCACGGCCAACGTAGGATCAGCTTTCACTCTGTCGAAGTTGACAACCGCCAAGGCGTTCATCTTGCCATGGACCATCTCAGGGCTCTTGGTCACTCACGAATCGCTTTCCTTGGCGGCGAATCGCTGGGCGACATCCGTGATCGGGAGGCAGCCTACCGTGAGTATCTCCACGACGCGGGAGACAGCTATCGCGCCGGCTACGTTCGGCGAGCTGCGAACACCTTTCGAGGCCCTGAAGCGGCCCTAAGGGGCTTTCTCAATGCCCGGGAGGCGCCAAGCGCCATAGTCGCGGCCACCGATGTCCAAGCGATCGGCCTTCTCCAAGCTGCTGCCCTCTCCGGTGTACGCATTCCCGAGGACCTTTCCGTCGTCGGGTTCGATGACATACCCTTTGCTGCTGCCACGACTCCACCTCTGACCACTGTGCGCATGCCCGTTGGCGAGATGGCCAATGCTGCCATCGAGCTCATCGTTGAGGCCCGAGGAGCGACCAAGTCGGCCAAGGCGATCACCCTAGCGCCCACACTCGTCATACGTGGCTCCACAGCGCCTCCTCCAGCGTGACTCGGCGCCTACGGCGGAGCGGCGACGGGAGGTCTTCCCAGGCGACCAAGTTTGGTGACCGGGGAAGGCTCAACGCACGGGACCGAGGCCACAGTCAGAGTTGGCTCAGACACTCGCCTGTCTCTCACCCCTTGAGGCTGGTTGCACCAAGGCGGTCCGCCTCCATGGGATCGGCGATCTCCGAAGCCACGAAGAGCCTCCACCGCCCTCGCTTTCTTGGAGGCTCTGGGGCGTCCTGAGTTGGGTGCAGTCCGACTCGTGAAGTCATGCTCCCGTCATTGGCTGGTGTCGAGCCTCGAACTCGACGGGGATGAGCTCGCTCAGGGGCGACTGGGCGGCCCCGGCGCTGCTCACCAGGCCCGCGCATCGCCCTGCCGCTGCGTAGCGCACTACCTCAGTCTGCCGGCTCCTCGACCTGCAGCGAAGCACGGCCTCGCTAGCTCAGCTGGTCGGAGACGGCCTTGCCTGTCACGGGATCAAAGAGATGAAGACGTCGTCGATCCAAGCCAAGACGCACCCTATCGCCGCGATCGACCTTGAAGGAGGCACCCACGCGAGCCGTTAGCGTGTCTCCACCGCAGACGCCATATAGGAACTGATCCGACCCCAAGACCTCCACAACGTCTACCTTGAGGTCGATCTCACCATCGTCTTCGCGGACAATCTCGGTTAGCGCCTCTGGCCGAATCCCTAGGGTCGCCTCCCGTACCCTGATCGCCCGCTGCAGATTCACCGAGAAACCGCTCGCCACGGCGCAAATGCCGTCCTTGATGGTAACAGGCACCAGGTTCATCGTTGGGCTCCCAATGAACCCGGCAACATAAGTGTTGGCAGGTCTGTCATACAGGTCCCAGGGGCGATCACACTGTTGAAGGATGCCATCCTTCATCACTGCAATGCGGTCGCCCATTGTCATGGCCTCCACCTGATCGTGCGTCACGTAGATGAACGTGGCCCCTAAGGCACGGTGCTGCTTTTGCAGCTCCAAACGTGTCTGGACGCGTAGCTTGGCGTCCAAATTCGAGAGCGGCTCATCCATGAGATACGCCTTGGGATGACGCACCATGGCCCGGCCTAAGGCGACACGCTGCCGCTGGCCACCTGACAGCTCTCGCGGCTTACGCTCGAGGTAAGGGTCCAAGCCCAGCGTCGTCGCGGCTTCCCTCACTCGCTCAGCGATCTCCGCCTTGGGTGTCCCTCGCATCTTCAGGCCAAAGGCCAAGTTGTCGTACACGGACATGTGTGGATAGAGGGCATATGACTGAAACACCATCGCAAGGTCTCGATCTCGAGGGCCAATATGGTTGATGCCTTGGCCGTCAATCTCGATCTCGCCCTCAGTTACCCGCTCCAATCCCGCGAGCATCCGCAGGGCCGTCGTCTTGCCACATCCAGACGGACCCACTAGGACAAGAAACTCGGAGTCCCGTATCTCCAAATTCAAGTCCTTCACGGCAACGACATCTCTGCCATACCGTTTGCTCACATGGCGAAATGCAATGGTTGCCACTCTTTCGACCAGCCCCTTCTTTGTTACAACATTCCGTCAGCTGCTTCCCGTACCATCCGGCGAGCTCCCGGAGGCGACTGGTGATCTTCCTGCCACCCTGTTCGCCTCCCTATCCAGTGCCAAGTCCCTCCACTTCCAACCGAGGGCATATTCGGCGAGATGCTAGCACACCACTTCTCGCGCGGCGACTAGCACATCACCTGACGGAGCGATGCGGCCGAAACCGATCGCGGCTCGACCGCATCGCGCACGTCTGTGACGTCTAACCCGAGGTATTCGCCTGCTGTAGCTGTGAAGCAAATTGGTCCGGAGTCAGGGAGCCCAAGGCAAGGCCCTGAACCAGCGCCGGGATCTGCGCCAGACCTGCGGGAGTAAGTGCCCTAGAGATCATCGTCACACTGTCGGCTGCCTTATTGGCGATGTTGACAATCGACGACATCTGGCAACTCTTATCAGAGCTGAGCGCCTGGGTCGACAGCGTCATCTTCGCTGTCATCAGGTACTGCCCAGACACAGCCATCTCAACGGCATTCTCGTTGGAGGTGAAGAACTTGAGCCAAGCGACGACGGCTGCCGTCTTCTTCGGATCCGTCTCCTTCTTCGCGCCCCATTCGTTAAGGGAGTCAGTGACGGTGAACCCGGTGGGCATCTTAGAATCAGGCAACGTCGGCGCTGGCGCTGTCTTCACCTCGCATGGATCCGCCAGGCCTTCGATGGCATTGTTGAGGTACGTCCCATCGAAGATCATTGCGGTCTTTCCGGAGATGAAGTCCTCCGAGGCGACCGAGTAGTTGGCGCCGACGGCATCGGCCGTCGTGTATTGGAACATTCGCTGCGTGTATTGAGCCGCTGTCACGATCGCAGAGGTATCCAGGGACGCTCCCGGAGCGAACACGTTCGGCCCGCCGGCTTCGGCAGCGACGTAGCTGAAGGCGTTCATCGTGTGCCACGCATCGTCTGTCGTCATCAGGGAAAGTGGTGTGATCCCCGCAGCCTTCAGCTTGTCACAGTCGGCGAAGAACTCTGTCCAAGTCGTTGGTGGGCTGGCGATCCCCGCTTTCGCGAACAGGTCGCTGTGGTAGTAGAGAACCGCGGGGCCTTCGTCCCCCGGGATCCCGAAGATCTGGCCATTGATCGTGAGCTTCTTCAGAACCGTCTGAGGAAAGCGTGCCTTCCACGCTGGATCGGCATTGAGATAGGGCAGGAAGTTCATCAGAACCCCGGATTTCTCGCGGCTGAGGTCAGCGGGATTGAAGTTGTACATGAAGACATCGGGCGCAGTGCCTGCCGCAATCTCGGTCCGAATCTTCGCCTGGAGCGCATTCCAGTCGGCCTGCTGGTTGTTGACGACGACGTACTGCCCTTTATGCGCCGCATTGAACTCAGTGATCAGTTTGTCCAAGACCTGGCCGCGCGGTATGTCGGAGGTGAAGTTGGCGACGATGGTGATCGTAGTCGGCCCGGTCGACGGCGACCCCGAGCCGCCGCCGCACCCCGCCAGAATCGAGATCCCCATCGCCATGGCCACGATAGAACCCTTTGTTCGAAGCATATGCGTCACCCGTAACCCAGCCTGTGCATGATCTGGAATCGTATGCCGCGAAACCCTTGATGTCAAGCGCTCCCGAGTTCGCCCTGAGAGCCCGCGGCTGGGGGGGCGGGGGATCCAGATCGACAAGGGCGAGCGGCCGGGGCTCACGACCGAGGAACGGGGCGGCTGATGCAGCGGGAGCGGCAGAACCGTGAGCTGCGCCGCGCCAACGATCCTCCACAGCGCCGCCGCTTTCTTCGGGTCCGAGCTCGACGGCCGACACCCGAGATGCCCCAGTAGCTCCAGACCCACCGTGAGCGCCGGGGAGTCGAACCGATCTGCCGCGTGCTGCAGTTCGCCCGCGCTGCGTACTACGCCGCCACCAGCCGACCCCCCTCGGCGCGGCGGCAGCGGGACGAGCAGCTCAAGCCCGAGATCACCCGGGTCTGGACGGAGAACCGCCGGGTGTACGGCGCCGACAAGGTGTGGGCGCAGCTCCGCCGGGAGGACACCCCATGGCGCGCTGCGAAGGACACTCCGTGGCGCGCTGCACCGTGGCACGGCTGATGCGCTACCCGGGCACCCGTGGGGTGGCCCGCGGCAAGACGGTCCGGACCACCGTGGCCCCGAGGGTCTGCATGAGCCGCCCGCGCATAGTCGGCCCGGGGTCACGCGAGCCACCCTCCAGGGCCGGGATGTAGTTCTGGCTGACGGCCAAGCGGTGGGCGAGCTGGCGCTGGGTCAGACCGTGCGCTCGCCGCCACTCCGCCAGGTGGGTGGCCCGGATGCGAATCTGGACGGGATCAGCTGGTGCCATTGGGCCAGCATACGACAGGATAGTAGGTCGGTGGTAGCAAATCTACGTCCTAGTAGCCCATCCTTTCGGGCTCCGCGCGCAGCCCCGCGCAGCTCCTGCGTCTGGCCTCCGACCTGGTCGCCGGCGCCCGCCGGGTCAGCGGGCCCTGACCGCTCCGACTCTGCAGCGAGGACCACGACTCCCGGGATGACCTCCAGGGCGAAGCGAGCAGCGACGTCCCCGCGCTCGCAGGGTGCGGGCTGCCCTTCTTACGCGACGGTCAGCGAGTAGACCACGCGGGGCCGACCGATCTCCCCCGGCGCCTCGGTCCGGGTCAGCACGCCGCGCCGGACTAGCTCGTTGGCGACTCGGTGGACCTTTCCGTAAGCCCAGCCGAGCTCCGCTGGCACCGTCCGATCCGCGAGGCTGAACGGGCCAGAGGACCGCACGAGTGCGGCGAGCCGGGCCTCGTCCGCCGACAGCTCGTCGGGCAGGGTGACGCTCGCGCGCCCCGTCCAGCGCGCGAGCGGGTCAGCGGATCCGCGCAGCCCCGTGCCGGCTTCCGCCTGGGTCAGAAGGAAGGAGCGGACACGCCGAACGAGGTCCCTCGGGTTCCCCCGGGCTCCCTCGATGAGTTCCCCCGGGCACTCACCTTGGAATCCGGCCTCCTGCAGACGCTGAGCTGCGAGCTCCCTCGCTTCCTCTCGATCGAGAGGCGGAACCGGCAGCACGCCGTCCTCCCACCAGGCGTCCGCCCCCGCATCGAGGTACGGGGTGGGATCCTCGGCACCCCCTACGACGACCCAGGAGATCCCCAGGCGCCAGAGGTGTCGCCGCCACCTCCCGAAGAGCTCCTGCGCGGTCTCAACCTCCATGTCATCAAGGCAGACGACGTGCGCCGGCGCCAGGGCTACGGAGCCCAGGTCCACGAGCATCGCAGGGATGTCATCCGTCCCGGCCACGGTGGCTCCTCGCACCCGGAGGACCAGGTTCAGCAGGCGCGCGGCGTCATGGACCCTCGAGCCGTCGACGAGGTCGACCGGTTGCCCGCCGAGGGCCAGGCGCCGGGCGATCTCGTGGAGCAGGGCCGTCCGGCCCGAGCCGTCCGCGCCGAAGAGGAGCACGTTGCCTCCCAGGCTGACGGTGCGGAGTGCCCGATCGACGATGGTGTCGCGCCCGATGAGGGCGGAGTGCCCAGTTTCGGATACACCCGGCAGGGGCATGGGGCCCACCGCTCGTGGAATGGCCTGAGGCGAAGCGGTCACGAGAGCACCTCGCTCGACGAGATCCCTCCCTCCTCTCTCGCAGAGAGGGGGTCTCGCGCAGCGAGCCCGACGTGTAGGAGTCGCCGGTTATTGGGACGGACAACTTCGACGGTGAAAATTGACGGTGCGGCCCGGAGGGATCGGGAGCCCGCCCCTGGGGGTACAAGCTCGCGCCCCCCAGCGGCCGTGGTGACGCCCCTGGCGGTACGCGAATCCGCCCCCCGGGGTACCTCCGTCCGCCCCTCCAGGTACACCGTCCCTGCGGGGGGCTCACCGGATGATGAAAGGCTGACGAAAACCCCCCAACCCAGCCTTTCGTCATGCCCCGGCAACCATTTCGTCACACGCGCGTGACAGAACTCGCACGTCACCGCCCCTGCGGGTACACCGTGGTCGGTGCGGGTCATCGGACGTCGCTCAGCAGATCGCGCAGGCTGGCCACACCGTCGTGGCCGTGGGGCTCGCCGGTTCGGACCGCGGCCGCGCGACGCGCGAGGCGCTCGCGCACCTGTTCCAGAGCAGCCGGAGCGGCGGCGTTCTCGGTCGCCTTCGCGTGCTCCCAAGCGCTGTCGCGTTCTTGGCGCCAGCCGGCCGCCGTCTCGACCACGGCGGCGAAGGGGTCATCGGAGTCGATCTCCTGTGAGAGTGCCTGCGCCACCGCAGCGACGCCCCACTCCGACACCAGCTCGCGCATGACCTCCGCCTGCCGGGCGGAGAGCCGGCGGCGAGGCGAGACCACATGCCAGGCTGCCTCGAGCTCGCCTACCACCTCGGCACCTGCCTCGGAGACGGCTGCGCGAGGAGACCGCCGGCAGCGGAGGACGTAGTTGCCGCGGTCCCCGACCGCCGGCTCCACGTGCAGCTCGTAGCGAGGATCTGCGTCCTCGACCACCGCGCAGGCTCCCCTGATCCGCTCGACGATCTTCCGGCGCCGCGCCCAGGTGTCGATGGTGAGGAGGTGGGCGATGGGGGTGGTCCGGCGGCCCGCTGGCTGGAGCCCGAGCACCACGGGCTCGCGGCTGTCGGGGAAGAGGCTCCACCGCCACTCATCGCGAATCCGCTCCCCCTCGAGCCAGACCCAGAGCCGGGCGGCGAGGAGGTCTCGGGCCATGATCGCGTCCCAGGTCGGTGCGTGGAGATACGTGAGCGGATACCGCAGAAGGGTGCGCGCGGTCCGCTCGTTGAGCGTTGCCCGGCAGCGGGCTCCGGGTCGGCTGCGCGCCTCGTAGTCGGCGAGGAGTCCTGCCCCGGCCTCCCTCTCGTACACGCCGTCCGCCTGGACCGCAGCGAAGACGG
>Ga0116136_1000538_pt1 | contig 21892 bp, 19 predicted proteins | sample June2015DPH_20_5_FD_88972 | JGI IMG/M metagenome (GOLD analysis project Ga0116136, IMG submission 88972) | Peatland microbial communities from SPRUCE experiment site at the Marcell Experimental Forest, Minnesota, USA - June2015DPH_20_40 | ecosystem: Environmental > Terrestrial > Soil > Wetlands... | reverse complement strand
CAGCCAGCTTATTAAAAGAGTACCACCAGTTTTTCAATACCTTTTTGGGGTCATAGTGGTATTGTGCCTCGAGTTTTCCACCCTGTTCGTTGAACAGGCCCTCGGAGTCATCCACCGCTTGTAGCAGAACCTTACCGAGATCGCCGCTGATTTTTAAGTTTGGCCCCGCCACCTCAGACTGGGCTCCGGCCTGACTGTAAAGGGTCTCGGTTTCTTTGGCCTGGGCGGGGTCGGTCATTTTGATTTCCGCGACAAACGGGGTGCCCACCATGGTTTGGGCCAGCTTCCGCATGCTGGTGAAGTAATTGCTGGAGCCTTTGGCCAGGGAGTTGAAGAAATTATCCGAATATGACAGCCCATTTTGACCACCGCCGAATATCGGCATGAAGATCAGAAGCAGGATAACCGCAAAAACTGCCAGGAGGATTATTCCTATAGCGAGTTTCGTGGATTTCATGATTTAAGCCCCCTTAACGCCCGGTTGAGTGGGGGGATTCCATCCCCCTTAATTTATTAATGTTCTTAAAGAACATGAAGAATACCCAGAAGCCGAAACAGGCAATAATCGCAAAGAAGACGATCGTTCCGATGAGATCCAAAGCCTTGGTGATCCCAGTCGAGATTGGGATAATTTCCATCTGACTGAGTTTTCTCGGCAGGGCGAAAAGCCGGTCGAGAAACCCGGCAATGATGGTAATGGCAAAGAAGCCCCGGATGTACATACCCTTAACCACATTGGTGGTAAGCGCCCCTACCTGGATTCCCAGCAGGGAGCCCAGGAGCAAGCCCATTGCCAGGGTATAAAAGATGAAGCCATAGATGGCATATTGCGAAATGGCGGCGAACCCGCCGGTATAGATAATTTGCAGGATGTCGGTGCCCACCGTGGTGAAGGACGACACGCCCAACATGTAAACGAACATGGGGAAGGTCAAAAAGCCGCCGCCCACCCCCATGATGGACGCCACCAGGCCCACGAGAGCACCGCATAAGGCGACGAAGACGCCGGAAATCCGGTTGCCGCCGGGAACCAGGTTCTCATCGAAGGTGATCATGGGGGGAATTTGGAGAGATTGCAGCTTCTGAGCCAGACCGGTAGTGGTTAGGAGGGGGGGGGCGGCGGCTCGTTGTTCCTCGGGAGCCAGGGTCCGGTGGGCCCGGCCGGCCCGCCAAAGTCTGAGAAAATCCATCATGGAGTAGATTCCCAAAAACCCCAGGAGAAAAACATAAACCAGGCTGATAAAGAGATCGCTCAAGATCGGATTATACTCATAAATGGCTCGGTTTAAAGTGCCGCCGACCACGACGCCGCCCGTCGAGCCGACCACAAAGGCCAACGCCAGTTTGCCTGAAACGTTACCCAACTTTCGATGGATCACCGTTCCCATAATCGCCTTGGCAAAAATATGGAACAGGTCGGTGCCAACCGCCAGAATGCCTTTGACCCCCATGCTCATCAGGGCCGGAGTAATGACAAAGCCGCCGCCGGCGCCGATGCAGCCGGTTATCAAACCCGCGGCCAGACCGATGAGAACGGAAACCAGAAAAACCGAAGTGGAATAAAAGGCCGGGGCATAGGCCTCCTTGCCTCCCAAGATGTCGGGGGCAGCCCAGGCGACGCCGATATAGGCGAAGATCGGCAGACAAAAAGCCAGCAAGGTCAGCAGCTTTTTCCGATTCTGGAGGATATCGAGGGAGGACTCGATCTCCCAGCGGGCGTGGGCCTCAGCCGCCGCCAGCATCATGGTGAATAATTTATTCCCAAACTTCATAATCGTTAAACCTCCGTATAAGTGGTTTTGGTTGGGGAGGCAGCTCAAGGGTTTTACCACATTCGAGGTTATCTCTACAAGTTCTATGCCGGGGCGGGTAATTAGCTAGATATTTAAAATGATAAGCAGTTTAGATGTCTGGCCGGTTTTTAAGGTAGAGTATCCTCTATAAAATCCTTTTACAGTTTGTCAAAAAATCCTATCCCTTGACAGAAGGAATGACTTTATCTATTAATTGAAAGGCGGCTTCATTCATTTTTTCCTGGTGAAATCATGACCTTTTGGCAGTGGTTGACGGCGATTTCCCAAAGCACGACGCCAGCCGGGGGGCCTTTTGCTCCCCACTGGCCTTACGTGGCCCTGGCCCTGGTGCTTCCGGTGGCCATCGGACTTATTCTGGCCTTGATCCTGAAGGGTATTGAAAATATTTTCGGCATTAAACTTGGCGGAGGCGACGTTTAGCTTCACCACCCTGACTTATTCATGGCCATCACCCTCCCTATAGCCAGCTATTGGCAGAAAATCCTTAATCCTGATTTAGGCCGGCTGGCTGAGCCTATGCATGGCTGGTTTTATGCCATCCAGACCAATGGGGATCTTGCCGTCAGCCTGGCTACCTTGCTCATCTTGGGCTTCTGTCTGGGTTTGCTAGGCGGCTTATTCGGGGGCGCCAGCGGTTTCTTAATGGCGCCGCTGCTCAATCTCGTGGGCAACATCCCTTACAATGTGGCCGTGGGGACCGAACTTTCCATGATGGCGGGCACCGCCACCATCGCTAATTTACGGCAACGGGGTCTGGGGTACGTTGATTATAAGCTAGGAATTCTCCTTTTTCTGGGAAGTTGCATCGGCTTAGAAATAGGCGCCCAACTACTGGAGTCTCTCACTTATGCCGGTGAGGTTACCCTGTTGGGCCGAAAAATCAGCCTGCTTCAGCTTGTCATGACTATGGTCTACGGTGGCTTGCTGGCCTGGATCGGGAGTCAGGTTTATCGAGAAGCCAGGAGCGTCCACCAGGCTGAACCCTCTGGCGAAACTCCGGGCGTTCCCTTGATTGCCATGACCTCCCGGTTGCAGCGGGTAGCCCTGCCGCCGATGATATCGCTGCCGTTGTCCGGGGTTGAGGCCGTCTCTCTATGGGTGATCCTGGGGGTTGGCGCCGTGACCGGCCTGTTAACCGGATTATTGGGGGTGAGCGGCAGTTTCATTCGCATGCCGGCTTTGATTTACATCCTGGGCATCCCCACCGTGGTCTCCATAGACACCAATCTCTTTAATTACCTGATCCTGGCTCTGTACGGGGCCTTGACTCACAGCGTCAAAGGGAATGTCGATCTCTTGCTGATGGTCATTCTTTTGGTCGCCACGATACCAGGCTCTCAATGCGGGGTGTTGCTGCGGAAAAAATTGTCCGGTCCCAGGTCCCAGCTCTTGTTTGCCGGTATTATTTGTGCCATTATCATAACAATGCTCTGGAAGGTGGTAAGTTAACAAGCCACGGCCGTTTAACAAGATGGCCCATTTTACTCCAGGCCATTTCAGGAATTTCAGGAGCGGCTAGACCTGTCATCCAAACAAAGCGAAGGTCTCAACTCAGTAGATTCTTCACTTCTCTTACAAATACATCCCCAAAAAGCAGGTCTTGAATCAGCTTGCATAAAATCCCTGGACCATTTTTCGCACGAGTTCAGCACCTTCTGAAAGGAGCATCAAAATGCCGGCAACTATCATAATCGTGGATGACGAACCGGATTTGTTGATGTTGCTAAAAATTATCCTTGCAGAAAAAACGGATTACAAAGTGCTTACCACTATTGACCCCCACCAGGCCATAGACTGGTGTCGAAAATATCATGCCGATCTATTGATCAGTGATTTGAGAATGCCGGCAATCGGAGGCATCGAATTATTAAAGATAGTCAAAGAAATCGATCCGAAGTTAGCTTTAATTATCATCACCGCCTTCGGAACCGTGGAGTCAGCAGTGGAAGCCATGCGCCATAACGCCTTTGACTATATCACCAAGCCCTTCCGCAAAGAGCAGATCTTGACGACGGTTGAGAAGGCTTTGAAATGGCGGGAGGCCCAACTTTCGGCCTGACCCGCTCAAGCTGCCGTTGCTTTTGGGGTAATATTTTGAAGATATTGAACTTTTTAAAAAGAAAAAAATCGTCCCCACCCGAGGGGTGGGAAAATTTTTTAAGAAACAAACACCAGTCCTTTAAGGACCTGTTAGAAGCCAACAACGCTGCTCTCAGGGTCATGTCGCGCATGGAAGCCAAATTGGCAGGCGACTTCGTTTTCGATATGGAGTACATCCGTTCTCGAAGTGAGATAATTTTCCAGGCCTCTCAGACCCTCGTTGAGCAATTAAATGCACTGGGGGACAATCGTTATGCTGAATTGCACCCCGTTTTGGAAAATATAAAAATCAGGATACAGAATGAAATTCAGGCTGGAACAACCTCCGGTGAGAAAATACCGCTCGTGCTCCCCTTAAGCCAGGTTGACCGGAGGCTGCTGATGGCCGTGGGTGGGAAAAACGCCAACCTGGGTGAGATCAAAAATCGCTTGCGCCTACCGACACCTGATGGGTTTGTGCTAACCACTGAGGCCTACCATTTGGTTCTGGCCGAAAATCAATTAGCCGAACGGCTAGGCCAGATTCTCGAAAAAGTGGAGGTAAATGATGTGGCGCAGTTGCTGGACCAAAGCCGGCTGCTGCGGGAATTGGTGCTCGCGGCGCAAATCCCTTCGCAACTCTCCAGGGCAGTGCATGAACAGTATCTCCATTTAGCGGAGAGACTGGGTTACGAACCTCAGCTGGCCTTGCGGAGCAGCGGTTTATATGAAGACCAGGAGCTTTCCTTTGCCGGGCAGTTCTTGACGGTTTTAAATGTACCGGTCACCGAATTTTTCCCCAATTATCTCAAGGTCCTGGCAAGTCAATTCTCGCCTTCCGCACTGGTGTATCTGCACGAGAAAGGGTTGATCCGCCAGGAGTTGGCCATGAGTGTGGGTTGTCTGGCAATGGTGCCGGCCCGGGCTAGCGGCGTCCTGTTCACGGTCGATCCCCTGGGTGGGCGCCAAGAAGCAATGGTCCTTGACGCAGCCTGGGGTTTGGGGCCTTCTGTGGTGGAAGGCGCCTTGACCCCGGACCACTATACCCTCGGCAAAAAACCGGAAATTAAGATTTTAGAGCGACGCCTCGGTAACAAACCCATCCGTCTGATCGCTGCCGTCAATAAAGAGGGGCTTACCTCGGAAGCGGTACCGGCAGCGGACCAGTTCCAACCGGCCCTGACCACGGAGGAACTGCTGCAGCTGGGACGCTATGGGGTGCAATTGGAAGAACATTTCGGAGGGCCCCAGGATATTGAATTTGCCGTGAATTTGGAGGGACAGTTACTGCTCCTGCAATCCCGCCCCTTAACGTTGCTGAAGCCTGAAAACGAATCCGAGCTGCCGCCCGAAATTCAGGGGCGCCACCCCGTCTTGATTGACCACGGCAGCGTGGCCTGCTTCGGCGTGGCCGCAGGCCCGGTTTTCATCATCCGCCAGGATGAAGATCTGGCCCGGTTTCCCCCAGGGGCGGTGCTGGTGGCCCGCCACACTTCCTCCCGCTACGGCATCGTGCTCCATAAAGCGTCCGCGTTGATCGTGGACATCGGCAGCGCCACTTCGCATCTGGCCATCCTGGCCCGGGAATTCAAAGTCCCATCTCTGGTGGATACGGAAAAGGCCACCCAGGTCCTGCAAAACGGGCAGGAAGTCACTATAGACGCCGATCACCTGCGGGTGTACCAGGGGCGGGTTGAGGCACTGATCGCGGCCAAAAGAGAAAAACCTTCCCTTCTGGCTGAAACCCCGATCTATGCCACCTTGCGCCGGGCCTTGCGATGGATAACCCCACTTAATTTAACCGATCCGACGTTGAGTAACTTTACGCCGGCATCCTGTAAGACCCTCCACGACATCGCCCGGTTCGCCCATCAGATGGCCATAACCGAGATGTTTGATCTGGGGGAACGCGTCGGCCGGGACCAGGTGAACCTGGTCCAGCTCAAAACCACAATCCCCTTGAATCTCTATTTGATTGATCTAGGAGGCGGCATTGACGCTGACCGGCGGGCCAAGTTCGTTTCTCCCGACGCCATCGCCTCCATCCCCATGAAGGCCCTGTGGCGAGGGATCAGCTATCCCGGAGTTTCGTGGGCCGGACCCATCCCCATCGATGTGAGGGGACTTTATTCCGTAGTCTCACGTTCACTAACCGGCCCCATGCCCGACTTCTGGGCCCGGACCTTAGCCATTATTTCTCAGAACTATCTCAATTATAACTCCCGCCTGGGCTATCACTTTGCCACCCTCAACGCCTTTATCAGCGAGGTGCGCAACGATAACTATATCAGTTTCCGGTTCCAGGGCGGCGCCGCGGACCAAACCCGGCGAGGGCGGCGCGCCCAATTTCTGGGCGCGATTCTGGCCCGGCTCGATTTTGAGGTGGAAGTCACCGGAGACCTGGTGGTCGCCAGGCTTTGGAAGTATCCCCGTCCCCTCATGGAAGAAAAACTCGACCTGGTGGGCCGGCTCATGGGCTGCGCCCGTCAGCGGGATATGGTCATGGCGGATGGTGCGCAGGCTGACTGGTACGTAGAGGCTTTCCTGGCAGGAAATTACCGGTTCGCAGGTGAACCCGGCGCCCACCCCACCTCATGACTCATCGCGATGTTCGCCTTATCCGTGGTCTCATCGCCAATGAACCAGATGCCTCTAACGGTCCGCAGATTTTGGGTCACGGTTAGGGATGAAGTCGTCCAGGTGGCCAAAGACGAAGAAGTGGGGCTCATCGTCAGCGGCAGCCCGGGCCTGGCCAGCAAGGCCATGTCCTTTCCGGGAAGCGCCGCCTCCAGGATGGTGACTTATGCCACCTGTGCGGTGATGGTGGTCCAAGACTGATTTCTTCAATTTTACCTGGCTCTCATCTTCTCCTCCGCCGCGGCTCCCTCATCAAGGGGCCGCCATTTTTCCCCCCGGCAGGTTTTTGGTTCTTTTGGTTTTTTGTTTTTTTGGTTAGGGAGCGCCAACGGACCAGGGAATACGCCCTGGTGAGATAAATGTTCTCCCGGCGGCCCTGAAGCGGCAGCGGCCGGGAGAGCCGGCGGCTTTTCCTCGTTTATCCTGCGTTGCGGGAGTCTCGGGGGAGTTTGCTTGACCGGATACCCCGGATTAAGCTAAAATTTAAGCATAAATTGCAATTTGTCCCGGCGATGGACCACCTGGTCCGCTTGCCGCCTGACACCTGAGGATGACAGCCACATGCGGCGCTTCCCCTTTCTCATCACCCGGCACGCCCTGGCCCTGCTGCTGGCGCTGAACGTCGCCCTCCTGGGGATCAGCATCTTCCTGGGGCTCATGAGCGCCAGACAGATGCTGGAAATCGTCAAGGAGGACTTCAACCAGCAGCAACTGGTGCTGGCCCGGCACACCGCCAGCCTCCTGGAACAGGACATCAACTTCTTGAAGCGGGAGTTGAACACCCTTAACTACTCCCCTGCCATTCAGTACCTGGAGCCACTCACCTGGGCCAACCGCATGCGGGCCACCCTGGCCAGCGTCCGGGAGGAAGGGGTGGTGGAGATCCTCCGCATCGATGCCAAGGACCGCCGGGCCTACCTGGTGGACGGCCGGGGTCTGGATCATATCACCAGCGGCTCTTTCAAGGACGCCCCTTACCTGGATTGGGCCGGCAACCCGGAAAACCAGGGCCGGGTCTACGTAAGCCCGGTGTCCACCCAGGTCGCCGATTATGTGGGGCGCCTCATCGCGGTAATGGCCGTGCCCACCTATGAGCTATCGGTGGACGAGAACCATCCCCAGCCCACCGGGGTCTTCACCGGGGTTCTGGTCTTTTATATTGACGCCCAGCACCTGGCCGACAAGTTTACCCGGCAGATCAGGAGCGGCAAGACCGGCTATGCCTGGATCATGGACAGCCAGGGGACTTTTTTGAGCCATCCGGAGTCCGACTTCGTCGGCAAAAACGCCTTCACCGTCCGCAAGCAACGGGCGCCGGCCATCTCCTTTGACGCCATCAACCGGATCCAGAAGGATAAGATGCTGCAGGGCCAGGAGGGCTGGGGCACTTACTTCTCCGGCTGGCATCGCGGTCTCACCGGCGAGATCCGGAAGCTCATCGCCTATGCGCCGGTGAAACTGGCAGACCCGGCCTTGGGGCCAACCGCCAACCCGGCGCCCATCTGGTCGGTGGCGGTGGTGGCCCCGGCCAGCGAAGTGGAGGGCGTGGTCCATTCTCTCTATCTGCGCCAGTTCTTCATGCAGGTGCTTATCGGCCTGTTGGTCATCTCCGCCACCATCGCCCTGTTGAACTTCCGTTATGAGCGGCAATTTTCCGATAACCTGGAGCAGGAGGTCAGCCGCCAGAAAGAGAAATTGCAGAAGTCCGAGGCCCGCTACCAGGGCCTGGTGGAGAATGCCGCCGACCTCATCTACACCGTGGACGAACAGGGCCGGATCCTCTCCATCAACCGCTACGCCGCCAACCTCTTCGCCACCGCCCTGGCCGGCGCCCCCGGAAGACCGGCTCCCGGGGCGGCGGAGGGCCGCGCCGAAGACTTCCTGGGCCGCACCCTCTACGATGTCTTTGCCCAAAAATCCGCAGACTTCCAGATGGAATGGCTGCGGGAAACGAAAGCGACCGGCCGGAGCAACAGCCTGCGCCACCAGGTGGCCATCGGCCCGCGGGAGTTCTGGTTCTCCACTAACATCGTGGGGGTCAGGGACGAACAGGGGCAAATCTTCGCCTTCGAGATCATCTCCCGAAACATCACCAGCCGTAAATTCATTGAAGACCGTTTGATCAACATGGAGAAGCTGGCCTCCATCGGCACCCTGGCCGCCGGGGTTGCCCATGAAATCAATAATCCCATAACCGTGATCCTCGGGTTTACCGAGCACCTGCTGGAGCAGACCGAGGAGCTGCCCGCCGTCCACGAAACCCTGAAGATCATCGAGGAGGAGGGCCTGCGCTGTAAGAAGATCGTGGAGAATCTCCTCACCTTTGCCCGGGCCCCGGAGCGCATCGAGACCGTGGCGGACATCAACCCGATCCTGGAAAAGACCCTGGCGGTGCTGAAAAACACCCTGTTGACCAAAAAGATTCGCCTGGAATCCTACTTCAGCCCTAAACTGCCCATTGCCGCGGGCGACCCCCAGGAGCTGCAACAGGTTTTCATCAACCTGATCAACAACGCCCGGGACGCCATGAAGGGCGGGGGGGTGCTGAGGGTGGAGACCAAGCCGGCTCCGGACGGCAAGCGGGTGGCCATTGAATTCAGCGATACCGGCAGCGGCATCCCCCGGGAGGCCCAGACCAAGATCTTTGACCCCTTTTTCACCACCAAGAAGACCGGCGAAGGCACCGGCCTGGGCCTGTCCATGAGCCACGGCATCATCACCAAATTCGGCGGCAACATCATCTTTACCACCTTCCCGGCAGGGGAATATCCTGAAAAACACGGGACCACCTTTACCGTTTACCTGCCCATCGCCGCGGAGCAGGAAGCCGGGGAGGGACCGCCTAAGCAGAAACAGGAAAGGAGTAGCGGCAGCATCCATTAATGAAGTTAAGGCCCCAACCCCCAGGAGGACGATATGCCGGAACGGATATTAGTGGTGGACGACGAACCCAATATGCTCAGGTTATTAAAGACCATCCTGATGGATAAGACCGGCTACGAGGTGACCACCACCAACAACCCCCTGGAGGTGAGCAAACTGCTCCAGGAGGACCACTACCACGTGGTGATCACCGACCTGAAAATGCCCCTGGTGGACGGCATGGACCTCATCGAGATCATCAAGAAAATCGACCGGAACCTGCCCATCATCATCATCACCGCCTACGGCACCATAGAGACCGCGGAGGAGGCCGTCCAGAAAGGGGCCTACGATTTCATCACCAAGCCCTTCCGCAAGGAGACCATCATCATCACCATCCGGCGGGCCCTGGAGTGGAGGCGGATGCAGGAGGAACTGCAGGCGTTGAAGAACCAGCGGGCATTGAGCACTGAGCAGTAAGCATAAGCTTATGGCTATTAGAGGTCAGGTTTGGAATTATGGCAATAAGGCAAAAATTAACCAGAGTGCCGGCCATGGATGGATAGCCATTAACTGCTAACTGCTCACTGAGGGTACATGGTGTTCAAGTTCCTGCGACGCTTTTTAAAAGAGGAAGTGGACGAAATGTCCCGCCTGCAGGAGCAGTTCGGCCATTTCCGCCGCCTGTTGACGGAAAACAATCAGGCCCTGGAAATCATGGCCGATATGGAGGAAAAGCTCTCCGGGGAATTCCTCTTCGACACCGGCTACCTGGAGACCGAGACGGGGCGCCTGCTGGACAGCGTCTGGGGGGTGGTGACCGAGCTCAATCTAATGCTCACCGGAGACCGCCATCCGGAATTGACCTCTGTTTACCGGCGGCTGGCGGAGGAGATCCGCCTGGAGCTGGCGGCGCTCCCCAGCATCCCGGAAACCCCTTATGTCCTGCCGTTATCGGCCCTGAACCGGGAACTGGCGCCTGCGGTGGGCAGCAAGATGGCCAACCTGGGGGAGATCGGCAACCGCATCGGCCTGCCGGTGCCCCAGGGATTTGCCATCACCGCCATGGCCTACAAGCGCTTCCTGGAGGGGGCCCAGCTCTCCGGCGAACTTGAGGCCATGCTGGCCCGGGCTTCCATCCACGACCTGGAAAGCCTGGAGACGATCAGCCTTGAGATCCAGGAGCTGATTCTCCGGGCGCCACTGCCCCCGGACCTGGAGGAGGCCCTGGCGCAGGCGGTCCAAAACCTGCCGACCCCCTGGCTGGCGGTGCGCTCCAGCGCCGTGGGGGAGGACAGCGAATTCTCCTTTGCCGGCCAGTTCGCCACCCTGCTCAACGTCGCAGCCGCCGGGTTGCCGGAACACTACAAGCAGATCGTCGCCAGCAAGTTCACCTCTCGGGCCATCTTTTATTGGAAATACCAGCACTTCTCCGTCTCGGAACTTCCCATGGCGGTGGGCGTCCTGGCCATGGTGCCGGCCCGGGCCAGCGGGGTAATGTTCTCCCAGGACCCCCAGGCTCCGGAAGCGGACCACGTCTTAATCAGCTCGGTCTGGGGCCTGGGCCCGTACGCGGTGGACGGCGCCATCTCCCCGGACCTTTACGTGGTTTCCCGCAAGGAGGGCCACCCCATCAAAGAGCGGCGGGTGACGGAGAAGCCCGCGGCCCTGGTCTGCCAGCCCGGAGGCGGGGTGGCGGCCGCGGCCCTGCCTTTGAAACAGGGCAGTTCCCCTTCCCTCACCGACGTCCAGGTCCGGACCCTGACGGAGATCGCCCTTATCCTGGAGAACCATTTCGGCGGGCCCCAGGACATTGAATGGACCTTGGGCGAGGCCGGCAACCTGGTGATCCTCCAGTCCCGGCCCCTCAGGCTGAGCACCCCTCGCTTCGCCGCCGCCCTCCGGGAGCGCCCGGCGGAACCGGCGACGCCGCCGCTCCTCAGCTTCGGGGTCCGGGCGGTGGGCGGCGCCGTGGCCGGCCGGGTCTACCTCTTCCTGCACGACGAGGATGTGGCCAACATCCCCCCCGGCGCGGTGGTGGTGGCCCGCCAGCCTTCGGCCCGCCTGGTCCTGGCCATGGACCGCATCGCCGCCATCATCACCGAAGTGGGTAGCCCCACGGACCATATGACCATCCTGGCCCGGGAATTCCGCATCCCCACCCTGGTGGACGTGGGCAGCGCCACCCGGGTGCTGCACCCAGGCCAGATCGTCACCGTGGACGCGGACGCGGCCCGGGTCTATCCCGGCATCGTCAGCGAAGTGCTGGAACGCCAGCCGGAACCCGCCGAAGACCTGCGCTCCTACCCGGTCTTCCAGAAACTGGGACGCATCCTGAAGCTAACCAACCCCCTCAACCTCATCGACCCGGAGAGTGCGGATTTCCTGGCGGGCAACTGCCGGACCCTGCACGACCTCACCCGCTTCTGCCATGAAAAGGCCATGGACGCCATGTTCACCCCGGACGTGGAGCGGGTATTGGATTCGAGCCGTGTCAGCCGCCTGGTCACCGACCTGCCCCTCAACCTGTTCATCCTGGACCTGGGCGGTGGCCTGAAGGTGAGCGGCCAGGCGCAGGTGCGCGAAGAAGACATTGCCTCCCGGCCCTTTAAGGCCCTACTCAGGGGCTTCCACCACCCCAATGTGAGCTGGGCCGGAAAGGTCGCCCCGGACATGAAGGGCTTCATGTCGGTGTTCGCCAATACCATGTACGATATGGGCAAGACAGAGCGGGGTCTGGGGGGCAAGAGCTTCGCCATCATCACCGACTCCTACCTCAACTTCAACTCCCGCCTGGGCTACCACTTCGGCATGATGGACGCCTACATCTCTGAAGAGCGCAACGACAACTACATCAGCTTCCAGTTCAAGGGTGGGGCCGCCGCGGTAGATCGCCGGGAGCGCCGGGCCCGCCTCCTGAAGCGGATCCTGGACGACCTGGGCTTCAAAGCCCAGGCCAAGGGCGACCTGGTGCAGGGCCGCCTGGTGAAGTATTCCCTCCTGGAAACCGAAGAGACCCTGGAGCTGGCCGGCCTGCTCATGGCCTTCTGCCGCCAGCTCGATCTGGCCCTGTCTTCCGATACCGTCCTGGAATGCTGCCTCCAGGCCTTCAAAAAGGAAGACTATAGCCTCTCATGCCTGCGGCCGGAGGAGGCCACTGGTTAAAGACGGTTTCCGGTTTCCGGTTTTCGGCCAAAAGCTAAAAAGCCCGGTTCCCAAATTGCCCCCTACACAGTAGGGTCCGGCAACGAAATTGCATGGAGAAGATTACACTATCTCGCAGTTAAACTCTAGACCATTGTAATTTCAACGATATCAACATATTATACCGATGCAACCAAATCCCCTCTTCCCTGCGAGGGGACGACACCGGGTGAGGGGGAATTTAATCTCTTTTCCGCTCCCATTAATACTTGGTGAGAGACTTGACCTGGTAAATTTTGGCTAAATAACGGCCGGACGCCGGCACCCCAAAATTAACAGGCTCACCCGCCGGATCGCCCCTGCGGTTCTCCGTATGCCAGTTGCACAAGGCGACGGGAAATTTCGCTTAATTAAATTTATTAAATATATCTGCATGTTTTCCCATATGGCACCTAATGTCACGAGCACCTGGCGAAGATTGCAAACCCAATAATCCACCCGGGTGAGCGCCGGCCACCAATTTTTCTTAAGAAAATCATTAAATTGAAATTATGATGCCGTCAGGCTAAGATTGCCCCAGGCTCGGTTTTCCTTTATACTGCTCTTAAGATCATTACTCTCGGGAAGGCTCTCAGACATGCCCTTTTTTCGGAAGAGTGAACCGGAGCGTCCCCCCAAGGTTGCCCAGGAATTGCTGGAGCTGAGGGCCGCGGTGGAGAAGGCCCGGTTGCCCGAGCCAGTGGCCGCAGTGGCGCTGAAGGAGCTGGAACGGCTGGAGAAGACCGACCCGGCGGTGGCGGAATATAACATCGGCCTCAATTACCTGGACTTCCTGATCTCCCTGCCCTGGAACCGGGTCACCGAAGACAATCTGGACCTGAAACGAGCCGAACGCATCCTGGAGTCCCAATTCTATGGCCTGAAGCAGGTCAAGGAGCGCATCCTGGAATACCTGGCGATGCGCACCCTCTGCAGCATCCAGGCCTCCCAGGTGCTGGTGGTGGATGACGAGGAGATCGCCCGCACCAATCTGGGGTACATCCTGCGGAAGGAAGGGCACCAGGTGGCCACCGCGGCCAACGGCCTGGAAGCCCTGGAAAAGGTGAAGGCCCAGGAGTTCGATGTCATCCTCACCGACCTGAAGATGGAGAAGATGGACGGCATCCAGCTCCTGGAATCGGTGAAGCAGGTGTCGCCGCACACCGAGATCATCATGGTCACCGGCTACCCCACGGTGGGCACCGCGGTGGACGCCCTGAAGAAGGGGGCGGCCCATTATCTCTCCAAGCCCATCAAGTTGGAAGAGCTGCGCGCCACGGTGCGGGAAATCGTCGAAAAAAAACGGCATCTGCAGATGAACCGGGGGCCCACCCTCTGCTTCATCGGCCCCCCGGGCACCGGCAAGACCTCCATCGGCCGCGCCATCGCCGAGGCCCTGGAACGCAAGTTCGAGCGCCTGTCCCTGGCGGGGCTGCGGGAAGAAGCGGAGCTCCAGGGCCACCGGCGCACCGACGCCAGGGCCAGGCCCGGGCGCATCATCAATGAATTGAAGCGCCTGGAGGTCCGCAACCCCATCTTCATGCTGGATGAAATCGACAAGATCGGCCAGGATTTCCGGGGCGACCCGGCCTCGGTCCTCATGGAAATCCTGGACCCGGAGCAAAATAGCCACTTCATGGACCATTACCTGGATGTGCCCTTCGACCTCTCCGGGGCCATGTTCATCACCACCGCCAACGTGGTGGAGAAGCTGCCGGCGCCCCTGCTGGACTGCCTGGAAGTCATCTATTTCCCCGGCTACACCGAGAACGAAAAGCTCAACATCGCCCGGCATTACCTGATCCCCGGGCAGTTGCGGGAACATGCCCTGCACCAACTGGGCCTGGGGTTCAGCGACGACGGCATCACCAAGATCATCCGGGATTATACCCGGGAGGCGGGCGTGCAGAATCTGGAGCGGGAGATCGCCGCGATCTGCCGCAAGCTGGCCCGCATCTGCCTGCAGGACAAGGGGAAATCCTGCGCCCTCACGGTGGACCAGACCCTGGTGGAAGAATTTCTGGGGCCCCGGAAATTCGTCCAGGAAGTGGCCGAGGCGGGCAACCAGGTAGGGGTGGCCACCGGGCTGGTATGGACCGAATTCGGCGGGGAGCTCATCTTCGTGGAAGCCTCTCGTATGAGAGGGAATAAGCAACTGATTTTAACCGGCTCAATGGGGAGCGTCCTTAAGGATTCAGCCCAAACCGCCCTGAGCTACCTCCGCAGCCACGCCGAGCAGTTCGGTCTGAACCCCGATTTTTTCAGCGACAGTGATATCCACATCCACCTGCCCTCCGGCGCCATCCCCAAGGAAGGCCCCTCAGCCGGGCTGACCATCGCCTTCGCCCTCCTGTCGCTCCTCAGCGGCCGGGCGGCCCGCCGTGACGTGGCCCTCAGCGGCGAACTGACCCTCTCCGGACGTATCCTGCCGGTGAGCGGCATCCGGGAAAAGATCCTGGCGGCCCAGCAAGCCGGGGTGAGGGTGGTGGTCTTCCCCAAGCAGAATGAGGCGGATATTGCCGACCTGGAAGATGAGGTGAAGGAAGGGTTAGAGATCGTCCTGGCCGATAACCTGGAAGCCCTGGTTGATTTGGTGCTGCTGCCGAAGTGAGGTCAAGACAGAATGATATTTAGGGAAGGGGGCTAAGGGCCGCCGGCCCTTACCCCCTCCCCTAAAACCCCTCCCCCAATCCCTTAAGTAAAAGAAAAGCCGGGACCTGCGGCTCCGGTTTCTCATCTCAGACCAACGCAACTAAATGGAGCATTTTTCGCCTTATTAGGTTTCTGAACTCTCTAAAATGAAGTTTTTTAACCTTCTATAAGTAGGAGTGACTTTCCCATTATTAGGGAAGCCCCAACCGGTTATCAGTTCATAACAGCCTGTACGGGATATTCTTTTCAAGAAGTCAATTACTTCGTCTGGTGGAATACTTAATTCATTTGAAACACACTGAATAAATTCTTCCCAAAAAGTAATAGCCCATTGAGCATCATTCTGGTCACTCGTCCTTTCTTTATCTGAGAATTGATATTGATCCAATATAGTTAGAGCCCATAATTCACGATAACTTAATTCATCCAGTATATTTAGGAAATCCTCATATTCATCGACGCCATTTGGTCCCTCTCCGGTCACCGAGGATTTTAGTAGTCTTGCAAACATTTTAATCTTTTCACGTCTCCTTGAATTAAGAGCATATTTGACTGTGGCAAAATAGCAGTGCAAAAAGTCTTCAGATTCTAAGAGTGACGAGTCTACAATAATATTTCCTTTACCTAACTCGTCAAAAAACTCCCTGGTCCTTTCTTCCCTAATTTTCTCTAAAGTAAGCACTAAGGAAACATCAGCTGCACCACCAAAGCCTAATGGAACGAGCTGAATAAGGCCTCTTATAACCCTGTTACCATCATATCTCTCAAGAAGTGACTGCCATTTACTTTTTTCCATATTAACCTCGGTCCTTAATGACTCCCATATTTGACGATCTTGGGGACGACCCGATCACAGGCTGGGAGACTGTGCCACTGTCGCCCTTACGTTTTGGTGGGCAGTGCCCACCCCACATTTTTCCCCCGGCCTTGGAGAAGAGGCCCGACCCCCTAAGGACCAAGGGAAAAATGGGTATTTATTATTGACCGTACCTGTTCTGATGCAATTTGCAACACAATAAATTTAACCAAAAAGATATTCTTGACACCTTGTGAGAAATTTAACATACTATCTTCCATCTTTAACCGGGAGGGAGCAGGCAGCATGGAGATCTATCTTCCCATAGCAGGTATAAGCATTAATTTTTTCCTGGTCCTGGGGATCGGCGGCCTGGTGGGTTTTCTCTCCGGACTCTTCGGGGTGGGGGGCGGTTTCTTGCTGACCCCGCTGCTGATGATGATCGGCATCCCGCCGGCGGTGGCCGCGGCCTCCGACTCCAACCAGATCGTGGCCGGGGCCAGTTCCGGGGCTTACGCTCACTGGCGCCTGGGCAACGTGGACTTTAAGATGGGCTTGATCATCCTGGCCGGGGGCATCGTCGGCGGCACCATCGGGGTGCAGGTGGTCAAGGTATTGCGGGCCATGGGCAACTTCGAATTCGTCATGAAGATGGTGTATGTGCTCATGCTGGGGCTGGTGGGCAGCGCCATGTTCATCGAGTCCTGGCGCACCATCAGGCGCAGCCGTAGCGCCGCTGCGGCGGGCGGCGAGGGGATGGTGGCCCCCAAATCGGGCCGCATCTTGGATAGACTGCCCCTGAAGATGGACTTCCAGCGTTCGGGTTTGCACACCTCCGCCATCTTCCCCTTCGCCATCGGCACCACCGTGGGGGCCATGGCGGCCTTGCTGGGGGTGGGCGGCGGCTTCATCATGGTGCCGGCCATGATCTATATCATCGGCATGCCCACCATCGTCGCCATCGGCACTGACCTGTTCCAGATCGTCCTCACTTCCGCCAACGTCACCTTGCAGCAGGCCATGGTCAACAAGACCGTGGATCTGTTGCTGGCCTTGATCCTCCTGGGTGGCTCCACCATCGGCGCCCAGTTCGGGGCCATCGCCGGCAGACGCCTCAAAGGGGAGCAGATTCGCATCTTGCTGGCCATCATCGTCCTGGTCCTGACCGTAAAAATGTTCCTGGATTTGGTCCTCACCCCCAGCGACCTGGTGAGCCTGGCCGGGGGCGGAGGGGGGCACTAAGATGAAACGGCTCATGCTTTTCTTAATGGTTCTCTTTCTGGCCGGCGGCAGCCCGGGGACGGCCCTGGCCGTCACCCCCGGGGCCCAGCAGAAGGTGGTCACCGCGGCCTCCAAAAACCTCATCGAAATCGGCCTCTCCTACCAGGGGGATCGGATCTACTTTTTCGGAGTCAGCCCCGTCAAGGACTGCGACCTCATCATTCGGCTCACCGCGGAAAAGAGCGAGGAGGTCAAACTCTCGGTCAAGGGCCGGGTGGGGCCTTTCTGGATGACGGTGAAGCAGTACCAAGTCAGCAACGCCCCCTTCATCTACAAGATCCACACCGCCAAGCCGGTGGAGCAGATCATCTCCCCGGAAACCGCCCAGGAACTGGGACTGGGGTATGGGGCAGTGAGGCAACAGATAAAGTTACACCTCATCCGGGGCGAGGCCGCGGCCGATGATGCGGACCTGGTCTTCAAGGGGCTGGTAAAGATCAAGGAAGAAGCCAACCTCTATAACATCGTCGCCGATCCCCAACGCCTGGAGATTGCCGAAGGCCGGCTCTTCAAACACTATTTTCGCTTTCCCCCCGCAGCCACCGAGGGCCGCTACGTGGTGGAGTCCTTTGCCTTCCTGCACGGGCAACCGGTGGGTTACGGCAGGGACGTCATCCAGATCAAAAAGGTGGGCCTGGAGAGCTGGCTGACCTCGGTCTCCCAGAACCACCCGGTACTCTTCGGCCTCATGGCGGTGTTCGTCGCCTTAGCCGCCGGCCTGCTGGTGGGCATGATCTTCAAGAAAGGAGGGCACCATTGATGGCCGAAGTAAACGGCAAACCCATTGTAGTGGCGGTGGACGGCTCCGCCCCGGGTTGGGAGGCCATGGAAACGGCCCTCTATCTGGCGCACCTCCTGAACCGGCCGGTGTATGTCCTGACGGTCATTCAGCGCCGCAAGGCCGGCTATTTCGCCTTCATCGACCGCCATCTGGAAGAGGAGCAGCAAGCCTACGGGCAGAAAATCCTGGAGGAGGCCGGCCAACGGGGACAAAAGGCCGGGGTGGAGGTGCACCCCCACTTGCTGGAGGGGGAAAAGGACGTCTCCGAGGCTATCCTCTCTTTCCTGGAGGGGGCTGGACCGGTGAAGTTCCTGGTCCTGGGCAGCCACGGCCACGGCTTCGTCAGCCGGCACCTCATCGGCTCGGTCACCGAACGGGTGATCCGGGAGGTGGCCCACCGGGGCCTGCAGGTGACGGTGTTGGTAGTGCCAGCCACCGAGGCGGCGGAGGCTCAGGCCGGGGGGTAGGGCGGGGTTCGGTTTTCGGTTTATGGCAAGCGGGGGCGGACCTGTGGGTCCGCCTTTGCTTTACCGGGCGGCTTAAACTAAGCCGCGGTTCTCAACGTCCTCAGCAGCCGCCCTTAAAATAGAGGAGCACCAGAAAAGCGACCAACATGAGGATGAACCATATCATATATTTCCTCCTTGCTGCACGATTAAGGCGAGAGTCCGCCGCGGCCCTATTTAGCCCCTTCCAGACGCCGCTTCAGCTCCCGGTTCTGACGCTGCATCTCCCGCCAGCGCATGGCCTTGTCGATGGCCAGCAGGATCTGCTCCTTGCGGAAGGGCTTGGTGATGTAGTCGGAGGCGCCTTTGGCCATGGCCTCCTCGGCCAACTCTAAAGAGCCGTAGGCGGTGATGACCAGCACCAGGGCGTCTTCATCCCGCCGCCTGGCCAGGGCCAGGAGCTCCAGGCCGTCCATGCCGGGCATCTTCAGGTCGGTGAGCACCAGATCGAAGGTTTCCTTTTCCAGGAAACCGGCGGCTTCGAGGGGGTTGTTGGTGGCCACCACCTGATGGTCGGAATAGCCCTCGACGATCATCTTCAACAAGGCCAGCATATCGAGTTCGTCATCGACGGCCAGAATACGTCCCATCTCTGGTGAACCTCCTCATTGAGTTCATGGACACAGAATTTTCATTGCATGGCTAATCGAATGAATAACCCTGTCAAATAAATAAAAGATTCAACTTCATGTTGTGAAATGGTAGGTTTATTTCTACCTTCTTCCGATGCATGTCGGAATTCATTCGCGTAATTTATATATTCTGATAGTATTTTTTTATATGCGTTTGATGCCTTTATCTTTGATAAAAATAATTCACGATTAGCCGATAAATCTTTCTTAGGACGTTTAGTAATTATTTTTGATAGAGCTTCGAGTGTTTCATACATATCTGTGATAACATCACTTAAGAGCTCAGGGCGTTTATCAGAATGTAGGAAATGGTTAAGCCCCTTCTCAAATGGTTTTAGGACATTTGAATATTTCTTTTCGTATAGCCAATCAATTGCATCATTAACTAATTTATCATCAAGAAGTTTCGCTCCTGATTTGATAAATATACCTTTTGTCCATCTAATCCCAAAGTCTACTTCTGATTCATGCATCACGAGATTTATTTGCATATCCAATAATTACCTGTCATACCGATCTAATGATTGATAAAGAGTTTCTAATGCCAATAAGTTGCGGTAAAAATCATCGCCAATATGGTCTGACAAAATTTTGCCATGTGAATATTTATCACCAAGTGCCGATACGATTTCAAGATGAATTCTATTCCTCTCATTCTTATCAAGATCATAAAAAAATTTGTAAAATATTCTATTATATGCTCTATTCACAAATCTTTTTCTTCCTTCATCCTGCCCAACTTCAATATTGAACCGATTAATAAATTTCATTTATAACCCCAATCCACAATATCAATTTATAAAACTACCTGACAATAATTAAAGCAGGCTAAAGCCTGCGCTCTTTACCCTGCTGCAAGGTATGGCCCTCGGTGACGAACTCCTGGTAGCAGCGGTCCGCCGTCTCATCGTCCAGCATCTCCATGTCCAGTTGGTTGCTGGCCATCGATTATTCCTCCATTAAATTATAATGTAAAAGGACGCGTGTCTCAATGCAAAAGCCCCCTGGCCGCCCCTGGACCTCAGCTTCACCCGGGTGGCCTGGCTGCTGCCTGAGAGGAGATGGGGTTACTTGCCGCCAGCCCCCGGGGATCTCAGCCACCCTGGCAAATCCCCATCCCTTAACTTGAATAATTATTGACATTTTCGGGGTTTTGCGCTTATATGTCCCTGTGCCAAGCGTATCCCGGTATCGAATCCGGCGCCGGAGGTGAACTATGCCCCAATGTCCTCACTGCCAGGCGGCGTATGAAGAAGGCCAGCGTTATTGCAATAACTGCGGCAGTTTTTTGATGCATCCGGAGGAAGGGGACACCTTCTGCCCCCAATGCGGGGTGCGGGTTTCGCCCAGCCAGCAATACTGCCACGAATGCGACGCGCCCCTGAAAGGAGAAGTCCTCCAGGGGGCTACGGCGCCGGCCGGCGAGGCCTCTCCGCCCGGCCCGGCTCCAGCCCCCGGCCCCCCGCCGGCGCCCCAGGGTCTGCCGCCCTGGGTCATCGCCTCCCTGGCCGGGGCCGGGATCATCATCATCCTGCTGCTTATCGTGATCTTCAGCCGGATGGGGACAACCCCGGCGCCTCCGGTGGCGGAATCCCAGGCGCCTCCAGCTCTGGCAACGCCCGGGGCACCGGCCGCAGACCTGACAGGCCAACTGGAAGCCGTGCTGTCAACCTTGCGCAACGCCCAATTGCAAAAAAATATCAACGGCTTTATGAGCGTGTATTCCGCCAGCTTGCCCACCTACGATCTGAAGCGCCAAGAGACCCTGAAATATTGGGAGGGTTACGATTTCGCCAACCTGGTGTTCACGGTGGATAAAGTCCAGGCCATCGATGCCGACCATGCCCTGGCCTCGGTTGTCTGGTACGTGGACGTCCGGAACCGCGAGACCAAGGAGCTTTCCAGCAGCACCCAGAGATTTCAGGTGCAATTCGTCAAGGAGAAGGGAAACTGGCGCATCAGCAATATCAAAGAGGAGCAATAAGGGAGGAAAATCATGAAACCAAGGCTCGTTATTGGCCTGCTGCTGTTAGGGTTGATCCTCGCCCTGGTGAGCGCCTGTCAGGAAGGCGGCGGCTACTCGGAGCCCCCTGGCCCGGGGCCCGAGGCCGTTATGGCCCCCGCCCCCGGACCGCCTAATTTCTTCGTGGCGGTGGACGGCCTCGCCCTCCGGTCCGGACCCGGCACCGGCAACCCCATTCTCACCACCTTGAGCTTCAACCAGCAGGTGGAGATGTTGGGCTCGAATGGCAGCGGCTGGTACCAGGTTCGGGACCTGAGCACCGGCACGGTCGGCTGGGCGGCCGCCCGCTATCTGCAATCCTTCCCCATGAGTTCCCCCAGGCCGGTCCCCAGGAAACAGCCTCCGGCGGGGGGAGAGCCGGCCCCGGCCCCGGCTCCGGCCCCGGGCCCGGGCCCGGGTCAACCCAAGGTTATGTAAGCTGTCAGCTATCAGCTGTCAGCTATCAGCTAAAGGCAAGAGACCAAAAGAGGGACCCTGCGGCTAAGGCGGGGTCCCTCGGTTATTTTGATCGATCACTATGAAGTTGGGCATATACTTGGCGTCTTAAGTGATATGGGAGGAGAGACTAAAGATAGATATGAGTTGGAGATCAGGAGCAATATCCTGGAAGATAGGTAGGAAATAAATAGCAGGTATCTTGAGTCCT
>Ga0116136_1000529_pt1 | contig 22066 bp, 21 predicted proteins | sample June2015DPH_20_5_FD_88972 | JGI IMG/M metagenome (GOLD analysis project Ga0116136, IMG submission 88972) | Peatland microbial communities from SPRUCE experiment site at the Marcell Experimental Forest, Minnesota, USA - June2015DPH_20_40 | ecosystem: Environmental > Terrestrial > Soil > Wetlands... | reverse complement strand
GTGGGTGGTGTGTGGGTGGGGGGTTGTGGTGGGGTGGAGGGGGTTGTGTTAGGAGTGATGAGAGGGGGGGGGGTGGCGATGGAAACAGTGACCCACGAGGAGAATGAGGCATTGTAGATGGTGTCGCCGGCGAAGCTGGCTTGGTAAGAATGGAGGCCCTGCGCAGACTCGCTGCGGGTGAATGAGTAGGTGCCGTTGGTGGTGGTGGTAGTGGTGGTGTTGACCTGGGTCCGGGTGCCTGACGGATCGACTCTGTCGAGCGTGATGGTTTTGCCGGACAGGGGGGTGGTCCCAGCGGTGAGCATGCCGGACAGGGTGAAAGATTGGTTCGTGACGGGAGCGGTGTTGTTGGTAGCGATGGTTAGGGTGGTGGGTTGGAGGGCGGACGGCTTGACGGCGGGAGTGGTATTGTTGGGGGTCATGGTGACGGCGGTCGATTTGGTCCCCGCCCCAGCAGCCAAAGTTGAACCATTAAAGGACGAAATAGAGACAATAAGCATAGCTACCGCCAATATCACAACCAGCCCCTTTCGCATAACTAATCCTCCCGTCGGTATCGTTGCCCAAACACAACGCTTAGAGCAGTTAAGTTTAAACGCTACAATGCATAAGCTTTTTGTTGCCTAAGAAGGTCAAAATTGCCGTATTTTATCAATAGTGCTTTTCATGGCTAGCGCGGAGAATCGCCGACGCAACTCCTATAATACGCATTTTCAACGAAGCCATAATGAGGGGGCCAAGCTTCAAAACCCCCAATTATCTCATTTCCTTTGCCAGATCTTCACTGACATAGGAGCGCGCGATAACTCCATACTGCGCTTTTTTTTGCCTGCAGACCCAGGTGTCCAGTCCCCCGCCCAAGCAGGACAAGCCCTATTCCTTCAGGACCAGGCACTCAATGTTATTAGCGCGCAGCAAGGCCTTTCGAGCAGAGAAGCGGGTACTTCCCTCTTTTGTTCTCATATGCACGTGCTGTGCCTCTTTAGCGCGTTTTTTGGCTAGCCCGGCCTAATACGCGCCATCGCGAGACGAGATATAAATCAGCGGTCAGGTAAGCAAAAATGAGCGCAACAGCAGCACCCGAAATGCCAATGACTGGAAGTAATGTCACGTTAAGGCCTATAATGACTGCCAGAGCGATAACGGCACTAAGCGCAGTTACTTTTGCTCCGCTTGTGCCTTCAGATGCCATCAGAGCACTGTAGCACTGGTAGAAAATGCACGTTGTTGCCGCAACGGCAAAAAGGAGACCTAATTCAGCGCTGAAGTGATATTGACTCCCGTAAAAAATGAAGATAATGAACTCTATGAGCAGCATTGATGGTAGTAACGCAGCGGCGAGGTACGGCGCCGCCTTGTTGACTTTGCGGAAAATGCTGAGCTTATCTCTGCTTTTGGATGCCAAAGGGAAGAACGTCACGTTGAAAATTGACGCCAGGGCTATGGCCACGGTTATTGAGGGCAGGTAGTATGCGTTATAGATGCCGACGGCCGCTGTGGTGATGAATTTGTTAATAAGGATCTTGTCGACGCCCATAAATGCTCCCGCGATGCCTGCTGGAAGCGTAACTACTGCGTAGCTCGCGAGTTTTTTTGACCAAAACCGATCATATTGAAGCTTGATGTACTGCCTCAGGTACACGACCACAATCACGATGACCGCCGCGTATCCTAGATAGAGCGAAAACGCCGCCGCTTGCCACGATCGTATGTCGGCACTGAGAAAAATGAGAAAAGCAGCAAGCATGATTACGGATTGAAGGGCGTTAATCAGTGCGACCGCCCGTATTCTGAATAGACTTCTCAGCAAATTGGTGGTTAAGGCAAAAAACGTGACGATTGCGCCGTACGCAATAGCGAAAAGGTACAGCTCTATAGAGATCCCGAACACGTTCGACAACTGCGCTGAAAAAAGGGCGAAGATCGCGATCGAGCCAACCGTTAGAAGTGCTGTTTGTAAACTGAGCGTGGAGATAATTCGCGATTGTACTGAATCGGAGTGTGCCTCCGCGCCGTACTTTAGGCCCCCCAGCACGCACATTTGCATCGAGATTGAGAAGATAACGCCCACCGTACTGAGGAGTGCGAGATTGCCAAAATTTGTGGGCCCCAATGCCCGTGCCCCGAAGATGTAGAATACGAAGGTCAGCAGCGAGCCAAAAAGCGTGCCAATCGCCACATAAGAGGTCCCCGTGAAGAACTGCTGAGTTTCAGGGCTCATTTTCTCCTTAAAAATCAGCTCGTAAAGCGCGTTGACCAAACGGTAACCGAATTCGCTAAGCGGCATTATGGGTGTCGACCTAGCTTGAACTAACGGGAATTGCTATATAAGTTTACGGAAAGCGGCCTCTGCTGCAGGATTTGGAATGCGCTTTCATGTGTCTCACTGCGCACGATCGGTAGATTGGGTGTCTACCGTGGCCTAATAAATAGTCTTAAAGAAATATGGAACTCAGCTTTAGAAATGACTATTACGGCATCGCGCCGCAACCCGTTTAATACCTTGGCGAGGCTGATCAGAAAGCCAGCAGGTGGGCTGTTCTCGGAGGGGTAAATACGGCTGACACTAATAAATCTGCAAATGCAACGCCATCCGGCACGCGTTTCGTTGAGAGACGCCCACACATCCATTTTGACTTAGCGTGGACCGATATTTTACCGGTAGTGTTCATCGTTTTAGCTCAGATATCTAGTTTCGGCGGGTATCGACTTGGATGCATAGGGCTAAACGCACTAAACGTCGTTATTGTCAGTCTCATCATCGTGCGACAACGCGGCGAGCGAATCGAACTGATTCAAGGGCTTGCCCTCGTGTCCATACTGAGCTTAGTAAGCCTGTCGCTCCCTGTTTTCACGACAGTCAGTCTGCTTTGGCTCGCCGCGGTTTATGCAATAACGTATCTGCCACTCATCATTACAATAAGGTACCAAAAACTTAGCACTCGCTACGTTGGGCTCATCATAAACAAGACGACGGCCTATCTCGTTCCCTTGGGGATTTTTGTTGGTGTGGGCCTCGGCATACTAGAGTACCGCGTGCTCTCGGCCGGATCAATCCCGATCCTCTCCCCGTCCAATCTAATTGCTTTGAGCATCGTGATGATCTTCTTTGTTGGTCTGGCCGAGGAATTGTTATTCAGATCCTTGCTCCAGCAACGATTCATTGAACGTTGCGGCGTGATTCCTGGGATACTGATTACGGGTGCACTCTTTGGCATTGTACACGCCGGGTTTGCTAACTATACCGAGATACTTTATGCGGGAATTGTAGGGGTACTGTTTGGCGTGGCTTTCTACAAAACGAGGAGCCTTCCCTTCGTAACCGTGATGAACGGCGTAAGTAACATTGTGATATTCGGACTTATACCACTTGGAATCCTCCCATTTAGATGATAGCATTTACAACGCTTTCGTGCTCATGCGACTGAAGCACTCGTTCGAGCTTTGCCGTGGGGCATCATTTTTCATTATGCGCCTATTCCCTCGAAAATGCGTCCTTTTCAACAAAAAAGCAAGAGAGACCGACCTACAGGCGAAAAAGGTTTGAAACCGCGCTGCTATCTCGTCGAGACCGCAAGAACTAGATTGTCAAGTTTAGCGCTCGGTACGTTGTGCAAGCAATGAAAATGACAGTCAACGGCAGGACGAAGATGTACAGCGCGGAAATGACGTTCTCGCCGTTGCGCCTAGTCGCTATTATGGTCTCTATCAGATAGAGTAGAATTAGGAGCGCTCCCGCCGTCACAAGCCCCCCGAAGACAACGTTGGCGATCGCAGCGGCGGATGCATTCGATAGGCTTGGAATCCCGTTTGATGATGTTAAACCCACTGGCGCAACTGCCGACGTGAACGTAGGTATATGCACACCTAGCGGTTGGGACGCGGCGTATATAAACCTTGCAAAAAAGATGCCATCTTAGCCATTTGGCTTCTAAGCACATTTTTCGAGTGTCAATATGATAACAGTCGGTAAGGCGCGACTACGTCGACGAGTTCGTAACGTTGACCCACAATGAAGCTTCTCTGTAGGGGGTCTGTGTATCATTGTCGCGGTAAAGCAAAAAGTCTACTTTTGTGTTATTGCCCGGTTCGCTGAACTTCAGCGCGACAGGCTGTTCCGACGTGTAGGTGTTCGGAACTGTTATCGATTCGTTGTAAATGAGTGTTTTTTGCGATGAGTTAGTCGCATTTTCAGCTACCACCACCAAGCCGTATGTCACATCTTGGTATTCGTGGTTCGTTATGCCAACCGTTATATTCTGCTGTTGGCCGACTTGAAACGTCGAAGGATACTCCGGAAGCGTGCCGTTTGGTTCTAAGATATAGAATTCCGTAAATGCCTCGCGCTGCGTAGGGTCGAGTATCGTATATCCAATTGCCGCAGCTGATAAGATTGAGGTTGCAACCAGCAGCGCAATAAGACCTTTCGTAAGACGGCTCGCGGGGAGCGGAAGCGATAGACTCTTAATTCGCTTTAACGCCGCGACACCGACAACGAACCGCTCATCAACGTCTAACTTTGTCCTCCGGTAGTAAGCGATGGCCAGGCACGCAACCACGAACGCAGAAGTTACGCCCACGATTGACTGTCTGACGATTCCGAATCTCGTGTAATTGAGACAGAAGCCGATGAGCGGAACAATGATGACGCTCAGCACAATCGCGTAAGCGACGCGCTCTGTCGTTTGTAGGTCGTCCGTCCGGGGAAAGAATGCCGCCACGAGCGCGTATCCCGGCACAAAAGAGAGGAATACGATGGCTGCCGCAAGACCGAACGCGCTCATCCCAAATGCAGGCCAGAAGCTAATCAGAACGACAATACCGACGAGGACGAACATTAAGACGAGATCCCATGGTGCGGATGAAAAGCGCGACTTGTCATCGTTGTGTATCAGTTCCACGCTATCGACCTAACCGTCTTGAATATCCGTATTCAACGTTAATTAGTAGCTAATGCACGTCCGCTAACACGGATGCTAGCTCGGGCAAATAATCTTTCGATGCTACTATTGTTACCTTCGGTGTTTCATTGAGAACCTCTCCGCTCTCGTGCTCATGGAACATTCAAAGATTTTTTTAGAGCGGGTTTGGCGTGCACGGTTTTTCCTACTCATTAACTAAAATGCCACCAAACTTGCTCGCCGGATGAATATTGAATATTGAACTGTTGAACGATGCTTACTTCGACATCACAAAGTCCCTTTTTTAGCATTAGAGACCGTACTACGCGCCGTGGTTCCGTTGGGGGGCTCATCAGGTGTACCCACGCACCCCGCCATCATCATACACTATGTTGAATCTTGAGTTTGCGAGAACGACATTTGGATCATACGTGATTCGATAAGGGACGCCGTATTCCTTAAACGCGTTGCTGACGACGTATGATCTGATAACGATCAGGGACTGATTGTGAGCAAAAGTCGCATTTTGCAAGGAAGCGTCGAGACTGCTAACGTTTTGTAAACTCGTATTCGTTGCGCTGCTCACTAGGACACCTTGATACGCTTCATCAGTAGAGACGTTCTGAATTGCGTGGTTCTGTGCAAAATCGATAAAAGCTAACTCCGAATCGGTATAGGCGTAACGGACTATCGTGTTCGGCGAAAGCGTATTGTTGTCCATGTTGGCATAAGGGCTGACAATCATCGTGAACGCAAGCACGACTACGAGACTCATTAATAATGCCACGCGCAAGGCGTCGCGTCTACTTCTGGTTACGAGCGCAAAAAAACCGATCGCAAGGGGGATCGCGAGGAAGATCTCCGCGAAGTAGACCCAACGCTCATCAATAATATAGGTGTTGCTGAGTACCGCAAGAGGCACTAGCCCGGCCACGAACAAACCAATAACTGCTGTCGTAGCTGCGATAGGATTTGAAAACCGCTTAGAGATCATGAACAAGCAACCTAAAAACCCCCCGGCCATAAAGAGGAAAATGGCGCCATTCACAAGAATTGCCTCGGGTGGTTTAGGCACTGTCGCGTAGAACGCACTGATTTGGGCCGGTGCGCTAACAAAGAGACTAGGGGAGTAGCGCGCCCCAGTCAGCTCGGTAAGTCTGTTTATGTACCCGGACGAGTATGTCCACCACGAGAACAGTTCTACGGAATACAGCAGTGCGAAAGAGAATGAGACGACTGGTCGGTGCGCGCGGCCCGGAACATTGGCGCCAAAAATGACGCACGCGACAAACCCGACAAACAAAATAAGCATCGTCGCAAATGAAGTCAGGGGATGCCACAATATAAGCCCTGCACCAAGCAAGGCCGCAATGGCTAGGCCCTGCAGTGAGCGGTCTTTCGTGAACCTGAACAGCGTGTAGACCAACCCCAAAGCTAGGGTGGCGGCGACCGTATTTGGTATGACCCATATCCCCATGATAACGAACTGATTGGCAGTTACCATTAGCACAGCCGCGAGCGCTCCGACCTTCCTGTTAACGAGATAGCTGCCCAACAAGTAAACAAACAACACATCAAGGATGACTTGTATTGCCCCTCCGCAGATGATCGCCGCATTTCCGTAGCTGAGCCCGGTAAGAAGCGAAGTCGCCGCGTTCTGAATGAAGAACAGGGGAAAATAGCTATAGCCGGTTGGGCTCTGCAGCGGGACGTGGCCGGAGTTCAGTAAGGCGAGCACAAAAAGGTGATCGTTCCATGGATCTACGCCGATCAGTCCGGAGAAAATCGACGCTTCTGTGAGTTGCATGCTAAGCCCGAGAATTATAATCTGAAGCAACGGCAGGAAAACGAATTTCTTACCCCGTGGGGCGATTAAAACTTCAGCAGAAATTGTCCCTGCCGCAAGCGCTACGAGGACGTAGTACACCATGGGCCGGGAGTACAAATCCGGTCTGAAATGTACTGAAAGAATTGAGAGAGTAAAGAACAGGACGAACAGGATGCTGAAAGCGAGGTACGCGTTATAGTGGGATATTGAGTCTAGGTCTCGGAGCGACGCTTTATTGCGAATGACTAGCCAAATCAGACAAAACACTAAAAAAAGAGCGCCGGCAGCTATGAGCTGGGGCCGCCGCTCGAAAACCACAATGAAGAAGAGCAGAAACACAGCCGCGATCGCAGCAGCGTAAGCAATGACGGTGTCTCGATTCTCAATTAGGCGTCTGCCGGACACGCGCAAACGGTCGAACATTTTTGTCACGCCCTATTCGATCATCAGGATCTCTCAAAAAGGCAGGCACACGTTACTGATAGCCTGGCAGGCAATGTGGTTGCTGGGGATCCATGATTTCAATTTGACGTTACCGCGTAACGTCGTGACGGCGACCTTTGAATCCGTGCCGGAGATATCGGGCCTGCGAAATAAATCGTAAGTTTTCGGTGCGAACTGACATTACGCGACGGGACTGGTCATACCACGCCCTCATTCAATAAAACCATTTTCTTCGCGTTTTTTCACGCTTCAGGTCTTCGCCAAATGGCGCGGTATCTACGATTCCCGAACGACAGCGTCATCGATGAAGGGCACTTCCTCAGGCTACGGCGCTACTGGTGTCAACGCACGGTGCCCAACGCATTATTGCAAAACGCATGCGTCGCTTCCTTGCCAACGGGGATCCCGTGAACGATCGCAAAAAAAGCGCAGTTGGCTCGTTTCTCAAGCTGCACGGAATGGTGGCTCTCGTTCGTTACTAAACCGTCTCATGCTCATCGAGCAGGCCCCTTAACATCCGCAACCAATCTTCTGTTACTGCTTCATGCGAAAAATTCGCGGCTGCGAGATAGTGCGCTTTTTTGACTATTTCTGCTAAGTTCGGTGCGTGCAAAGCTCGTATGCAGTTTCTCGCAATGGATTGCGGCTCATTGGTCTCCATTAGGAACCCCGTTACCCCGTCTTGAAGATAATCCGGCACTGCTCCGACTGCTGTGGACAAAACAGGGGTTTCGCATAGCATCGCTTCGACCATAATATTTGGCAGCCCCTCTGTGTACGAGGGGATCACCAGTAGCTTCAACTCAGATAAGTACTGCGGAAGCTGCTCGTGTGGAACCCACGATATCAACTTCACTCGGTCAATGAAGCTCTTGTCAGCAAGCGATGTCTCAATTTGCCCCCTTAAGTGTCCGTCACCAATAATATGAAACCGCACGTCCTGCTCTCGATCAAGCATGAGGGAAATCGATTCAACGAATTCGAGAGGTCCTTTCTCTTCGCTGAAACGGCCGACGTACCCGATGATGCTTTCCCTGTCGACAAGAGGTTTGGCTATGACTGAGACCTCGTCGAAACCTACCTGCTGGTGCAGAAAAACGAGCCTGTCTGCAACTTTGCCGAGATTCCACTCTTCGACCAATCGAGGGGAAAAAACGGCAATCCGATCTGCCAACCGCATTGTTGTTTCTACGAGCCACCGAGCGGGCATCATAAGTGGGTCTTTTTTGGCACTCATCGTGTTAATCTGAGAGCCGGCCAACACGAGCACGATCGGTTTCTTGGACAATCTTGCAACCACCATCGGGAGCAGCAAGTGGTCTCCGCCTTGGTAAAACAGCCAAAATGATACGGATTTTGCGCGCCGGACTATTTTTGAGATGATCTTGAATTGCGTCGCGGTGAAATGAAGCACCCTCATTACCGTTGAGCCGCTCTCCCTGTGGTCCACGCTGTCCACGACACACTGGTCATACGTGCGATGTGCCAAAAGGGCGCTGCCAGCACCCCCTGTAATAACAACCATGCCGTCTGTTATCGGATAAACTGTGTCAGTCATATGCAGAAGGGGCGTCAGCCCAGCGCTGACGAGTGGAAAAGTGACGACTCCAACGGCACCCAAGCGCCTCGATTCGTTGCGGCTACGCTTCGGCGAGAGAGCGGTACACATCTTCAAATTGCTCCGCAATATTCTGCCAACTCAGGGTGTCGGCTAGGTAGTGCTTGCCACGCCGTGCCTTTTCCCGCGCTTCAATGCGATTTTGCAGGACATACACGACCGTATCTGCAAGCTCAGAAATGTCATCTTCGCGTACGACATAGCCGCATCGCGTTTCGTTGACTAAATCTACGATGCCGCAGCACCTCGTTATTATTGTCGGAGTCCCGCACATGAGTGCCTCTGCTGCCACAAGACCATACATATCTTTCTTGGACGGCAGCACAAAAACGTCACTCGCTGCATAATAAAGGCGCGTTTCCGCATGCGGCACGAATCCATCAAATCTGACGTTCCCTTCAACGCCTAGTTTTCGAGCGAGGTCACCCAAATGCGATCGAAGAGGTCCATCGCCGGCAAACAGTAGCAGGGCGTGCGGGACCGTATCCACGATGCGCGGCAGCGCCCGCAACAGCACATCGGGCCCTTTCGGCGACGACAAGTCGCCGAGGTAGAGTATCACTTGTATATCGTCACCGAGTCCTAACGCCGCCTTACACTCATCTTGAGTGCGCGAAATCGCGAAATCGTCCCTATTAATGCCGTTGGGTATGACCCGTATCTTGTCCCGGTACTTGGATAACGTGTCCGAAACATCGATGTAGGAAAGCGACGGCGAAATGATCACCGTTGCGTATGACAGCATCTTATCGACAAATAGGGAGTTAAACAAAGACACACTCGACCTTCGCACGAAGCTGCCGTAATTGGCAATGAAATCACCGTGGTGGTACAGTACCAATGGGACGTGCTTCTTGAGCGCATACACGTATCCTGCTAGGGTATTTGGAGGAATGTCGAAACTTACCGTGACGAGATCTACGTCATAGTTGAGGGGCTTGTAGAAAAGGGCGCTTGATACGTTGGCGTTCAAGAAATGAAATGCGGTGCCGTACCGATGGATTGCCAAGTTGGCGTGCGTCTCATGATGGTCTTTGCTGTCAGCTGCAGTGGTAAAAACGTCTATGGCGTGCTTTCTTTTTGCAAGTTCTACAATTAAGCTGTGAAGCGCGATGGCCGACCCGCCGCAAAAATAGCTCCGCGGATTGTATCCTGGTCCATACGGGAGTTGAGACGCGAAAAAACCGAGCTTCATTTCGCCTCACAGAAATGATCGCAAACGTTCACCATGTCGGTGACAGAAAAAATCTTCGAGATGTCGCAGGCCTGCCAAGTCCGGGCTGCCCTGCAATCACGGTTCCTGCGTGTCCGTCCATTTCGGTTGTTGCTCCTTGGGTAAGACTGAGAATGCTGGCAAAATAGAAGTCTGCGAGCACATCTAGTTTAAGTGTTTCTTTTGTGCAGTTCGCAGCGACGCGCACCTGTGTGTGAGCGAGAGGAATGCGCGCGGTCGCAGCTCGGTCCCGAACGCCCGCGGAAATTGACTTCGAAGTTGGCCAGGCCCGAAGGGCACACACTAAGATTGCTCGGACCTGTTAGCGTGCTTTAAGAACGTCCGGGCAGATTTTAGGAGTCCTGTCAACTCCCAAAGACCATCAGTGCTCAAGATGTTGCGCACCGCGATTCTGGCAAAGGAAGCGCTGAGGTAGTACTCCTTGAGCGCGGACTCCACACTGCAGACCAGATCGTTACTTGACAAATCTGGGTAGGAAATGACGCATCGCTGAAATCCGTGTTCGTCTATCGTCTTGCTTGAATCAGATTCGACGAGATAGCCGTTATCGGAAACCCATTGGTAGAACTCCGTTCCGGGAATCGGAGTTGCCACTGCTATCTGAAGCATATCGGGTTTTATCTCTTTTATGAACTGTATTGTCTCCTGTATGGTTTCTTCGGACTCTTCAGGCAACCCAAAAATAAAGTCGCCCAAAATCCTCAAGCCTGCCTTTTTCGCGTCAGCGGTAAACGCTTTTGTGTCGGCAGTTCTGACTCCTTTCTTGATGTTCGTAAGTATCTGATCGCTGCCTGATTCGTATCCGACATCGATGAGGCGGCAGCCGGCAGATTTCATCAGCCGCATCGTTTCATAATCAAGAGTGGCTCGCGCGTTGCAGGACCAGCGAATGTCAAGCTTGCGTTTCCGAAGCTCGGCGCACACCTCTCTGACTCTCTGCTTGTTGATCGTGAACGTATCGTCTTCGATGAAGATCTCCTTAACTGCTGGGAGCTCATTGCACACGTACTCGAACTCGTCAACGACGCTCGCGACGCTTCTCGCTCGGAACTTCATCCCCATGAACGTCCTCGGCCACGAACAGAACGTGCATCGGTTTGGACATCCACGCGCCGTGAATACCTGCACCATTGGGTGCAGCGCGTGGCTGAGCACGTAATCCCGGATGTTGAGGTGGTCCTTGTATACCCTCGTTACGAATGGAATGCTGTCGAGTTGCTCAGAAGTCATAAAAGGTCTGTCGGGGGTCTGGACAATGCGACCATCGCGCCTGTACGCGATCCCGAGCACCTGTCCCAACTCGGTCCCTTCCTCGGTTGCGGCAGCGATATCTCTGATCGTGAGGTCGTACTCGTGCCTCCCCACGACGTCCACCTGGTCGTTTTGAAGCATTGCTTCGTCGAGCTGAGACGCCGGCGGCCCTACCAACACCGACAAGAAGTCCCGATCTTGTTTCAAACGCCCGATGACGTCGATATCGTTTTTGACACTTGAAAAATTCGATTCGATCACCACTATGTCGGGATCGAACGCGTCAATGTCATTCTTGACTGCTGGTATCCCCCATTCCTTTGCTGATGCGTCGACGAGTCGAGCGTCATACCCCGCGTCTTCTAGGACGCCGGTTGCGTACGACAGCCAAATGGGGTACCAGTACGTGCCCCCAAGTGACACGACCCCCTGCCACCTCGTGCACCTGTGGAACCCGGCCAGGGTTCTTCCATTTGCCACAAAAGGAGGGTGCAAAAGGTAGACCTTCACTGTAGATCTCCGCGCGTCGTTGTTGCTTTTTCTCCGCGCGTCGTTGTTGCTTTTTCCCAGAGTACCGAATAGTTGCCGAACGCAACATCTTTCCACGCAGTAAGGATGATGAATTCATTCAGTAGCACGTACAACACCGTTCTCATCACTGCGGCTATCGAAACACGGTCGGTTCGGTAGCCGGCTCCCAGCAGCGAACGCCCGTACGTCAACGCTGCAAAAACCGCGCTAAACGCGACAATGCTCGCTCCCACGTACACTAGCGTTAAGCTCCAATCGAGCGCTAGCAGGTACGTTATGGGGATTGCGAGCAAAATAAATGGTGAAAGCATCGCTAAGCCTTTGTGAGAGGGCAAGATGAGCAGGCGGTAGAGGTCTTTGGGCACAATGACGTACGTCAAATTGTTCAAGATACAGGTGATCGTCCCGATGCTCGTTCTCTTTCGCTGCTTCACCTGTTCGTGTAGTGTCGTCGGAGCCGCTTCATAAACGATAGCTTCGGGCTCGTATTCGATTTTGTACCCCATCTCCCGCATTTTTATGCACATATCCAAATCTTCTGCGATCATCGTCGGGTCGACGTCCATCAAGTCCTTTCTCCACGCATTAATCTCCCCGTCGAACAGACACGCTGAGCACAGTGCCGCTTCCCCAGTCCTCAACACATGTTCAAGATCGCGGTAGTACTTTGTCGACAAGGTTAGTGCGCTGTCGGGATTGATCACGACGTATCTCCCGCCGACCGCTCCGACCCGGGGATTCTTGAAATGAGGCGCCAGTTCTTTCAAGGCATCTCGGTGAAAAATACTGTTGGCATCCGTAACCATAACGATGTCTCCTTTTGCGCCCGACTTTCCCATGTTTATGGCTGCGCCCTTACCGTTTCTTTGTGCCTCTTTCATCAAGGTGAGCCGTGGTCGATCGCCGTCCTTGTTGAGTTCAATTAGTCGCTGCACTACTTGCAGAGTCCCGTCCGTTGATCCCGAATCCACGATAATGATTTCGTAGTTTGGTCGCGGATAATCCAGGCTGTATAGGTTGTCTATCCTCGTTTCAATGCTTGCTTGCTCGTCATGGGTGGGCACAATAATCGAGACGAATGGCTGATAACTATAGTCCTTTGACTGCGGTTTACGTCGCAGCGCTACGATGGTCATCAGCAATGGATACCCGGCGAACTGCCAGACTATAAGAAAAGACAGAACAAATAGCAACGCGTAGGCGATGGGGAAAACAGATAAGGTCATGAGCGTCATGTGGCTCAAGAACGCGCTAGCCAGCAGATTTTGCGCGAGCAAGTTCGCTTCATGTAACGTGACAACTCCCTGCGATCAAACCGATTTTGCTGTTGGTTGCTGAGTCAGCGGCGTTCGAACTGCTCAATCTGCAAAAAAGGAACGCGTTTCGCCGCAATCCACTTCGCAGTTGAATAACAGTTGCTATAAAATGAAAATTCTTGTTATAAATGACAATGACTAATAGCACATAGCAATCAAAGTAGTTAAGCCTTACGCCCTAAGCAGGCTCTAACTGCTGAGTACACGGCAACGCATCATCGCCTGGGCCAATCGCGGCTTGGCGTGCTCCCACTACTTCGTGCCTTCGTTTAGAGCGTCCCGGCGAAAAAACGCGACTCGTGGCCCTGGTGTGTAACGGGCATCAAAAAAAACATGGCACGCTCCGCCGGACCGTGCGATGGAATACCGAGCGCGGTAACGCGATGATGATTCGCGCCTTTTGGATCTTCACGTTCTTCGATTTGCGTTTACGCAGGCGGGAAGCGGTGGCTATGGCTGTGGTCTGTTCTCCAGCGTGAGTGGGTCGCGCCAACATTGACCTATTCTTGCGATTAAAGTTGATGTGCATTTTGGCGCAGTTAGCGAAATGCCGCTCACTCCCGCTCACGCATCGAAGCTGTGCGGCGTAGCTTTCCGTGTGGAATCGCACCAAAAGTTAACCACATTTGACTGTCGAAGTGACGCGTTTTAGTTTTATTTAATTAATTTTATAAAATTCTATGTATAATTATTAAGGTTAACGGCACTGCCATTCTTACGACGTACCGGGGTCGAACGATTCAACATCTGATGCAAAGACGGCGTCTCTGTCGAAATGGCACGAAGCAGGTGAATGCTGATGCTTCCTAGCAGACACAAACCGAGCTTACGGGCAAACACGACGAATAGGATCTATGGGACTAAGCCTCCGCGCCGCAGTGTCGTCGAAGATTCCCCGTATGCAATAGCATAACGTGTAGCAGCAAAACTAAGTTAGCTATACCCGCACGGCCCCCGTATAAAGCACTCGCTTCATTGCAGTATAGTCACTGTTCTTTGATACACGATGATGGCGAACACGTATATAACGACAAATATGGCGATGTTCTTCTCCACGCCATAGTGATCATAGAGGGCTTTGTAAGTTCGACGAGCACGAGGAATTCAATAATAATAAGTACGAGAAAGATCTCGAGCGCGTAGACGTTGAGTAAGACCAAAAGAGCGATGGTGACAAACGTGAGCGCTAGGAGACTGTACACAAAACGCTGCGTCTCGGTGATACTCATGCTGTTCAACCAGAGGTGGGAGCTATTTATCAATCAACGCCAGATTAGATACAAAAAGATGCCAGGAGTATGCTCGTTAACCGCGGTACGTCGAGAGGTTCAGTAGATGAATGTGTTAAATGACGGCGAACAAGGATGACTCAACTTTTTGACGGGTCCGCGGCTTTGTCAAGGAAGGAATGACGATTCTTCAACTGAAGCAAATAGCCACGTAAATATAGTAACGTTTCTGTAGTGGCGCTGAGACGAGACGAGGCGCTCAGGAGAAGAGATGCTTTTAATACTGGCAATAAAAACGCCGTAAGAAAGGGCGTTAGACGCATAAGAGTTGATTTCACAAGCGACCATACCGAGATCGATTATGAAAGGAAAGCACGTGATCGTCACAGGCGGCCTCGGCTTCATTGGTAGCCACCTGGTAGAAAAGCTGGTGGAAGATAATGACGTCGCAATAATCGATAACCAGTCCACGGGGAAGCGTGAAAACGTTTCTCATTTGATACGTGACAACCTGAAGGTCATCGAGGGGGATCTCCGGACACTCAACCTGGCAGCGATTTTTGAAGAGTATGAGTATGTTTTTCATCAAGCGGCCCTGCCGAGCGTTCCACGAAGCGTCAAAGACCCGCTGGCTTCGCACGAGGCCAACATCACAGGGACGTTGATGGTCCTGATTGCGGCTAAGGACGCGGACATTCAAAAAGTGGTGTACGCTTCCTCTTCATCGGTGTACGGCGACACCGCTGAACTGCCTAGGCAGGAAGACATGCCCGTGAACCCACTGTCGCCGTACGCAGTGACCAAGATGGCGGGCGAATTCTACTGTAAGGTGTTCCACGAGATCTACGGCCTACCCACCATCTCGTTGCGCTACTTCAATGTATTCGGGCCGCGGCAAGACCCCCTGTCGCAGTACGCGGCGGTGATCCCCAGATTTATCACGGCGATGCTGAACGACTCGTCACCCATCATATACGGAGATGGCCAACAGAGTAGAGATTTCACCTTCGTGAAGCACGTCGTCGATGCGAACGTGCTTGCGTGCGAATCTAAAAAAACCGGAACGTTTAATGTCGCGTGTGGCCGAAGCGTTAGCATCAACGAGCTCGTCGCACTAATCGGCGAAATAACTGGTACGACCATCGAAGCGAAACACGCTGCTCCTCGACCGGGAGAGGTAAGGGTTTCGCTCGCTGACATTTCGAAGGCGCGATCGTTCGGGTACGAGCCTAAGGGCAATTTCAAAGACGAGCTTGAAGCAACTATCAGGTGGTTTGAAAATGGACTTAGACCAGGCAATCAAGGATAAGTCTGCACGGATTGCCGTTATCGGGATGGGCTACGTCGGGTTGCCGACGGCGGTGAATTTCGCCGAAAACGGCTTCAACGTTATCGGCGTGAGTAGGACTCGCAACAAAGTCAATGCGATCAATCAAGGCTCCTGCTATCTCAAAGACTTAAACATCGACGAGAGAGTTGCGAGGGTCGTTCAACACAAGAAATTGACCGCCACGACTGACACGGCAGAGGCGACCAAGAAAAGCGAAGTAATCGTCATTACGGTGCCAACGCCAATTACTCCCGACAAGAAGCCTGATTTGTCATTCATCATTGCTGCGGGCCGGGGCATTTCACAGGGCTTGGGTCACGGCAAGCTCGTCGTCCTGGAATCAACGGTATATCCAGGAGTGACCGAGGAGGTTCTAAGACCCGTGCTGGAGGAGTCGGGCTTAAAGGCAGGAACCGATTTCGGGCTGTCCTACTGCCCTGAACGGTATAATCCTGGAGATGCCGCGCACCGCATCCTTGACGTCGTTCGAGTTGTCGGCGGCATTACTCCTGAATGGACTGAATTAACAACTGAGCTCTACAAAAACAACGCGAAGGACGTTGTGACCGTCAAGGACATCAAGACAGCTGAAGCGGCTAAAGTCATCGAGAACATTCAGCGGGATCTCAACATCGCCCTTATGAATGAACTCGCCTTGATCTTCGAACGCCTGCATATCGATATCATGGAGGTGATACGTGCCGCTGCGACTAAGTGGAACTTTAATGTCTATTATCCTGGCGCCGGGGTCGGCGGACACTGCCTGCCTGTCGATCCGTACTATCTCGTCCAAAAAGCAGCAGAGGTGGGCTACCACGCTCAGATGATAACTTCTGGTAGAGCTATCAACGACTCCATGCCATTCCACGTTTTGAACTTGATTGTGGATGCGCTCAACGAACACGGCAGGGCGGTAAACGGCTCTAAAATAGCAGTACTTGGACTGACGTATAAGGAGAACGTCGGCGACTACCGTGAAAGCCCGTCTGCGGTACTTATTGGGGAGCTGACAAAGAAAGGAGCCGATGTTCATGTGGTAGACCCATATGTCGAAGAACGTGTTTTAAGGGAGTTTGCAGCCCCTGAAGAAACCGCGTATCAGGCGCTCCCTGAAGCGGACGTACTTGTCCTCATGACAGCGCATAATGATTTTAGAGGGCTTAACTTATCAAAAATTAAGGAGATGATGCGCACTCCACTAATCGTCGACGGCCGACGCGTCTTCGATCCTGATGCAATGAGACAATTAGGATTTGTCTATAAAGGCGTTGGAGCTAATAATGAATGAATCGCGCTTATGCATTGACGCGGTAGACCAAGCGTGCAAACACGCCTTTCGTCACGAGATGGGTGATTTGTCTCAGGCACGGGTGGATTTGAGGCGTTAGTCTGTGCCGGCCGACAGTCCCGAGTGGTGACGGAGGGTTGCGAGGGGATGGCTTTTCAATTACGCCCTCAATTTTGTATGGGTCGATTTTTTCCGCTTTTGTGACGCCGTTCTTGCTGAGGGCGATGGGAACTTGTTCGACCACAACGATTGAGCAGGGCAAAGCGCTCAAATTGTGTGATGAGCTGCTGCAAACAGAGAACGAACCTACTGTATCGTTGCCCAGCAAATGGCGCATGCTCACGTGCGATAGTCATGAGCTGATCCCAGTTGAGGTCTGTGCGAGCGGTGATGAGTGCGGCGACGTCAACGATGAGCTTCCAAAATCACCAGAAATGTACTATCGTCCCGTGAATGCACGCCACGAGAAGGCTGTCCTCCGGAGAGAACGAGCATACCTGCGTGCAAACATTGCACAAACAGCAGTAGTGATAAAACCTTGCCTTTAGTCAAGATTTCCACCACGAAAAAGACTGTCGCGGCCACAAAATGCGGTTTGCACACTGATGTCGGAGCAACACCAGGGACATAAGCCACGCTTTATAGCTCACATAACGCCTTAGCTGGCCCTTTGTTAACTTATTGGCTGCCTGCTGATCTTCCTTTAGGCTTTAGTCACACCCACTTGGTGGGTCGTCGTAGTATGCCGATGCTGGATCGGCAGTTTCCGCATCGCGTGGCCAGGTATGCGCAACGTAGATTTCTTTTATTCGCTGATTATAATAACACATCAGTGCAGACAAAGGCTGCACCAATGTCACATATTGTTCCATTACTATGTATGCAAGTTTGCCTGCATAGTGTTCATTAAGATATTCCATATCTGGCTCATCTGGTTCATCATTTGGCCATTGACTGCGTCTGTAAACGCAACGATATAATTCATCGTTCGCAAAATGCGCGGGCATTATGAATCACCGCAAATCAATGTCTTACGTGAGTGGAACGATCTCTGCACGTATTTCAAACACGTATGCCTCTGCAGCGTGCGCTAATTGCAAATTCAGTGTATCTATCACTGGCGCGCCAAGTTCAAACCTTTTCCTGTTTGCTGGTTGCACTGCTGTGGAAACAATGCGTAAAGTGCAAGAGCGTTTGCTACTGGTTTCTCTGCGCGCTATGACAGGCCCATCCCTATATATCATATTGTTTGACGATTTCAAACGCTGAAATCGTGTGTATATTTGTGCAAGTGAATTTAGCGTAGGTGTAGGATTAATTTCTGATTTTGCTACAATAAACCAATAGCCACTTACTCGCGCTGCGCGCGTCGCACTCCGCGAGAAGCGTATCGCGAACCTCGCGCACCGTGCGTGGCGTTTGAATGAGGCCCCAGGCGCGGGCAGCAACCGCATCGAGTCTGTAGGTGGTGCCATCTTTGAGGTCGAGCAGTGCCGTTTCAACGCCGAGATCGGCGGAGGCTTTCCCCTTTGCCGCGACGACGGTGGCGCCGAGTAAGATGCCTTCGTGAGCAGCCATGGTCAACCTCTTAGATACGCCTCACAGCGCGCGTAAAGATGCGCTGTGTTTCACTCAGTTCATTCCTCTCTCGCGTAAAGCGTTTTTTGCTACGCGCGCGCAGAAGACCTTTGAGACACTGAGGTCGTTTGCATTCGCGCAACAAACGGTCGATACGACGAGGCGCTTCCTGACTCACGCGGGTGTGCGTGCATAGGCAAAGAAGCTCTTTTCGGGATCTAGCACATGCCATGACCGCTTCGCCTGCTATGGGATGATGGGTGGTTTACTCGCCGTATCCTTGTCGAGTGCAGGAACTCACCCAAGATGATACGCGCCCGCGTTAATTTGACGACGTGGCGCGGTTACTGCGTCCTACTTCCTCTCGTCCTTGTCGCGTCGCGTCCTTCCGCGAGTCGCTCGTCATCACGCTTCATCCTTAGCTGTGGCAAAGAGGCTTCTCGCTTATCGTAGTTAAAACGTGTACAGATCTTGCGTAGACACGTTCAGATGCTATGCGACTGAATGATTTGGGCACGCAAGCGGCAAAACTAAGTCAGCGGTACCTGGACGGCCCCCGTATAAAGCACTCTATCTCATTGCAGTATCATCGCTGTTCTTTGATACAGGATGATGGCGAACACGATGACGCAGATAACGACAAATATGGCGATGTTTCTTCTCCACGCCAGATTGATCACCGAGGGCTTGGTAAGTTCGACGAGCACAAGGAATTCAATGATAAGGAGTATGAGAAAGATCTCGATCGAGTAGACGTTGAGTAGGGCCAAAAAAGCGATGGTAACAAACGTGAGCGCTAGGAGACTGTACACAAAACGTTGCGTCTCGGTGATAATCATGGGTTCAATTGGAGGTCGGAGCTATTCGTCATAAATGCGAGGTTACATATAAAAACGTTTGTCGTGTGCTTGCTGGTGCACAGGATCGAAAGCAGAGACACCATTGCCTTCAAGAGCCACTGCGAACAGAACGGAGATAAGGAGTAGCGCGTTTGTGCAAGTATCGCAGTTTCATCAGTGATTCGCCAAGAAATGCGTGCTCTTTATCGTCCCAATAGCCAGAGACGCGGGTTTTGATTGAGACTCTGCTGCTGGATCCAGTAAAATAACGCTGAATCGAAGCTTTGCCGTTGAGGTTCATCCGGTTCTTCTTCAAAGCGTCCAAGGTCCTGGTCAAGAACGTTAGGATCCTTCAACCGTGGCCATTACAAATCAATTGCGCAGAATCGAGCTGGCGGATTAACCAACGTCGCTGAGAAAGGGGCAGCGAGTGGGAATGGTGGCCTGCTATACCGACCTAGAATGAGGCGCCTTTGATCGGCTCTCGCGAATTGCGAGTGTACCCGAAGCGGAGCTGGCACCCGACAGATTTCGCAATGCTTCTTTCAGAGTTTAGGCAGGACCAAGAAACGCTCCGGAAACAGCTCGAACGTAACCATCGATTGATTCGGCAAAAAACCATATCAGAGGGCTCCGGGGTTTCTTTTTACTCCATCTTTTTCGCTCATCCATCCAGCTAGGACAATCGCCAGGGCGAATGGGATAAAGACGAGAATAAAATAGATGCTGTCAAGTTTACTTGTTATCGTATGCGGTTCAATTTTCATAGCAATCACCTCGCAAACTCCATAGTCAATGGAGGCACGCGATCTACGTCAACGGATGCCTCATAGATTATAGAGGACTCCGGAGTGACGTGTTTTCGAATGGGAAGCTTGCATGCTATCGCGAAGCGACAGCGCTCAAGTATGTCTTCTGTCGGATCAGATAAGCACACAATCATGGCGATAAAAACGAACGCTATTACTGCGCCGATCGTGTCAAAATCACCTCGTATCGCAGCAAAGACGTTCATTTTTCTCTGTCACGCAACTACGTCATCACATAGCAATTGAACAGATTCATGCTGATCGAGTTTATCAATATTGCAAAATATGATTAATTCGAGGCCATAAGCTCCGGTTCCGGGTCCCTCACCTTCGTAGGTAACACCGGCGATGAACTACGTCAACGCCCTCATAAACTATATAGAACTCCGGAATGGCGTCTTTTCGAGCTTGTAGATTCGGCACGGCGTGCAACAATGCCAGGCGTGAAGCCCTCGTACGCCCCGGGCTAGAACAGGACAGCGGAGCTTTCGGTGTAGGTCACCAATGTGCGAGCGCTCGCATTGATTAAACGTGAAGGCTCTGTGACGATGATAAACATCACCACGCGTAACCGTAATGGCCCCATCTGCAGGTAAACGAGAGGCGTGATTGCGCAAGCAAACTGAGCGCTTCAACGTGGTATCACACGTGTTCACCTTTTGTGCTTTGTCGTCGGTCAGTGTGACCCCCTCAAATCCTATCCGGCGAGATTCGTGGGGTGCTTGACGGTCGCAAGAACTGGAGCTATTAGTGACGGCGTACTAGAGGATCTTGATTGATCTATGTATAAATCGTAGCTCTCCCGTTTTCATAGATCTTGTTTTTCGTACTGAAAAGATTCGAAACCTGGTTCACGACCGTTGCATTGGAGGTGTACGTGTATTGTGTCACTAATCCAGTGCTGCTCTTAGTAGTATACCCGAAAAAACCGAGCAAGTTTGCATACTGCAGATAAACGTAACGCCCAGTCGCATTACCAGTAGAGCCGAAAAGATAAGTGTCCGACGCCTGAAATTGTGCTGCCGCTAAACGAATTTCGCCCCCGCTGTCCGCCGTAACAGTGGAGGGCCCAGGCTCGCTATGATTGAGCCACTGCGCAGCGACAACCTCCTGGTTGTAAATGTAATACGTGTCCCACGACGGGCCTGATCTGTTCAATACGATCGAACTTGGAATGCCAAAAGCTTGATCGGTAAGCAGTGAGGAGCCCGCGTACTGGACGAGCAATATGAGGAGCACGGCTGATAAGACGTAGCGCTGCCTCGTTATCTTTAGTCTCTTAAGGATCGCGAATACCCCGATGAAGAACGGAACTGCCAAGAGAACAAGCAACAGCTGAAAGACCCTCAGTATGCTGTAATGTGACAAATAGGGGATGACCACCCAGAGTGGGATGATGATGAACGATGCAAGTACCAGCAACGTGTAGCGGCTACCGTGCAGCTTCGTCTCTCTCGCAAAAAGCATAGCCAATACCCCGAGCCCGGTGATCACGTATCGGAGGTCATATGTGTAATCTCTTACTCTTTGAGGTAATGTACTGATGCCCGTCCCGACTGCATTAAGGACCCCTGGTTGTCTGGACTCCAGAGTAAATAACTCTGAAGAGCGCTGTGCGACGACACTTAAGAAGCCCCCCACATTGTTTGCTTGCGCTAGCAGGTTGTACCAAAGGAAGAAGATGGCAAGCAGAAGTACAATCACCGTAAATGTGACCACGGGTCCGGCTAAGTTGCGCGCATCATCACGACGCACGAATCGATAATACCCTGCAATCGCCACTGCGATTCCGTTGGCGATCAGAAGGACTAGAATCATTATGCCGCCAGTGGAGTAGTGGCACACTATTGCGCCGGTGGCGAACAACAAG
>Ga0116136_1000524_pt1 | contig 22203 bp, 18 predicted proteins | sample June2015DPH_20_5_FD_88972 | JGI IMG/M metagenome (GOLD analysis project Ga0116136, IMG submission 88972) | Peatland microbial communities from SPRUCE experiment site at the Marcell Experimental Forest, Minnesota, USA - June2015DPH_20_40 | ecosystem: Environmental > Terrestrial > Soil > Wetlands... | reverse complement strand
CCCATGGGGCCACAAAGGCGCAGGGCGCGGTGATGGCCACCAGACCGGCCAGGAAGCCGTTGGCGGACATGGTCAGGTCCGGCTTGCCGAACTTCAGCCACATGGTGATCATGGCAAAGCAGGCGCCGGCGCCGGAGGCCAGCATGGTGTTGACGGCGATAAGCCCAATCCGTAGGTCAGTCCCCGACAGAGTGGAGCCGGGGTTAAACCCGAACCAGCCGAAGCCCAGGATCAGGGCGCCGGCCACCCCCATGGGGATATGGTGGCCCGGGATGGCGTTGGGGGTCCCGTCCTTCTTGAACTTGCCAATTCTGGGTCCCAGGACGACGATCCCGGCTAAAGCGATGACACCGCCCACCATGTGCACCACGCCGGAGCCGGCGAAATCCACCGAGCCGTGGCCCAGGCCGAAATTGGTGCCCAACTGGGAGAGCCAGCCGCCGCCCCAAACCCAGTTGCCATAGATGGGGTACATAATGGCGCCGACAAACAAGCCATAAACGCAGAAGGCCAGAAATTTCCAGCGCTCCGCCATGGCGCCGGTGGGGATGGTGGCGCCGGTGTCCATGAAGACCATCTGGAAGAGGAACAGGGTACACACCGAGACGTCATAGGTTTCGCCCGATAAACAGAAACCCTTATAGCCGATGATGCCGAAGGACTTGCCAAACAGGGAGAGGGTGACTTCGTTATTGAGGTTGGCCACCATGCCCAGGGACGAGACCTGGCCGACGCCGCCGAACATGATGGCAAAACCCGCCACCCACCAGGCCATCATGGCAATGCCATAAATCATGATGTTCATGCCCATGGTGTGCACCGCGTTCTTGGCCCGGGTAAAACCGGTCTCCACCAGGGCGAAACCGAGCTGCATGAACATGACCAGGTAGCCGGTGATCAGGGTCCAGACAATGTTGATGGAGATCTTGTTGTGGCCTACCGCCTCGGCAATCTCCACCAGGGTGGGCTTGCCGGCCTCCTTGGCGGGAATATCCTTGACGTTGCCGGCGATGGTGCCACCGGGATCATAGGTGGCGGCGGGCACCGCCGCCGGCGTGGCCGCCTCGTCCGCCGCGGCCGCCAGCAGCGGCGACGCCAGTGATACCAGGATGAATACCAGCAGACAAAGGATGAATCGTTTCGATTGCACTTGGATGCTCCTCCCTCAAGAAATAGTTTTTATAGCAGATGATCAGAGCGCCTTTCACCTGAGGGAAGATTAAGCAATTGTTGTGCCATGATAATTTAATAATAATATCCATAAGTTATATTCAAGGGCCTTAAATTATATTTTACAATTAGGTAAATACTTAATTTTATATTTACCTTTTATGTAATATATAACCGCTTTGATTATTGAGCTACCCAATATTATTAATTAACAATGATACTTATGGTATACAATTATGAAGGTTAACGTTGGGGGATTTGACAAATCGAGGGGGCGGCTCGCCTCCAGGGTGAGCCGCCCCCTTGCCTGAACTGGTTAATTCTTGGACCGCAGCCCGGTTAAACCGCGTTTTCCCCGGTCTCTCCGGTGCGGATGCGGATAACCTCCATCACCGGGTAGACAAAGATCTTGCCGTCCCCAATGCGGCCGGTGCGGGCTTCCTTGATGATCGTGTCCACGATGGCCTGCGCCTTCTCATCCGGCGCCACCACCTCGATCTTCACCTTGGGGATAAAATCCACCTGGTATTCCATGCCCCGATAGACTTCCCGGATGCCCTTTTGCACTCCGAAGCCCTTGACTTCGGTGACGGTCATGCCCTGGACGCTGAGGGCGTGCAAGGCATCCTTTACCGGCTCCAGCTTGAAAGGCTGAATGATGGCCTCGATCTTCTTCATTTTTCCTCCTTAATTACAGGTTGTAGGCTATTTCCTGATGTTCACTGAGATCCAGACCGGCAACTTCGTCATCGACGCTTACCCGCAGGCCCATGGTGAGGTCCAGGACCTTAAAGAGAATCAAACTGACCACGAAGGAATAGAGCAGAGTAGCCGCCACCGCGATGAACTGGACCCACAATTGCCCGGGATTGCCGAAGAACAGCCCGTCGCCTCCGGCCGGGTTTATCAGTTTAGAGGCGAACAGCCCGGTCGCCAGGGCGCCCACGATCCCGCCGATGCAGTGGACCCCCACCACGTCCAGGGAATCGTCATAGCCCAGTTTCGGTTTGGCCAACACCGCCAGGTAGCAAAGGACCCCGGCAAGGATGCCGATGATGATGGCGGACATGGGGCCGACAAAGCCGGAGGCGGGGGTGATGGCCACCAACCCGGCCACCGCCCCGGAAGCTGCGCCCAGGGTGGTGGGCTTGCCCCGGAAGATCCATTCCGTCCCGATCCAGGCCAGGGTGGCGGCGGCAGTAGCCAGATGGGTGGCGGTGAAGGCGGAACTGGCCAGGGCCCCGGCCGCCAGGGCGCTGCCGGCGTTAAACCCGAACCAGCCGAACCACAGCAGGGCCGCCCCCAGGATGGTCATGGGCAGGTTGTGGGGGATGAAGGATTCGGTGCCGTCGCCATGGCCGCCGTAACCCTTGCGGGGCCCCATCACCAGGGCCGCGGCCAGGGCGGCGATGCCGGCGTTGATGTGCACCACGGTGCCGCCGGCAAAATCCAGGGCCCCCAGGTTCTTCAACCAGCCGCCGTCACCCCAGACCCAGTGGGCGACGGGATCGTATACCAGGGTGGCCCATAATATCATGAAAACCAGAAAAGTGCTGAACTTCATGCGCTCGGCAAAGGCGCCGGTGATCAGGGCCGGGGTGATGACGGCAAACATGCACTGGTAGATCATGAAGGTCTGATGGGGAATGGTGGCGGCATAGGCCTTAAAGGGTTCGAAACCCACGCCGTTTAACCCAAACCAATCCAGGTTGCCGGTGAGGTGCCCCACGTCCGGGCCAAAGGCCAGGCTGTAACCCAAGATGGCCCATTGGATGCTGATCACCCCCAGCAGGACAAAATTTTGCATGATGGTGCCCAGGACATTTTTATTGCGCACCATACCCCCATAAAAGAGCGCCAAACCCGGGGTCATCAGCATTACCAGGGCCGCAGACACCAACATAAAGGCGGTATCACCCGTATTCATGCCAACAATTCCTCCTTTATCTAAATTGGTATATCCGAAAGCAAATGGCGTGCCATTTTCGATTACCAATAATTTCTATAAGTTATCCATATAAAAGCCTGTTGGGTTAACAAAGATGCAAAATTAGGGTAATATAGCTACAAAAATGTTAATATAAGCGCTGATAACACGGCAAGGACCATAAGTAGTTACATTTTTGCTGATCTCCAGGGAGACCTGGGTAAATTGGCGCGACCAGCCTGGTTTTTTATCCCCCCGGCCCTGATCTTGTTGCTATGACCTTTCTGGAGGCGCTCCTGGGGGCGCTGCGGGGGGGAGGCTTTTTCTTCCGACCGGCCGGGTCTGCGAACGATTCACCGGCAGGGCGGGGATGGGGGAGGGCGACGTGAAACTGATGGTCATGATCGGGGCAATTCTAGGGGCAGATTCCCTGCCTTACATTGTTTGCGTGAGCGCCCTCCTGAGCACCCTGGCAGGACTGGGGCTGGTTCTGGCCGGCGGCGGGCGCGTCGGTGAGTGGCGCACCACCCGCATCCCCTGCGGACCCTTCCCGGCGGCCGGGGCTCTCCTTTATCTATTGGCCCAGGGCCAAATTCCCCGGTTTTTTGGTTGGATCTGATCCAGCCGGACCCCGGCAGCCGCCACGAGATCAGGACTTCCGGAACAGTCGCCTCAGAAGAGTAGCTCCCCGAGGGCGGCGATCACCCGGTCCTGGTCCCCCTCGGCCATCTCGGGATAGAGAGGCAGGATGACGCTCCGCTCCTGCAGAAGTTCGCTTACCGGCAGCGGCCAGCGCCGCGGGAGATCCCGGTAGGCCGGCTCCCGGTGGGCGCACATCACCCCCCGCCGGGTCTGAATTCCCCGGGCCAGCAAGGCCTGCATCAGTTCCACCTGGGACAGGGGAGAGTCATCCTTAAGGATGATCCAGAAAGACTGCCAGTTGCTCCGGGCAAAGTCCGGCTCCCGGGGGAGAGTGAGATGGGGGTGGCCGGACAATCCCTCCCGGTAGCGGGCTGCCAGGCGCCGGCGGGCGGCCACCAGGCCAGGCAGGCGCTTGAGCTGCTCCCGGCCTATGGCCGCCTGGATGTCGCTGAGGCGGTAATTGTAGCCCACCTCGGGATATTGCTCGAAGGCCACCTTCCCGGCGGCATGGCGCTCAGCGGTGGACAGGGACATGGCGTGGGTCCTGAGCCGCGCCAGGCGGGCCATCATCCCGGGGTCGCCACCGGTGATCATGCCGCCCTCGCCGGTGGTGATCACCTTGCGGGGATGAAAGGAGAAAGTGGCCAGCAGACCCCGGGGCCGGCCAATGGGCTCGAAGGCGCCCCCTGCCAGCAGGATCTCCGAGCCGAGGGCGCAGGCCGCGTCTTCCACCACCGGCAGCTGATGCCCCTGGGCGACCGTAAGGATCCCTCCCAGGTCGCAGGGCATGCCCAACTGGTGCACCGCCAGGATGGCCCGGGTTCGTTCGCTGACCGCGGCCTCAATGAGGTCCGGGTTGAGATTGCCTGTCTCCAGCTCCACATCCACGAAGACCGGGGTGGCCCCCAGATAACGCACCGCATTGGCCGTGGCGATGAACGAAGAACTCACGGTGATCACCTCATCGCCGGGCTTGAGGTCCAGGGCCAGCAGGGCCAGGTGCAGGGCGGCGGTGCCGCTGGCGCAGGCCACCGCTAAGGGGGCCCCCACCAGGGCGGCGAATTCCTTTTCAAAGGCCGCCACTTCTGGCCCCTGGATCACCCAACCGGAGAGAATGGCCCGCCGGGCGGCGGCGGCCTCCTCTTCTCCCAGGGTTGGCCGGGCCAGGGGGATTGGTTGCATGGGTTTCTCCTGGTTGAATTTTTGGCGGCGGGTGCGGGACCCTTACGAAAGATACAAAAAATACGAAATAAGACCCTTTTACCTCATCAAAGCATATTAAATTTATGGCCCGGGAAATCGGGCCGGAGGTCAGGGTTCCCGGCCCTTACCCCGGTTGGGAGGGGGGGTGAGAGGGAGGGCAGGACTGCCGGCCCTGGCCCTCTATCCACCTGCTCTCATCTCCGCGCCGACAGCTCCCAGGCCAGGCGGGCGGCGCCCAGGAGGCCGGCGTCGTCTCCCAGTTGGGCCGGGACGACGCTCACCGCCTCCGGCGGGAACAGGGTAAGGCGATGGTGCAGCTCCTCGGCCAGTGACGGTTGGAAGACCTCCCAGGCCCGGGCAAAGCGGCCGCCGATGATCACCCGGGAAAGTCCCAGGAGGTGCACCGCGGCAGCGATGGCCTGTCCCAGACTGCGTCCCACCCGGTCGAAGGCCCGCAGGGCCAGGGGGTCCCCGTTGAGGGCAGCCGCCACCAGGGTTTCCCCCTGGATGGCGTCGGGATCGGTGACATAGAGATCCTGAAGCCAGGAGGAGACCCCCTGGGCCAGTTGCTCCTTAACCCAGGCTACGGTCCAAAAGGCCGAAGCCAGGGTCTCCAGGCAGCCCCGGCTGCCGCAATGGCATTTTCGGCCATGCGGCTCCAGGGTAATGTGGCCGATCTCCCCGGCGGTGCCTTGGGAGCCCTGCCACAGGCGGCCGCCCAAGATGAGGCCGCCTCCCACCCCGGTCCCCAAGGTGATGCCCAACAGGTGCAGGTGGCCGGCGCCGCCTCCCAGCCAGTGTTCCCCCAGGGTAAAAAGGTTGGCGTCGTTTTCCAGAAACAGCGGCCAGGCCAGAAACGGCGAAAGAAGCGGCACCAGGGGGCAGTCGTTCAGGACCGGCAGGTTGGGGGAAAAGGCGATGCGGCCTTCCCGGGTGAGAATCCGGCCGGGGATGCCCAGGCCCACCCCTTGGATCCGCATGCCGCGGCAACCGGCTTCCTCACCGCAGGCCGCCAGATCCAGGGCCAGGGTGGAGATCAGGGCGTCCCGATCGGGCATGGTGGCCGTGGCTCGCTCCCAGCGGGCCAGGATCTCGCCGCCGGGGGAGACCAGGGCCAGACGGAGGTTGGTGCCCCCCAGGTCGATGCCCACTACCGCCGTCTCTTTTGCCATCAGGTCTCCTTAAAAAAAATCTCCGGAAGTGCTTCCTTGAGGGTGGCCGCGCTGATCGCCCCGGCCCGCACCAGGCGGGGCGGGCTCACGGTCAGGTCCACGATGGTGGAAGGCCGGCCTCCAGGGGTGGGGCCGGCCTCCAGGATCAGGTCCACTTCTTCCCCCAACTCCCTGGCTACCGCGGCCGCCTCCGTCAGGGGAGGTTGTCCGGAGCGGTTGGCGCTGGTGCCGGTGACTGGAAACCCCAGGGCCGCCAGCAGCCGGCAGACCAGGGGCTGGCCAGGCTGGCGCACCCCGATGGCCCCGGTGCCGCCGGTGAGTAAGGGAGGCAAATCCGGCCTGGCCGGTAATATCAGGGTCAAGGGACCCGGCCAGAGATGAGCCAGCAAGCGGAAGGCCGGCGGCGCCTGGAGGGCCACCTGGGGTAACATCTCCGGCCCGGCGATCAGCACCAGGACGGGATTCCCCGGGGGGCGGCGCTTCACCCCGAACAGCCGGGTGAGGGCGGCCCCGTCGAAGGGATTGACCGCCAGGGCGTAAAAGGTCTCGGTGGGCAGCCCCAGGAGACCCCCGGAGCGCAACAGGCCCCGGGCCTCGGCAAAAAAGTCTGCGGCCAGCTCTTCCCGCCAAACCCAGAGGCGCCCCATGCCCCATATTAACTTCCGCCAACTCGTCTGGCAAGTGGCTGTCAGCTTTCAGCTATCATCTGTCGGCAAAAAATCGCGCCCCCCCGCGCTGGCTCTGACCTTATCCTTTGCCTTCCTCCCTCCTGACCTTTCCCGTCAGGTGGTCGATATCTATCCTCAGGACCGCAGTTTTATCCAGGGAATTGGCGGCCTTCACCCTCCCCCGCTCTACGTGTTCCGGGTCGTCGCGATAATATTTTTCCACCAGGGCGATTAAGCCTTGCAATTTTTCCTGGTCATTATCGACTTCGTAAATTTTTCCGAAAGCCATGGCGCTCTTATATTTCATGCTAAATTCATCGGGCAAGGGTTCGGCTTCTTGGACGACACAGAAGGAGACTCGATTATCCCGCCGAATATGACGCAATTTCTTACCTTCCAAAGCGCAATGCAAGTAAATGCTATTTTGCAGATAGACATAGCTGAAAGGGACACCATAGGCATAATCGTCGCCGCCGTTCATGGATAAGACCCCGAACCTGCCGTTGGCCAAAATTTCCTTGGTCTCCGGCCGGTTCAGTCCCCGGTCTTGCCGTCTCATTTCCTGGAACATGTTAATCTTCCTGGGGTGGCGGTCAGCTTGCCACGGCCTGGCAAAGAATTAAAACACCTTGGATCTCAGGTAGGTGGGCATTTTTATGATAAGGAACTGGTGGGCAGTGCCCACCCTACAACTATCCCTTTGAGGGTTCAGCCGCGGAAAAGATCGTTTCGGCTTCTGAAGAGCCTCCCAAGTCAGGAAATCTCCCTCTCCTCCGATGGGGGAGTTTTTTGTAAAGGTTGGGGTGAGGGTGAATCCTGCTTGTCTGTTAGCCTTCAAAATTCGCCTCCGGAACCCCCTCGGTTTCCTACAGACAACCTTAAGGTTTAGGCTGCCCTGTTTTGCTAATAGCTGCAAGCTGACCGCTGCCAGCTCTACTTAGCCGTTGTCGCCGCACCTCGAACAGGGCCACGGCGCCGGCGGTGGCGGCGTTCAGGGAGCTGATTTCCCGGGCCGCCTGGGGGATGGCCAGGACCAGGTCGCACTGCCGGCGCACCCGAAGGCGCAGGCCCTTTTCTTCCCCGCCGATGACCAGGGTTAAAGGGCCGGTGAGGTCGGCCTGGTAGAGGCTTTGCGGGGCGGCGGCGTCAGCCCCGACGATGCGCAGGCCCGCCTCTTGGAGGCGCCCGAGGCAGTCCGCCAGGTTGGTGACCCTGAAGACCGGCAGGTATTCCAGGGCCCCGGCCGCGGCCTTGGCCACCGCCGGGGTGAGACCCACGGCGCGGTCCTTGGGGATGATGAGGCCGTGGGCCCCGGCGGCCAGGGCGCTACGGCAGAGGTTGCCCAGGTTCATGGGGTCGGTGAGGCCGTCGGCGGCCGCCAGCAGGGCGGGTTCCGGGAGCTCTCGCAGGCGGTCCAGCAGCTCTCCCTGGGAGAGGTAGGGATAGGCGCCCCGCCGGGCCAGGATTCCCTGGTGGTGGGGGACGCCGCACAGGCGATCCAGAGCGACCCGCTCCCGGACCCGGAAACGCACCCCGGCGGCCCGGGCCAGACGCCGCACCTCCTCCAGCCAGGGGCCGCTGACCCCCGAGGCCACGATGACCTCCTCCAGAGGGCTCTCCGGCCGGCGCAGGGCGGCCAGCACCGGATGGCGGCCGTAAATGATCCCACTCCTAGACATTGATTAATGCGCCATCGCCGGAGATGAACCGCCGGGGGCGGCGGTTCTACTTTTGTTTGCCCTGTCCCCAATTCGAGATGGGGAACGGAAGGCGGCTATTACTTTTGAAAAAGTGCAGGTATAATGAGCATTGATTATAGCAGATAATCACTCATGGATACCGAACTCAACCAATTTTATCAGCATCTGTCCGCAGAAAGAGGCCTGGCGCCCCTGACCGTGGCCGCCTATGCAGGCGATCTCCAGGATTTCTGGGAGTTTGCCGAATCGCGAGGGTTATCCCAGTGGGGCGCGGTCTCGCTGGCCCAGCTGCAGGAGTACCTGGCCGCGCTGGAAGGCCGGGGCCTGTCGGCCCGGAGCCGGGCCCGCAAGCTCTCCGCCTTGCGGCAATTCTACCGGTTTTTGCAGCGGGAGGAGAAGGTCTTGTCCCAAGCCAACCCGGTGGAGCTGCTGGACTCCCCCCGCCTACCCCGGCGGCTGCCCCGGGTGTTGGGGGAAGGGGAGGTGGTCGCCCTGCTAGCGGGACCCGACCCCGCCACCCCCAAGGGGCAACGGGACGCGGCCCTGCTGGAAGTCCTCTATGCCACCGGCCTCCGGGTCTCGGAGCTGGTGGGCCTGACCCTGAAACAACTGGACCTGCGCCGGGGGGTGGTGCGCCCCCTGGGAAAGGGCTCCAAGGAGCGGGTGGTACCCATGGTGGCCAAGGCGGTGGAAAAGCTGGAACTCTACCTGGCCCAGGGCCGGCCCCGGCTCCTCAAGGGCCGCCAGAGCCAGTATCTCTTCGTCAACCGCCAGGGCGGGCCCCTGACTCGCCAGGGGTTCTGGAAGATTTTGAAGGACTACGCCCGTAAGCAAGGGGTGGCTGGCTTGAGCCCCCACACCCTGCGCCACTCCATGGCCACCCATCTCCTGTCCCGGGGGGCCAACCTGCGGGTGTTGCAGCTGCTGCTGGGCCACGCCGACCTGGCCACCACCCAGATCTACACCCACGTGGACGCGGCGCGCCTGAAAAAGGCGCACCAGAAGGCCCATCCCCGCTCATGAACCTCTCCCCTCGCCGCCACCTGCAACCCCCGGGCCGCACCCTGGAGGTGATCACCAGCCACCTCAACGCCGACTTCGACGCCATGGCCTCCATGGTGGCCGCCAAAAAGCTCTATCCCGACGCCATCCTGGTCTTTCCTGGGTCCCAGGAGCCCAACCTCCGGGATTTTTTCATCCGTTCCAGCCTCTACTTCCTCGATTTTGCCCGGAGCAAGAACGTGCCGCCGGAGGAGATCAAGCGCCTTATCCTGGTGGACACCCGCCAGGCCTCTCGCATCGGCAAATTCGCCGAGGCGGCCTCCTCCGGGGAAGTGGACATCCACATATACGACCACCATCCCAACGCCGCCGACGACGTCCACGGCAGCCTGGAGGTGTTGCAGCCCCTGGGCTCCACCACCGCCATCCTGACCCGGCTCATTAAGGAGCGGGGCCTGACCTTGACCCCCCAGGAAGCCACCACCATGGCCCTGGGGATCTTCGAGGACACCGGCTGCTTCACCTTCGCCTCCACCACCCCCCAGGATTTTGAGGCCGCTGCCTTTCTCCTGAGCCAGGGGGCCGACCTCAACATGGTCTCCGAGATCATCACCCGGGAGCTCACCGCCGAGCAGGTGGCCCTCCTCAACGACCTCCTGGAGCACTCCACCAACTTCCACGTGAGCGACATCGAGGTGGTCATTGCCCGGGCCACCACCCAGGAGTATGTCCCAGATTTTGCCATGGTATCCCACAAGCTCATGGACATGGAGAACATCCAGGTGCTCTTCGCCCTGGCCCAGATGGAGGACCGGGTCTTCGTGGTGGGCCGCAGCCGCCTGCCGGGGGTGGACGTGGCCGACATCCTGGCGGAGATGGGAGGTGGCGGCCACAGCCACGCGGCCGCCGCCGCCATCAAGGACCAGCCCCTGGCCCAGGTGGAGGAAAAGCTGCGCCAGATCCTGCACAAACGGGTGCATCCGGGACGCCAGGCCCGGGAGATCATGTCCTTCCCGGTAAAATTGGCGGCCCCGGAGATCACCCTGGAGAGGGCTGCACTGATCCTGAACCGATACAGCATCAACGCCCTGCCGGTCGTGGCCGACGGCAAGCTCCTGGGGGTGATTACCCGGCAAACGGTGGAGAAGGCCATCTACCACGGCCTGAAAAATCATCCGGTGAAGGACTATATGACCACCGAGGTAGCCACCGTGGACCCGGAGGCCACCTTGCCGCTGATCCGGGAAAAGCTGATAGTTCACAAGCAGCGTGTCCTGCCGGTCCTGGAGGACGGCCAGGTGATCGGCATCATCAGCCGCGCCGACCTCTTGCACCTGCTCAGCGAGGCAGAGGATGAGGCCCAATGGTCCCAACCCATGCGCACCAAGCACATTGGCTCCCTGATGCGGGAGCGCCTGCCCCGGGAGATTCTGGAAATCCTCCAGCAGGTGGGGGCGATGGCCGCGGAGCTCCATTATCAAGCCTACGTGGTGGGCGGCTTCGTGCGGGATTTGCTGCTACGCCATGAAAATCTGGACATCGACATCGTCATCGAAGGGGACGCCATCATCTTCGCCCGGCATTTCGCCGCCCGCTATGGGGCCCGCTCCCGGGAATTTCAGAAATTCAAGACCGCGGTGCTCATCTTCCCCGACGGCTTCAAGATCGACGTGGCCACGGCCCGCAGCGAGTATTACGAAGCCCCGGGGGCCATGCCGGTGGTGGAATACAGCTCCATCAAGATGGACCTCTACCGCCGGGACTTTATCATCAACACCCTGGCCCTGCGGCTCAATCCCGGGGAATTCGGCATCTTGCTGGACTTTTTCGGGGCCCAGCGGGACCTGAAAGAAGGCCGCCTCAGCCTGCTGCACAATCTGAGCTTCGTGGAGGACCCCACCCGGGTCTTCCGGGCGGTGCGCTTCGAGCAGCGCTTCAAGTTTCGCATCAGCAAACTCACCGCCAACCTCATCGCCAATGCGGTGCGCAACAACTTTTTCCAACGCCTTTCCGGAGCCAGGCTCTTCCAGGAGCTCAAGCTGATCCTGCAGGAGGAGAACCCGCTGCCGGCGGTGGCCCGGTTGGCGGAATTGGACCTGCTGAAGGCCGTCCATCCCCGGCTGATCTATGAGCAGTCGACCCGCTCCATGCTGGAACGGCTCCAGGCGGTGCTGTCCTGGTACGACCTCCTCTACCTGGAGGACCGCTACCAGCGGTGGCAGGTCTATTTCCTGGGGCTGGTGGAAGCGCTCAGTCCCCAGGAGTTGCAGGAGATGCTGAGGGGCTTCAACCTCTCGCCCAAACTGACCGCGACCCTGGTCCAGGGCAAGGAGGCGGCGGACCGGACCCTCGCCACCCTGGTTCGCCTGGGAGAACCGGGCCGCAGCCAGATCTACCACCTGCTGGCGCCCCTGGCCGTGGAAGACCTCCTCTACATGCTGGGCAAATCCCGCCAGGAGCCCCCCCGGCGAAGCATCTCCCTCTTTTTCACCCATCTCAAGAAGCTCAAGCCGGAACTCCGGGGCCGGGACCTGGTGGCCATGAGCTACCAGCCCGGGCCCCTCATCAAGGAGATGCTATCGCGGCTGCTGGACGCCCGCATTAACGAAGAGGTAAAGAGCCGGAAAGAGGAGAAGGACTTTATCCGCCGTTTTTTCGGGCCGCCTTCAAGAGAGTCCTGATGACCCGGATCGATGATTTTGACTACCACCTGCCCCAGGAATTGGTGGCGCAATATCCCCTGGCCCGGCGGGACGCTGCTCGCCTCCTGGTGCTCTCGCGGGAAACGGGAGAGATTGGCCATGCCGGCTTCCGGGACCTGGCCGGTCACCTGGACGAGGGCGACCTGCTGGTGGTCAACGACACCCGGGTCTTTCCCGCCCGCCTCCAGGGGGTCAAAGAGAGCGGCGGCCGGGTGGAGCTGCTTTTGCACCACCTGCCGTGGCCGGAAGGAAACGGCCAGGGAGCTGCCCGGGCCCGGGCCCGGGCCAGCCACCGGGGGCGGCTGCGGCCCGGCCAGGTCCTGCGCTGCGGCCCCCAGTTGCAGGCGGAAATCCTCTCCCTGCCCCAGCCCGGGGTGGCGGAGCTGCGCTTTTTGGCGGTCACGGAGGTATTGTCCAGGGTGCTGGAAACCGGGGAAGTGCCGCTGCCGCCTTACCTCCACCGCCCGGCCGCGGAGGCGGACCGGGAGAGCTACCAGACCATCTTCGCCCGGCAGACCGGAGCGGTGGCCTGTCCCACTGCGGGGTTGCACTTCACCGAGGAGGTCTTCCAGGACCTGGCCCGGCGGGGCATCGAAACGGTGACCCTCACCTTGCACGTCGGGCCCGGCACCTTCTTGCCGGTGCGTGAGCAGGACTATACCCGGCACCGGCTGCTGCCGGAATATTTTGAGCTGTCCGCGGCCGCGGCCGCCCGCCTCAACCAGGCGAAGGCCCAGGGGCAGAAAATCAACGCGGTGGGCACCACCAGCGTCCGGGTCCTGGAACACTGCGCCTCGCGCTCGGGCTTTCAAGCCCGCCGGGGCTTATGCGACCTCTATATCTATCCCGGCTACCGCTTCCAGGCGGTGGACCGGCTGCTCACCAATTTCCACCTGCCTAAATCCACCCTGCTGCTGCTGGTGAGCGCCTTCGCCGGCCGGGACCTGATCCTGCGAGCCTATGCCGAGGCCGTGAAAGAGGCCTACCGCTTTTACAGCTACGGCGATTGCATGCTGATTTTGTAATTTTTTTGATAAATCATCGGCCCATCCTCGATCGGAGGGAAGATTGACATGAAAAACCAATATTTCGGTGACGTTAATGATTTTAGGAAGTATGGATTGCTTCGTGTTTTAACCGGAAATTTGTTTATTGGGGAACAAATTGAATATCTTAGAAAAAATTGGTCCTCTAATCAAGAAATCAGAAGAGCTGGGTTTAAGGAAATTAAAAAGCATTGATTCGAGGCGCTTGTAAAAATCTTTGCAACGACGACATCGAAATGCTCGCCTAGTTCCCTCCCCCTTGAGGGGGGAGGGTTGGGTGGGGGTGGTAAAACTATTTTGTATTATCCAGTAGTTTTAAACGACTTAGGCCCCCTCCCTCCGTGGGGAGGGGGCCTAAAAGCCGAGACTGGATAGACCAGATTTTGCAAGAGGCTCTTTCGTTCTAACATGTTTTCATTTCATCTAAAAAAATCCTCCGGATCAGATGGGCCCCGGTTGGGAGAGATGGTCACCGCCCGCGGCGTGGTGGCGACCCCGGTCTTCATGCCGGTGGGCACCTATGCCACGGTGAAGACCCTCACCCCGGAAGAGTTGCGAACCATGGGCGCCGGCCTCATCCTGAGCAACATGTACCACCTTTATCTGCGGCCGGGGGCAGAGGCCATCTCCCGGTTGGGAGGCTTGCACCGCTTCATGCACTGGGACGGCCCCATCCTCACCGATTCCGGCGGCTTTCAGATCTTCAGCCTGGCGCCCTTTAGAGACGTCAGCGACCAGGGGGTGACCTTTCGCTCCCACCTGGACGGTTCCAGCCATTTCCTCACCCCGGAGCGGGTGGTGGCCCTGCAAGAGACCCTGGGGGTGGACATCATGATCTGCCTGGATGAGTGCCCCGGTTACCCGGCGCCTGAAGCCGAGGTGCGCCGGGCCGCGGTCCGCACCCTGGATTGGGCCAGGCGGTCCCAAGCGGCCCGCCGCCGGCCGGAGACGGCCCTCTTTGCCGTGGTCCAGGGGGGCATGTTCCCCATGTGGCGCCGGGAGCAGGCCCAGGCCATGCGGGAGATGGAGTTCGACGGTTACGCCCTGGGAGGCCTCAGCGTGGGCGAGGACAAGGAACTCACCTGGGAGATGGTGGCAGCCACCACCCCGGAGTTGCCCAAGGACAAGCCCCGCTACCTCATGGGGGTGGGCACTCCCGAGGACCTGCTGGAAGGGGTGAACCGGGGGGTGGACCTGTTCGACTGCGTCCTGCCCACCCGCAATGCCCGGAACGGCATGGCCTTTACCGGGAACGGCCGGGTGGTCATCAAGAACGCCGCCTACGCCCTGGATCCCAGGCCCCTGGATGAGGCCTGCGGCTGCTACACCTGCCGCCACTATTCCCGGGCCTATCTCCGGCATCTCTATGTTTCCCGGGAAATTCTGGCCTTTCGCCTTTTAACCTTTCATAATTTGTATTATTATTTGAATTTAATGGTTAAAATGCGGCAGGCGATCCGTCAGGACCGCTTTGCCGCGTTTCGCCGGGAAATTTTAAAGAAAATCTCAAAATCGTCCTAATGGAGGTAAGGCCAAGTGTTTAATTGGGCGTATGCGGCTGCCCAGGACGCCCCGGCAGGGGCCGCGAGCGGCTTCACAAGTTTCATGCTCCCCATGGTCTTCATGGTGGCGATCTTTTATTTTCTCCTGATCCGTCCGCAACAGCAAAAGGCCAAAGAGCACAAGGCGCTCCTGGCCAACCTGAAGAAGGGCGATCGCATCATCACCAACGGCGGCATCATCGGCACCATCGTCAACATCGATGACCAGATAGTCAACCTGGAAGTGGCCGACAGGGTCCGCATCGAAATGGGCCGTCCCTACATCGCCGGTTTCGCCCCCAAGAAGGGCGGAAAAATCGAGTAAGGCGCCATCCCGCATCCTGGCAGGAAATCTAAGGTGCCGGAGACCACAACCCTCCAGGGGCTGACCCGGGAGATAGACCGACTCCAGGAGCTGGCCCGGGAGTGGACCAGCCTCTTTCCCCAGGCGGTGTCCCAGGTGGAGCACTGGCTTAAGGTCCTGGCCCAGGTGCAGGCCCACCTGGCCGAGGACACCTGCCGCCTGGCGGTGATAGGCGCGGTCAAATCCGGCAAAAGCACCATGATCAACGCCCTGGTGGGCCAGGACCTGCTGCGCCGGGGCGCCGGCATCCTCACCGCCATGATCACCCGGGTGCAGCCCGGACCACAGCCCCAGGCCGTGTTGCAGTTCAAGGAATGGGAGGAAATCAACGGGGAGTTGCGCCGGGCCCTGGGACTGCTGCCCAACCCCCGCCTGCTGGAGAGGGCCGCGCCCCTGGATTTGCAAGAGGCCGCGGACCGGGAGCTCCTGGCCCAGGTGCTGGCCGAGACCCAGGGCGTCGAGCGGTGGCGGAACGGCAGCCTGGATCAGAATTATCTCCTCCTCCAGTCCTATCTGGAGGGTTACCCCCTGCTCCAGGGCCTCTCGCCCGGGAGCGGGGTGCTTAAACTGGCGGGGCCGGACCTGGCCAGGCACCGGGAGCTGGTGACCCGGGAGGCCACCGCGGTCTATCTCAAGGATGTGCTCCTCACCATCCCCTTCCCCTGGGCGGCCCAGGGGGTGGAACTGGGGGACTGCCAGGGGAGCGACTCCCCCATCCCCCAGCACCTGACCCAGGTACTGTCCTATCTGCTGAAAAGCGACCTGGCGCTCTACGTCATCAGCTCCCGGGTGGGACTGCGCCAGGCCGATCTCCAATTCCTGGGGGAGCTTAAACGTATGGGGCTGGCCTCCCATATCCTGGCGCTCCTCAACCTGGACCTGGGGGAACATACCTCTTTTCAGGAGTTGATCCGGGTCCGGGATCAGGTGCTGCAGGAACTCAGCCTCTGGCAGCCCCAGGTGCGGCTCTACGCCTTCTCCGCCCTGAAGCTCTTGTTGGATCGGCGCCGGCAGCGGGGAGAGAACCCGGACCCACGGGAGACGGCCTTCCTGGCGGTATGGGCCACGGACCCCGATGCCGCGGGGTTTTCCGATAAGGAAGCGGCCCGCTTCGAAGCCGACTTGCAGCCCCTGCTCCAGGAGCTTAGGAGCCGCCGCCTGGATGGCGGGAGCCTGGCCCAGGTGAGGATGGTAGCCCGGGGTATGCGCGAGCAGTTACAGCTTAGCCGGGATCTCTGGCAGAAGGGCCTGGGGGCCATTCAAGAGATAGAAGCGCGGCTGGAGGCCCGGCGCCAACCCTTGCAGGCCACCATGGCCAGCCTCAGTCAGACCCTGGAAGGCGCCGGCAACCGTCTGAAAAAGGAGCTGCGGCGGCGGGTGGACCACCTGCTGGACTGGCACGCCGGACCGGTGGCGGTGGCTCTTCAGGAGTTCATCGGGAAATTCCAGCCCCAGTGGGAGGAATTAACGGCCTCGGGCACTCCGGCCTCTTTCCGGCCCGCCCTCTATCGGATGTTCCAGGAATTCGCCAAGGGTCTGGCCCAGTTGCTCACCTCGGAGGTCAACATCATCCTGGTGGAATTCATCCGGGCTCAGGAAGAGTGGTTGCTCCAGGAACTGTCCCATCTGTGGACCCCGCTGTTTTTGGCCTTACAGGAGGCCCTGACCCTCTATTACCGGGAGATTACAGAGCTGGGGCTGTCGGCCGCCGCCCCCACCCTGGAGGTGGCCGCCATCCCTCGGCCCCAAGGTCTGGAGATGCCCCTGCTGGTCCTGGAACCGACGCCCGGCTGGCGCTTTGCCAGAGAGGTCTGGCTGCGCTCCGGCCTGGGTTTCCTGGGCCGGACCTGGGAGGCCCTGAAGCAGCGCCTGGGACTGGGCGAGGAGAAGGAGCCCCGGCGCCAGCTGCGGCGGGACCTGGAGAGGGCCCTGACCTCCCTCAAAGAATGGCTCCGGGAAGAGGTTCAGGTGGGGCTCCTGGATTACCGGGAGCGCCTGAAATTCCAGTACTTCTTCCCCCTGGTGGAGCGGTGGCTCAAGCAGCAGGAGGCCGGCCTGGAGGATACCCTGGGCTCCCTGGTGGGCAGCCTCTCGGGCCTCACCGCGGCGGTACACCTGGAGGAGGGGGAGCGCCAGGCCCGGGAGCAACGCCTGGAGGAGATGATCCCCAGGCTCCAGGCCATCGAGGCCCGCCTGGCCGGCGGTTCTGGATAAGGAACAGCCGGGGCCGGCTGTTCCGCAGGTTACCTTGGTTTTCTTTGCAGCCCGGGCGCCTTGGCGTGAGACGTTACCCTCATGACCGACAAACTTCCCTACCTGGCCCTGAAATCCATCCCTGGAGTGGGACTGGTGCTGTTCTATCGTCTGCTCGCCAGGTTTGGCCAGCCGGCCCGGGTCTTTCAGGCCAAGGCCGAGGAGCTGCTCGCCGTCAAGGGGGTCAACCGGGACCTGGCCCAGGACCTCCTGGCCTTCCGGGATTGGGACCGGGTGGAGGCGGAATTCGCCAAAATGTCGGCCGCGGGGATAGAAGTTATAATGCCGGACGATCCCCGCTTCCCGGCGCGTCTTAAACAGATCCCTTATCCGCCGGCCTTTCTTTTCGTCAAGGGAACCCTCCTGCCCCAGGACGACCTGGCCCTGGCGGTGGTGGGTACCCGGAGCGCCTCCTACTACGGTTTGAAGACCTGCCGGCGCCTGGCCGGGGCCCTGGCGGCCCGGGGAGTGACGGTGGTGAGCGGACTGGCCCGGGGCATCGACACCGCCGCCCACCAGGAGGCCCTGGAAAATGGCGGCCGCACCCTGGCGGTGCTGGGCTGCGGCCTGGACGTGGTCTATCCCCCGGAAAATCTCAAACTCTATGGGCAGATCCCCGAGCAGGGCGCCTTGATCAGTGAATTCCCCCTGGGCACCCCGCCGGAGGCCAGGAATTTTCCCATCCGCAACCGCATCATCAGCGGCCTGGCCCTGGGAGTGGTGGTGGTGGAGGCGGGCCTGAAGAGCGGCACCGGCATCACGGTGCGCTATGCCCTGGACCAGGGCCGGGAGGTCTTCGCGGTGCCGGGTCCCATCGATTCCCCCACCAGCGTCGGCCCCCACCGCCTCATCCAGCAGGGGGCCAAGCTGGTCCAGGACGTCGAGGACATTTTCCAGGAATTTCCCGGCCTGGCCAGGGGCCCGGGTCCCCTGTTCGGCGTGCCCTCCCGGGTCAGTGAAACCGGCGGCACAGCAACGGCAGGCGCCGCCAGGCCGGAGGATCCCCTACTGGCCATCTTAGGCTCCGACCCCCTGTCGCTGGAAGAGCTGTTGCGGGCCACCGGGCTTCCCGCCCCCCAGGTCCTGAGCCGCCTCACCGTCCTGGAGCTGGAGGGCCTGATCCGGGAGCTGCCGGGAAAGCGCTATGTGCTGGAGAATTGACCGGCCGGACAGATTTCATTGCTTATCTAATAAAGGGATTTCTTATACCAGGAATATATCCAGGTTTTTCGCCTTTTCCCCCTCTTGTTATAAAAGAAGCGGAATATCGCTGGTTTAAATAATCATTAAAATAAATTATTACTTTTATTCCGGGTTGTTTTAAATCACATTGTTTTCTGTCAATATAAAATAATAGCCAACCTCTTATTTTATCACCACTAATAATTGGTTTTAATGCCTTTTCATATATTGCATCTTGCGGTTTAAGAATTGCAAATAAATGTTTTCGTCGGTCACTATAAAGATTAATTTGTTGCGGGAATTGATGTGGTAAAATATCTACTAACTCATTAGAAGGAGTCTTTATTGATAATGACCATCCTTCTACTATACTTGTTGTTCCTGAATTAGCAATTGACGCAAGAACTAATAAATTATCTAAATTTTGGTCTATTTCGCCAACGTCATAGAAAATAATATCTCCTATTAATTGTGGTTTTGTTGTATCAAGTTTATTAATTAATTTCTTCTTTTCAGATTCTAATTCAATATTATTTTTATTTAATTCAAATATAACACCATTCTGTTCCTTCATAGTTTGATAATTAGCCCACATAAAGGATAGAGCGATTAATGCGATGGCAAATTTTTTCATCGCTAACACATTAAAAAAATTGTCATATTTCTCCTGTAGTCGTTCTGATAATAAGGCTCTTAACCAAAAAGGGGCCGAACCCAAACCCCAAATAAACGGAAGCCAGTATTTCATGACAACCGCCCACAAATAATTGAAAAATGTAAATTTTTCGACCATGCCGCCATTTTACCATAAACTTTTTTCATTTCGCCCCTTTTTTCGGGAGATATTCACTCTCTATAAGTGGATAACTTTTTTTGTTTAATTTCAATTTCTTGCGTATAACTAACGGATAATATTAGTAATACCAAAATGACCCATTAACCTCGAAAGCCCTATCTTGACACAGACGCCAATTTAAGCGAATCTTTATCCCTGCCGAACCAAATTCCAGCCCGTGGCAGGCAAATCCCCGAACCGGCTATAACTTAAAAACATGCCCAAATCCCTTCTTATCGTCGAATCGCCCACCAAGGCCAAGACCTTGCAGAAATACCTGGGGCTTGATTTTGTGGTCCTCTCCAGCAAAGGCCACATCAAGGATCTGCCCCCCCATGAACTGGGGGTGGACCTGGAGCAGGATTTTGCGCCCCAATACGCCACCATCCTCGGCAAGGCCAAGGTCATCCGGGAGTTGCAGAAGGCGGCCGCCGGCATCTCCGAGGTCTTCCTGGGTCCCGACCCGGACCGGGAAGGGGAGGCCATCGCCTGGCATATCGCCGAGGCTCTGGGGGAGAAGGACCATCACTTTAAGCGGGTCCTATTCCTGGAGCTGACCCAGGCAGCCATCCGAGAGGCCCTGGCCCATCCGGTGGCGTTGGACCGGCCCCGCTATGAATCCCAGCAGGCCCGGCGGGTCCTGGACCGCCTGGTGGGCTACCAGATCAGTCCCATCCTCTGGCAAAAGGTCAAGACCGGCCTGAGCGCCGGGCGGGTGCAGTCCGTGGCCCTGCGCCTGGTGTGCGACCGGGAACGGGCCATCCAGGCCTTCGTCCCGGAGGAATACTGGTCCCTGGATGCCTGCCTGGCCGGGAAGGAGCCGCCGCCTTTCCTGGCCCGCCTGGTGAAGCACGGGGCCAGGGCCTGCAAGCCCGCCAATGCCGCCCAGGTAGAAGGCATTTTGGACGACCTCGAGGCCGCGGCCTTCCGGGTGGCGAAGATCGAAACAAAGCCGCAACGGCGCTACCCCTCGCCCCCGTTCATCACCAGCAGCCTGCAGATGGAGGCCAACCGCAAACTCAGATTCGCCCCCAAAAAGACCATGGCCCTGGCCCAAAGGCTCTATGAAGGGGTGGATTTGGGGGACGAAGGCCCGGTGGGCCTGATCACTTACATGCGCACCGACTCCACCCGGGTGTCCGGCGAGGCCCTGTCGGCGGTGCGCCGGTTCATCATTGACGCCTATGGGGCCAACTACCTGCCCAAGAGCCCCAACCTCTATAAGAGCCCCAAGGGGGCCCAGGAGGCCCACGAGGCCATCCGGCCCACCGCGTTGGGCCGCCGGCCCCAGGACCTGAAGCAGTTTTTGAGCAAGGAACAACTGGCCCTCTACGACCTCATCTGGCGGCGCTTCGTGGCCTCCCAGATGAATCCGGCCATCTATCAACTGACCGCCGTGGATATCCAGGCAGGGGATTACCTGTTCCGGGCCACCGCCTCGGTGCTGCAGTTCCCCGGCTTCACCGCGGTCTATCAGGAGTCCCGGGAGGGTGAAGAGGAAGAGGGGGCAGCCAAGCTGCCGCCCCTGAAAAAAGGGGAGCTGCTGGAATTGCGGGATTTCGACCCCCAGCAGCACTTTACCAAGCCGCCGCCCCGCTTCACCGAGGCCTCCCTCATCAAGGAGCTGGAGGTCCAGGGCATCGGCCGGCCCAGCACCTACGCCACCATCCTCAGCAACCTGCAGGACCGCGATTACGTGGTCAAAGAGAAGTCAACCCTCTGGCCCACGGAAATGGGCCTGGTGGTCAGCGACCTCCTGGTGGAAAACTTCCCGAAGGTCATGGACCTCAAATTCACCGCCAATATGGAAACCGACCTGGACCGGGTGGCGGAAGGCCGGGCCTCCTGGCGCCAGATCCTGCGGGATTTTTACGGGCCCTTCGCCCGGGATCTGGAGGCGGCCAAGGGCGGGATGCGCAAGGTGAAAAGCGTCCCCGCCGGGGTCCGCTGTCCCCGCTGCGGCGCCGAGCTGGTGGTGCGCTGGGGGAAAAACGGCGAATTCCTGGGGTGCTCCGCCTACCCCGAGTGCGGCTTCACCGGGGATTTCAGCCGGGACTCCCGGGGACGCCTGGTGCTCAAAGGTGAGGAGGCCATGGCGGCAGCCGGTCCGGGAGGCGCCGCCACCGGCCTCAAGTGCCCAAAATGCCAAAAGGAATTGGTGGTGCGCCGGGGACGGCTGGGGGAATTCCTGGGCTGCTCCGGCTACCCCGGGTGCAAGTTTACCCAGAATTTCACCCGGGACCCTCAGGGCAAGCCGCGGCCCCTGGATCAGGGAGCCGAGACCACCGCCGCTTACCGCTGCCCCCGAAAAGGTTGTACCGGCAGCCTGGTGAAGCGCCGTTCCCGGCGAGGCATCTTTTACGGCTGCAGCAACTACCCCAAATGCGATTTCACCCTGAACCAGCCGCCTGTAGAAAGGCCTTGTCCCCAATGCGCCTTTCCCTGGCTCATGAAGAAGGGCAAGAAGATCCTTTGCCCCCGGGATGAATGCGCCTTTCAGCAAGCAGTGGTGGCCGAGGCCACCGGGTAAGGGCGGTTTTTGGTTTTCAGTTTTCGATTTTCGGTAAGAGCAAAAACAAACAGATATGAAAAAGATATTGAAGCTGACGAGCTTGAGCGACGTGCCCGCGAACTCCGTGTGGATCTAGGTTGCGATAGTCACCATAGGGGTGCCGTGCCCGCCGGCTTTTTGGCGGCCACAGGCCGCCCTATAATGATAACAGGTGGCACAGGCGTCTCGCCTGTGCGCTCACCGCAAGAAGCCCGCGCCTCCAGATAAAGGAAATGGTGGGCAGT
>Ga0116136_1000510_pt1 | contig 22583 bp, 27 predicted proteins | sample June2015DPH_20_5_FD_88972 | JGI IMG/M metagenome (GOLD analysis project Ga0116136, IMG submission 88972) | Peatland microbial communities from SPRUCE experiment site at the Marcell Experimental Forest, Minnesota, USA - June2015DPH_20_40 | ecosystem: Environmental > Terrestrial > Soil > Wetlands... | reverse complement strand
CCGCGCATAATCGCTGCCTCCAGATAACATATTGTTATAATTAACTATAGCACCTTCATAGTCTCATTGACAGCGATTTTTTGCGGTTCTTAACAAAAGAGTTTTTCAACAGCCTGCTAGCGGTTGCTGCAAATGACCCCGAAAGCATCAAACAAATTGAGGAAGAAATAGACCATCTTTCAGCTATGATATGGGAGATCAACGAGGCCGAATTAAAGGAAATCCAGTGGGACTTGGCGGATTTGAAAGCGTCTGGGCAGCCATCAGAGGATGAGTGAAACAAAGAGGTATGTCCTGAAACCAAAACCAAATTAGACAAAAATTATGCTGAGCCAAGGCTGGGGCATAATCTCAGTTAATGCCCTAAACCGATTCTAACGAATCGGCGGGATGAACGGCCATCCCATTTTCAACTTTCAACTACGGACGGGACAGTCTCTAAACCAAGTTCTACAGGCAGATTTTTAAAATATAATGATATCAAATAGTTGTATGGACGAAATTGTCTTTCGGCACCACATTTTCCCTGGGCCGGACCAGCGCTGGGAGGCTGACCCCCACGGACTGGCAGATTTTACCGGCCACTCCCTGGAGAGCGGTGCGCAGGAGATAGCACTGGTCACCATCCAGGACTTCCACTTCGGCCAGGGTAAGGCTGTGAAAATTACCAAAGAAATATTCCAGGTGGGCGGAAATCAATTAACTTCATCTGAAGATGCGGACACCATTATCGGGCGGTGCTGGGTTGGGATCCTTAAGCTCTACAGCAGTGAGGTATCTTGGTGCTGGGTGTGCGGAATTCTCAAACTTTTGAAAAATTTACTTTTTCAATGAAAGTTGTGCTATCATGGCGTCGACGAGAGGATTTAGCTTAAAGAACAGAAACTTTAGGAGATTTTTCCCGGGAAAGACGTCCAAAAAACCTTTTTTGGATTGCGGTGGCCAAGGCTGCTGCATAATCTCGGATCAAACAATGAATGGTGACGAAATAGATTATGACGAAATAGAAGAAAGGCTAAAGAGACTATCACCTACACAATTATTAGAATTGTTTGGAAAGTTGTTGCAAAGTGACACCTTAACATATGAACGGCGGCAAGAGTTTCTTAAGATTTACGCAGAACATAAGGCATCAATAGATGAAGATAGCAGAAGTAATACTTAATACTATAGGGAAAATTGGCCCAAAGCGGTAACCAAAATACACGATTTATTGGAATTAGATAGTATTACAAGCGAGAAAAAGAGAGATTACATGAAGTATCATCAATGATGTCTGGTTATTTATTGTCATTTTGGCTACCGATAAGTATTATTAGAAAGGTTCTTATGTTTATGTCTTTTATAGTCGGCATTGTTTGGAATATTTCAATGGAGCGCATGGTGCTTGTTGTTCATATTCCTTGGCTGTTGTTTTTCTCCGCGAATACTTGGCGAAGTCTTATATTTTATCGGCAAATCGGAATCCGCACAAAATCACTAACATTAGACAGAATGCGACCAGACAAAATATTATAATACATTATAAAAAAGAGGAAGCTATGGAAAATTTCAGCATTTTTACAGTGGCTCCCGGGAAGAATGATCCACCATTACCCCCTTATGTGCGTGTCTATCTTTATCATTCCCCCGATCACTACGAGGATAAGGAAGGAAGGATTGTTTTAAGTATCAAGCTAATGAACGAGATGGAAATTGATGTAGCCATTGATGGGCTTATCCAAGAACTCGAAAAAAACCGAAAGAAAGCTAAGAAAGACCTTCAGGAGGAGAAAGAAAGGCTACAGAATCAAATCGTGGCGCGTAGGCGGAATTAAATCAGGACTTTAAACATTAGACACCTTGCTCCATTCTGTCTAATTTTTATGGCGGGGGTTCGTTTTTTCTTTCCTACGTTTCTCTATAGAAGCATTGTTAGTCGCGAAGAAGAAGGCATCTGAGGAAAACCGCAATGTTCAAGACACGCCGATTTAAAAAAGACATTATAACAAGTAACCAAGATGGTTGGCAACCTGACATTATCCGGAGGCTCGTTGACAATGCAAAGCAAGATTCATTAGACAAAAACATTTTTTATAAAGGCTATGCTTTCACAGTACATGGCTTTACGCAAAAGCTATATGAGGATTTTGAAGTTCAGCGAAAAGTGTATAGCAATTTACAGATGAAATCCCCAGATGCCAATGTGTTTGTTGTTGTTGAATTTGTAATAAAGTCTGGTGAAGACTTCTATAATATGACGAAATGTGAAGAGCCCAAAAATCCCGATATGTTGCGATATCGGAAAAATTTCGGCTGGTTTTGCTTCAATGGTATCTATAAGGGAAAGGCTCTTATTCCAGCCTTAGACTTTAAAATCATATTGCTTCCGAAAGAGTGGGAGGATGTCAAGGAGTGTCTGTGGATTGCGAAATGGCAGAACAGCTGTCCAACCATAGAGGTCAGGGTCGAGTATCCCGGCAATCCAGATCCAGAGACCGTAGTTGAAGAGAGTCTTCAGCGCCCTTTTCGGGTGAGGCGCTTTGGGATAGAAAGTCTTTTTGCCTTTGACTCGAAGGCATTATCAACAAATCTTGTCTTCCGCTGGGACATCAATTGGGACTGATCTTGAGCAGGAGCACGTAACAACCGGGTCATCGCAGATGCTCTTCGCAACGCTTAGCCAGCAAGTTCGGCTTAAACCGTTAACCATCCAAACGCTCGACAACATTCTTTTCTAAAGGTGCATTCCCATGAACTTCATTAAATGGCCTAAGCGGCCATCCTTGCGACCGGATGTAATTGCTGTGCTTGAGTTGCGCGGAGCCGATTCGCTGCGTGGCATACTTGCCAGCTCGACCGATGGGTATAGCGGCACAGCGCGAACGACCTCTTTCGACTTAGGAAATAGTGTCAAGGTTCAACGCGCTGAAATAGAGGAATGGCTCAAATGGAGGGCCGATGTAGAAGCCTTGTGGCTTAGGGCTGGTTGCGTTTCTGCCTTCGCCGCAGCGGTCCTTTCCTTGTTTGCCTTGCGCAAGTGAGGGGTTGCCGCATAATCTCAGAAGCTATGAATCAAAATTGTGGTTAGGAGAAAAAAGAAGGGGACTGAAATTGCAACGGAAGGCGGAAGCGGAATATTATTTTAGAAGAGGTAACGATTACCTGGATGCAGGCCAGTTTGACCAAGCAATTTCTGAGTATGTCGAAAGTTTAAATATTTATCCGAAGGTGCCTGAAACTTTCAACAATCTTGGATTAGCCTATTTTATGAAAGGAGAATATGACAAAGCAATTATTTGCTATACCGAAGCAATAAAAATTAACATAATATATTCTGATGCTTACCACAATAGAGGTTTAGCTTATTATAACTGTTACAAATTTGAGGAAGCTATCTCTGATTATAATCTGGCTTTAAAAATAAATCCGCTTAATGTTGATGCTTATATTAATCGGGGAAATGCTTATAGACATAGCATGAAATATAAGGAAGCTATTTCCGATTATAATATAGCAATTCAAATTAACCCTATGTTAGCAGTAGCCTATTACAATAAGGGTCTTATATATGATGATAAAAATGAGTATGAACAAGCTATTCCAGAATATACAAAAGCCATTGAAATAAATCCTAACTTAGCAGAAGCTTATAATCATCGGGGGGTGTCTTATAAGAAACTTAACAATTATGGGCAGGCTATAAAGGATTATACCAAAGCTCTAGAAATAAATCCGAATTATGCAGATGCTTATCATTGTCGGGGCATCGCCTTTGATGATTTAGGTCAATACGAACAAGCACTCTCTGATTACGATTATGCTATAAATATTGATAAAAGATATTTCCGTGCCTATTATAATAAAGCCGTTATATATGATAAATTAGAACGTATAACTGATGCAGTTGAAGCTTATTGGAGTTTTATAAAATATGCTCCTGATAATTCTTTACCTTATATCAATCGAGCAAAACAAAGGCTAACAGAACTTTCATAATATGGAAAATAATAACAACTTTTACGCCAGCGTGGGATCTTATTGGGGAAAATTTCTTAATACAATGATTATTGCTAACTGCTGTGACTGTTGAAAATCACTTAAAGCCCGGATTTTTCAGCTTATTACTACTTATAAGTAGTTGATTTTACTACATGTAGGGATAGACAAAACGTTGTCTCGGGACTTTTTCGACAGTCTCGCTATCCACCCGCACATTAAAAATCAAGGGCAGACCATTACCGAAGAAAAAGAAGGGGACGAATAAATAATCCCCGGGCATGGAAATGGTGGAGATCAACCATGCTGAGCCAAACCGACCAAAATATTGTTCTGGACTTGAAGGCCCGCCTGAAAGAGGCTGCGGGGGAGCGGCTGCAGACCGTGATCGTCTAGGGCTCCCGGGTCTGGGGCCAGGCCGGTCCCGATTCCGACCTGGACGTGGCGGTTATTGTCCGGGGCTGCACCCCGGAGCTGGAGGCCGCCTTGCAGGAAGCGGCCTATCAGGTCATGTGGGACCATGATTTCAGCGCTATCATCGCCCTCAAGGTCTTTGACGCCCGCAACTTCCTGGACTACCAGGGAAAAGGCTTCTCTTTTTACCGCAAGGTGGCCCAGGAGGGTATCGCCCGGTGAACCTCACTCCGGAGGTGATGCACTTGAGAACAACGTCTGCACCGGACTGGAAGACAAGCCCATGGCCTTACTTCATACTGGCTTTCGGATGGTCTTGGCTGTTCTGGATCCCACTCGTGTTGACAGGAATGGACATTTCCGTGACTCCGGGAATAGTCTTGCTCGCCATGGGAGTTCTTGGGCCGGCAGTCTCGGCGATATTTCTAACCTGTCTGACAGGTGACAAACAAGAACGGCGGGACTATTGGAGCCGACTGATTAGCTTCAAGCGAATAGGACCAAGATGGTGCGCAATCATCATATTGATAGCGCCTGTCTACAGCGTCCTGGCTATCCTAACGGGACTTGTGATCAAAGGAAACATACCTGCGTTTGATACAGCGGTCGGATATGTGACACACCCGTTGACCATTATACCGTTCGCGATTATGAGACTGGTATATGGGCCGTTACCCGAAGAACTTGGATGGCGCGGATACGCCTTAGACCGTCTACAGAGAAAATGGAACGCACTAGTCTCCAGTCTTGTCTTGGGGGTGATTTGGGCAGTCTGGCACACGCCGATGTTCTTCATACGTGGCTCATTGATGTCGGAGGTATTCCCGCTGTGGTCAACGAAGTTCTGGGTAGCAATGGGACCGGGCATCTTGGCAGGAGCCGTGGTAATGACATGGATCTACAACAACACGCAACGCAGCACACTTGCTGCGATCCTATTTCACTTCATGATGAACTTCACCGGTGAGTTTCTGCGTCTGCCCGGAGACATCAAGACCTATCAATTCGTGTGGCTGACAATAATCGCGATTGTGGTGACACTGGTCTATGGACCCGCTACGCTCAAAGGGAAAGTCCGTAGGCGCTTGGTTGGCATGGGGCGAGAATCTGGCTAACAGATTGTTGGAGCAGACGCCTTGAGGGCCGTCTGAGACTGCGGGCTCATGGCATTAAGGAACCTCGACCCCTTGCCTGTGGGCGGCGGCCCCGGAAACACAGGCGAGTGCGCCTGTCCTGGCGAAGAGCCTTTTCTGGACCCGAAAAGAAGAAAACCTTGCCTACCTCCGTAAGATTTCGGGAGCACCAGCGGTTCCTGGAGCAAGCCCGCAGCCTGGTGCGCCTGCCGGAGGCGGAAGCGGGCCCGCTGGATTACCTGTTGCCCGAGGCCCGCTGGCAGGGACTGCTGCGGCGGTCCTCCGACCAGGCAGTCTGGCTCATGGGCCTGTCTCAGGCCACGGGGGTCTATTTCTTTCCCTCCCGGGAATGGCCGCCCCGCTTCCTGCGGTTTCTCAGGCTGCTGAAGATCAAGCGGCTCCTGGAGGCCGGCGCCGGCCGGGGCTACCTCACCGCGGCCCTGGCTCCCCTCTGTCAGGGGGCGGGCCTCATTTTTCGGGCCGTGGACCGGGGCGATGGCGAATTTCAATCGGGGCTGCCAGTGCATCCCCGGGTGGAGCGGGGCGATGTCTTCGAGGCCATCCGGGATTTCCGCCCCGAAGCGGTGCTTTATGCCTGGCCGCCGCCAGGGCAATCCCTGGTCCGGATTTGCCAGATGGATTTTCTGCATTATCTTATCATGGTGGGGGAGGCCGGTGGCGGCGCCACCGGGGACCCGGAGGACTGGCGGCGCCTGGCGCACCGGGCCTCACCTTCCTTGAGCCGCTGGGGCCGCGGCCGTACCGGTCCTGAGCGGCATCGGGTCACCGTTTTCTATGGCCGCGGCCGCCTCCTGGAAACGGCGGGTCAAAATCCCCGGGTGCACTGTTCAGATTAATTATAGGGGGACTTAAAAATCCAGGGTACGCACTGCGCCCCAAAGGGTCAGGACGCGATTTCAGAAATATAATGGCATATTTTACCATCCAGCCTCGCCCAGGCCCCTCCGCAAACCCGGAGGAGAGGGATAAATTATTTCGCCAGGTTTAATAACCAGGTCATTCGCTAGCGAATTTATGAACTGTGTCAATTAGTTTTGGAAACGAACTGAAAAAGACTAGCACATGTCCGAACACTTCCCCCACATAGTGGAAGAGGAATGCATCGCCTGCGGCACTTGCGAAGAGCTGTGCCCGGAGGTCTTCAGACTCAACGAGGGTCTGGGATTTGCCCAGGTGGTCAACCCCGGCGGCGGCTCGGAAGATAAAATCCAGGAAGCCATTGACGCCTGTCCGGTGCAGTGCATCCATTGGACCAACCAGGGATAACCGCTTCCCCGAGGTGAGATGCTGCCATTTCCCGGCAATTATGGTAAATATTTGAAGCAGGCGCCGCACTGGCAAGGATTACGGCAAAGTGAGAGGGGAAATGAACGAGACGCGTCATCTTTTCGGCACCGACGGGGTTCGGGGGGTGGCCAACATCCATCCCATGACCGCGGAGGTGGCCCTGCAGTTGGGAAGGGTCCTGGCTTACGTCATTAAATACGGCCCCGGGCGGAAAAACATCGTGGTGGGCAAGGACACCCGCATTTCCGGCTACCTCCTGGAGTATGCCATCACCGCAGGCATCTGTTCCATGGGGGTGGATGTAATGCTTTTGGGTCCGCTGCCCACCCCGGGGATCGCCTTCATCACTTCCTCGATGCGAGCCGACGCCGGGGTGGTCATTTCCGCCTCCCACAATCCCTATCAGGACAACGGCATCAAGTTCTTTTCCGGAGATGGTTTCAAGCTGCCCGATGAGATAGAAGCCCACATGGAGAGGCTGATGACCGATCCGGAGGTAGAGGGGGCCCGGCCCACAGCCACCGAGATCGGCCAGGCCTTCCGCATCGACGATGCCCGCGGCCGCTATATCTCCTTTCTGAAGAGCACCTTCCCCAGGGAACTGGAGCTGGACGGCCTCAAGATCGTGATCGATTGCGCCCATGGGGCCACCTACAAGGTGGCGCCGGAGGTCTTCGTCGAGCTGGGGGCGGAGATCATCCCCGTCGGAGTGCGGCCCAACGGCAAGAATATCAACCGCATGTGCGGCGCCACCCATCCTGAGATCATGGTTTCCCTGGTAAAGCGCCACCGGGCCGACCTGGGGATCGCCTTCGACGGTGACGGCGACCGCTGCATCGTGGCGGACCACACCGGCAGGGTGGCAAATGGCGACCATATCCTGGGCATCTGCGCCCTGGCTCTGCTGCGCCGGGGAAGGCTGCCTCACAAGACGGTGGTGGGCACGGTGATGACCAATCTGGGTCTGGAGGTGGCTCTGAAGAAGGCCGGCATAAAACTGGTGCGGGCCGCGGTGGGAGACCGCTACGTCTTGGAGGCAATGAAGAAAGGTGGCTATATCCTGGGGGGGGAACAGTCCGGGCACCTGGTCTTCCTGGATTACGCCACTACCGGGGATGGCATTCTCACGGCGCTGCGGCTGCTGGAGGTGCTGCTCCGGGAAAACAAGCCCCTGGCCGAACTGGCCGGCTTCATGGAGGATTATCCCCAGGTTCTCATCAACCTGGAGGTCCGAAAAAAGCAGGATTTGCAAAGCCTGCGGCCGGCCCGGCAGGCGCTACGAGAGGCGGAACGGCGCCTGGGTCCCCAGGGCCGCCTGCTGGTGCGCTACTCCGGCACCGAGGCGAAGCTGCGCATCATGACCGAAGGCGAGGATCGACAACTGGTGGAACGGGTGGCCCAGAACCTGGCCCAGACCCTGGACGCCTTGCTGAACTGAGGAGAAAGGGCTCATGCTGCTGGTGATGGATGTGGGCAACACCAACACGGTTATCGGGGTCTATCAGGACGACCGGCTTCTCAGCGATTGGCGCATCCGCACCGAAAAAGAAGCCACCATCGATGAGTTGGGCATCCTGCTGCGCAACCTCTTCCAGGCCCAGGGCCTGGCCCTGGACCCCGGCACCGACCTGATCATCTCCTCGGTGGTGCCTCCCATGAACAATACCCTGGAGGGCTTCTCCCAGCGCTACCTGAAAGTTCGGCCTCTGTGGGTGGGCCCTGGAATCAAGACCGGCATGCCCATCTGCTACGATAACCCCAGGGAAGTGGGCGCGGACCGCATCGTCAATGCGGTGGCCGCCTTTGAACAGGTGCACGGCGCCGTGGTGATCGTGGATTTCGGCACCGCCACCACCTTCGACGTGGTTTCCCAGCGAGGTGAGTATCAGGGCGGGGTCATCGCACCGGGGGTGATGATCTCCTGTGAAGCCCTGTTTCTCAAGGCCTCCAAGCTGCCTCGGGTGGAGATCTTCGCCAAACCCAAGAGCATCATTGCCAAGGACACCATCAGCAGTATGAACGCCGGCATTATTTATGGCTACGCCGGGCTGGTGGATGGCATCGTGATGCGCATCAAGAAGGCCATGGAAGACCACCCGCCCCGGGTCATCGGCACCGGCGGCCTGGCCTGCCTCATTGCCTCGGAAACCCAAAGCATCGACCTGGTGGACGATTATCTCACTCTGAAGGGCCTGAAGATTATTTACGAAAGAAACCGCCCCCGCCGGGAAGAGCGCAGCAAGGGGATTGGCCAAGCCTAGCCGTCCGTGTGAGGGCTAGATTTTTTATTGGAGAAGGTCATGAGGGACTCTGGAGAGCTGGACCCGGGCCGCCGCTACCTGGCAGCGAGCCGCTATCGCCGGGAGGACCTGGGAGAGGCGCGGCAGACCTATCCCCGGGCCCCCCTTTACAAGGAATACCCTGAAGCCCGGGAGCGCCTGCGCCTCGACCCCGAGGCGGGGCGCACAGTCGCGGACCTGTGGCAATGCCTGGGCCGACGCCGCTCCCAGCGCGGTTATCAGGAGCGGCCTCTGACCCAGGGCGAACTGGCCGCCCTGCTCTGGGCCAGCCAGGGGGTAACCTACGCCAGCCGTGGCTATCTCCTCCGGGCGGCGCCCTCAGCCGGGGCCCTCTACCCGGTGGAAACCTACCTGGCGGTACACCGGGTGGACGGGGTGGAGCCGGGGATCTGGCACTTCCAGGTGCCGGACTTTTCCCTGGAGCTGCTGCAGGCGGGGGACTTTCGTCATTCCCTGGTGGGGGCCGGACTCTCTCAAGGCTTTCTGGGCGCCGCCGGCGTGGTCTTCATCTGGACTGGGGTGCTCAACCGGGCCATGTGGAAATACCGGGAGCGGGCCATCCGCTACCTGTTCCTGGACGCCGGCCACATCTGCCAGAACCTGATGCTGGCCGCCACCGCTCTTAAACTGGGAGTCTGTCCGGTGGGGGCCTTCTTCGACGGGGAAGTGGAGCGCCTGGTCCAGGTGGACGGGGTCGAGGAAGCGGCCCTCTATCTGGCCGCGGTGGGACCGTTATGATATTTTTGGGTTTCCGATTAGAAAAGCAGGGGCGAGCTGCTGGGTAGCCATCTGATCCCCCTGGAAAAAAATCCGCTGGAGGAGGACACCGTGGTGCGATGGCTAAGCATGATGATTTTGGCCGCCTGCCTGGCTCTGGGAGGGATGGCGCCGGGCTGGGCCAGCGACGTTCAGGAAAAAGTCAGGGAAGCCTCCGGGAGGGCCGCCCAGGACTACCTGAAGGAAGGGCTGCTGCTGGCCGGCGAGGGACGTGACGCCGAGGCGGTTCCCGCCTTCCGCCAGGCCCTCGCCATCAAGCCCGATTGGGCCGAGGCTCATAGCCTCTTGGGCAGCGCCCTGTCCCGCGCCGGCGACCTGCGGGAGGCGGAGGAGGAACTGCGCAAGGCGGTGCGACTGCAACCCGATTATGCTGAGGGCTGGAATTTTCTGGGGGAATTTCTCAAGGCGCGCGGCAAAGATCAGGAAGCCCAAGAGGCCTTTGCCAAGGCTAAGCAGTATGCCCGTCCCCGGAAATAGGGCCGGGCGCGCCGCCGCCTCCTAAAAAAATCTTCCCGGTTCCCTAAGGTCGGGGGCCGATCAATTCAAGAAGACCACCAGGCGGTTTTTGCCATCGGCGGTGCGGTAGTAGATGAGGCTCTCCGCCAGGTGCTCCAGTGCATTGAGATGTGGGGCGTCCACGGGGGAAGCCATCCCACCGGGGTTGCCCGGGGGGTTCTCCGGGGAATTTTTCGGGACTGCGTCGTCTTCGAACATCAGGCGCAACCTGGGGCCCTTCTCCTCCAATTCCACGGCGATGGAACCAGGTTCGCCGGGCTGATAGGCGTGATCCACCAGGTGCCGGAAGATCCGTTTGGCCGCCAACTCCAGGCCCCGGAGCCTGGCTGCCGGCAGACCCCGGTCCTTACTCCACTGGCTGATGAAGTCCTCCAGCAGTCTCAAGTTTTCCGGTCGATTAGTCAGGGTCAGACGGGAGGCGACCATGGCCGCGTAAGTCCTAGCAAAAGGGTTTCCGGTTTTCAGCTAACAACTAGTCAAGCGATATGCGTCGCCCGCTGCTGATGCTCAACCGTATACAGGTCCCGGGCTCCAATGGTTGATTCCATAACCTGGATGATACCCTGCATGAGCCGCTCCTTCCCGCAGCAACGCTTACGCTGCTGGCCGATCGCCCCGATTTTCAGCTATTTTGATAGGTTTTGAAAAAAGGATAGGGTTAAAGCGAATACCTGACAATAGGGATTTCCCTGAAATTGTGACAGTAAAAACCATGATTTTCAGGCAGCGCGCCGCTGGGCCGGCCGGTGCCGACTTTCGCAGGGCGCCACTTTTCGCAGGGGCCTGATGGGGTATAAAGCAACTCCATTCCAACAACTAGTCAAAGTTTCCGTTAGCGCTTGAGCACCTGGCGCACCCCGGCCTGCTCCGCCGCAGGCTGCCGGAAGCGGTCCCGCTCGCTGAAGATGCAGCCACAGTACTGCTGCTTGTAAAGCCCCAGCTTTCCGGACTTGGCCCGGCCTTCGCCCCAGCCCTGGCGAAAATCCTCGTAGTAAAAGGGCACCCCCACCTCCTGGACCAGCAATTGCCCCAATTCCCTGATCAGTTCATGGTTTTGAAATTTGCTATAGAGGAGGGTGGAGGTGAAGGCGTCGAACTTGCCGCCCCGGGCTACCCGGGCTGTGGCGCTGAGGCGCTGGTAGTAGCAGAAGCGGCAGCGCTCCGCCTCCCGAAAGGCCAGGTTACGCAAGAATTCTTCCAGGGGATAGCTCCGGTCCCAGATCACCGGCAAGCCGACCTTGGCGGCATAGGTCTCCAGGGTGGCGGCCCGACGCAGATACTCCTGGTAGGGGTGGACGTTGGGGTTGGAAAAGAAGCCGCGCACCTGGTGGCCATTTGCGGATAAGACTGCCAACGGGTAGATGGTACAAGGGGCGCAGCAGATGTGCAGCAAAATCTTCATGGACGTCAGGTTGTATATCCCATGACCCTTTTTACCGTTTGCCCCAGCTCGCCGATATTGGCCACCACAGTCACCCCGGCTCGGCTGAGGGCCGCCATCTTGTCCGCGGCCTTGCCGCTGCCTCCCGAGATGATGGCCCCGGCATGCCCCATGCGTTTGCCCGGCGGCGCGGTCTGTCCGGCGATGAAGCTCACCACCGGCTTGGAGACGTGCCCGGAGATGAAGGCCGCGGCCTCCTCTTCGGCAGCGCCGCCGATTTCCCCGATGAGCACCACTCCCTCGGTCTGGGGATCAGCTGCAAACAATTGTAGCATATCTATGAAATCGGTGCCAATAATCGGATCGCCGCCGATGCCCACGCAGGTGCTCTGGCCGATGCCCAAAAGGGTCATCTGCTGCACCGCTTCATAGGTGAGGGTGCCGCTGCGGGACACCAGGCCCAGGGGCCCAGGCTTATGGATATGGCCCGGCATGATGCCCACCTTGGCCTGGCCCGGGGAGATGATGCCCGGGCAGTTAGGCCCGATGAGGCGGCAGCCGCTGTCCTTGAGGACGGCCATGACCTTCACCATGTCCAGGGTGGGAATGCCCTCGGTGATGCACACCGCCAGCTTGACCCCGGCGGCGGCGGCCTCCAGGATGGCGTCGGCGGCAAAGGCCGGGGGCACGAAGATCAGGGAGGTGTTGGCCCCCGCCTCTTTGACCGCCTGGGCCACGGTGTTGAACACCGGGACGCCGTCCACCTGCTGGCCGCCCTTGCCCGGGGTCACCCCGGCCACGATCTTGGTGCCGTATTCGGCGCAGGCTCGGGCGTGGAAGGAACCTTCCTTGCCGGTAATCCCCTGTACCACCACGCGGGTGTCGTTATTTACCAGAACGCTCATATTTATCCTCTTCAGTGAATTTTTTTTGTGTGACTTGAAATTTGTTATATTTTTCCCGTTTAGAAAATATAGCCTTGGCTTGCGATTCTGCCATTATCCACATCCCATCAAGATTAAAATTATTATCCAGATTTACCAGTACAAGAAAATCAAAATCAAAATTATTAGTGTCAATATTAAGAGTATCTTTTTCTCGATATTTTACTTGATATTGAGCTCCATTTTCAGCGTATAAATCATATCCTGGTTTATTGACTTCCTTTGGGAAATCTAAGTCAAGTTCTTTTGCTACATAAATCTCAGCTATAACATCTGCTCCGAGATTGCGACCAAAAGCTTTCTTAAATTCAGTCATAATTGAAAGGGTTTTGCCAAAGATATCCAATTGATTTGAATTTAACGGCATTAAATAGTATCCTTTCAATTTTCTTTATTTATATTTTCCCTTATCCCTTGAAGGTCGGTATAGAGGTGATTCATAGGGGTGGCTCGCGAGCTCCACCTATCCCCCCTCACCCCAGCCCTCTCCCCCCGCCGGGGGGAGAGGGAGTATTACTCAGGTTCTTTGTTTATCCCCTCTCCCCCAATGGGGGAGAGGGTTAGGGTGAGGGGGAATTGAATCACCCGCTCCGGCCCGTTCATAAATACATTGTGCTTAAGCCACCAGGGCCGCCACCTTTTGGGCCGCGTCCCGCATGTCGGTGGCCACGGTGAACTTGAGGCTGGAATTCTTCAGGATCTCCCGGCCCTGCTCCACGTTGGTCCCCTCCAGGCGGACGATGATGGGTATCTGCACCTTGACCTCTTTCACCGCCTCCACCACCCCGTTGGCCAGGACGTCGCAACGCAGGATGCCGCCGAAGATATTGATGAGCACCCCCTTGACGTGGGGGTCCCCCAGGAGGATGCGGAAGCCGTTGCTGACCATCTCGGCGGAGGCGCCGCCGCCCACGTCCAGGAAGTTAGCGGGTTCGGCGCCGGCGGCCTTGATCAGGTCCATGGTGGCCATGGCCAGGCCAGCGCCATTCACCATGGCGCCGACATTGCCGCTGAGACGGATGTAGTTGAGCTGGTGCTTGCGGGCCTCAAATTCCAAAGGGTCCATCTCACTCGGGTCTTCCAAGCCTGCCAGGTCGCGGTGGCGGAACATGGCGTTGTCGTCCAGGTTGAGCTTGGCGTCCAGGGCCAGCAGGGCTCCGGATTTGGTGACCACCAGGGGGTTGATCTCCGCCAGGGAGCAGTCCAGGCCGACGAACAGCCGGTAAAGGTTCTCGATAAAGCTCACCGCGGGGCGCAGCAGCTGGGGGTTGAGACCCACCCCGAAGGCCAGGTTGCGGGCCTGATAGGGCAGGCAGCCGGTGATGGGATTCACCGCTTCTTTGATGATCAGGTCCGGGGTGCGGGCCGCCACCTCTTCAATCTCCATACCGCCGGCGGCGCTCATCATGATCACCGGACGGCCCAGGGTGCGGTCCGGAACGATCCCCAGGTACAGTTCCTGGGCGATCTCCTGGGCCTGCTCCACCAGGACTTGGTTGACCACCTTGCCCTCGGGGCCGGTCTGGGGGGTGATTAGGGTCATACCCAGGATCTGGCCGGCCAGCCGCTCCACTTCCTGGGCAGTAGCGGCGGTCTTGATGCCGCCGCCCTTGCCGCGGCCGCCGGCGTGGATCTGGGCCTTGACCACAAAAGGGCCGGCCGGCAGGTTCTCGGCCACCTGGCGGGCCTGAGCGGCGGTCCCGGCCACCGCTCCCTCGGGTACCGGCACCTGGAATTTCCTGAGCAATTCTTTGGCCTGATATTCGTGAATCTTCATAATATCTGTCCCTTCCCAAAACCAAGATTAATAAAGATTAAACCAGACCGGAATAAGAAGTAAAGAAAAAAACAATGCATGGGGTGCCGGTCAGCAGTTAGAAGGCCTGCAAAAGATATTGGACAAATATTGTAACAAAATTAATTACAGATGGGGGCAAGTTCATTATATCTTGCCAAACAATAGTCCAACAACTAATGATAAGCCTCTTCTAAAAAGCAATAAGGCAATTCGGCCGCTCATATTTAATCCATACGATAAATAAAAAATCCAGGTTCGAATAATACAGGTAGATAGTGTTAACTTATTACCACAAATATTATTAACTCAAGTTTCGCACCAAGTATTAATGGGAGCGGAAAAGAGACTAAATTCCCCCTCACCTTCGCCCTCTCGCCCTCGAGGGGTGTTTGGACCGGGGAGAGGGGATAAAGATGGAACCCCTTCATGCTTCCGTTAATAACTGACTACACAGGCCAGAGGCATAGGTTACCAGGTCCAGGTAGCCTAGGCGTCCCGCCTGTGTATTGAATTCAGGGGTGCGAAACTTGAATTATTAAGTAAGCGCCGCGGGCTCCCTCATGGCTCGTGGCTCTCTGCGCCCCATAAATCCGGGCGGTTTCCGGAGGGAACCGGTATGTTGTAATCCAGGCGGTACAGGACTACGATCAAGATGATGGTGCCCAGCAACATCCAGATGGGCCCGAAGAGCCACAACACCAAGAGCACCCCGATGTAGTAACCCCGCATGCCGGAAGTGTAATGGAAGGTGGCGTGACTGAGGATACCCGCAACGTAATCCGGGGTGATCTTGTGAGCCAGGGTGGAGGGGACGTTAATCATGAAATTGACTTGGTTGAAGGAGCGGATGGCCATGGTAAAGTTAAAGAAGATGGCGAAGAAATCGATGATGATCGTCATCAGTTTGAACAGCCACAGGACCCGGTGCTCCCGAACCAGTTCGTTGAGGCTGGGGGTGATTTCCGCCATCTTCTCCGGGGTGGCGGCGACGCTGATGATCCCCAGGCAGATGAGAATGGCGGTGGAGGCCAGAAAACTCGAGGCCATCACCCAGTTGCGCAGTGTCTGGACCGCCAGGATGTCCCGCTTGTCCGCCATGACGGACTCCACCCAGTGGCCGCGCAAGTGGCTGGTGACCCCGATGGAGGTGGTCAAGGGGTGGCGCCGCACCAGGTAGATCAGGCGCACGTGGTAGATAATCAGGATGAGGAAGGAGGCGGAGGTAAGGTAGAACTCCAGGTTGGCATGCTCCAGGGGCGGGTCCATCTGAGGGCTCCTCCAGAAAACCGCAGGGCTAACCGGCCATGACCTGGGGCGTCTTTAAAACTCCGGATAAGCCGCCGATCTCGAGCCTGGTTCAGGCGGCTACCTCCCACCCGGAAACGCCTCTGAATTATCACCTACCATGTTTCCCGATTGGATGCAATTCCCCCGGGGACTCTTTAGCCTTCCGGTGCGGTTCATTTACCAGAAAATCTCGGGGCGCCATCATCTGCCCAGCGGCCTTAGGACTTGAGAAAAGCCGCGGTAACTTTTATGATGAAGAGGCCCGGCCAATTTGCCTGGGCAGAAGTTAGCGGATGGTCTCTCAGATGATCAGCGGGCCGCGGCTGCCTGTCCCGGAAACCGACAAGAGAGGAGAACATGAAAAAGATCGTGTTGTTGCGCCACGGCGAAAGTATCTGGAACCAAGAAAACCGGTTCACCGGCTGGATCGATGTGGGCCTCTCCGGACGGGGGCTGGAGGAGGCGGTCCAGGCGGGCCGCACCCTGACCCAGGAGGGGTTCACCTTTGAGGTGGCCTTCACCTCCATGTTGAAACGGGCCATCAAGACCCTGTGGCTGACCCTGGAGGAGATGGACCTGATGTGGATTCCGGTGCAGCATAGCTGGCGCCTCAACGAGCGCCACTATGGCGCCTTGCAGGGCTTGAACAAGGCGGAGACAGTGGCCCGGCACGGGATGGAACAGGTGAAGATCTGGCGGCGCAGCTATGATGTGCCGCCGCCGCCCCTGAACCCGGACGATCCCCATTATCCCGGTCGCGACCCCCGCTATGCCGGCATGCGGCCGGAGGAAATTCCCCTCACCGAATGCCTTAAGGACGTGGTGGCTCGCTTTTTGCCCTACTGGCATGAAACCGTGGCGCCGGCGGTGGCCGCGGGGCGGCAGGTGCTGATGGCCGCCCATGGCAATAGCTTGCGAGCCCTGGTGAAATATCTCGATGGGGTCTCGGAGGAAGAGATCGTCAGTCTCAACATTCCCACCGGCATTCCCCTGGTTTATGAGCTCAACGACGACCTGACCCCGATTCGCCACTATTACCTGGGTGACCCAGAGGCAGTGGCCCGGGCCATTCAATCGGTGGCCGACCAGTTGAAAAAGAAGGCCTGAGGGCGGCAGCTAAGCTACCAGTTCACCCGCAGCTTATATTTTTCGATCTTGAGGCTCAGGGTCTTGCGGTTGATTCCCAGGATGCGGGCGGCGTCCTGGCGGCGGCCCTTGGTGCGGTGCAGGACGAACTGGATGTAGCGCTTTTCCATGTCCTCCAGGGTATGGTCTTCCTCGGTAAACACCTGGAACTCCGCCTGGCGCTGGGAAATGAAGCTGGGAAGATGCTCCGGCTCGATGATGTCGCCGTCTTCCAGGATGATGATGCGTTCGAGGGTGTGCTCCAATTCCCGGACGTTGCCCGGCCAGGCATAGCTGCACAACATCTTCATGGATGCCGGCGAAATCCCGGTGACCTCGCGGTGGCCACCTTGAGGCCCATTATGGCCAACACCTGGGCGATGCTGGTGCGAATGGCGTCTTCGTCGTCCACCACCAGAACCTGCCGGTGGTTGGCGTCACTCTCCCGCATCCCCACCCTTCCCGCCGGAAAGGGTGGGCAGCAAGACCCGGAAAAGCGTGCCCCGGCCCACTTCGCTCTCCACCTCCACCGTGCCCCGGTGCGCTTCCACCAGGCAGCGGACCAGGGACAATCCCAGGCCGGTGCCGATCACCTGCCGGGTCTTGGGATGCTTGACCCGATAAAACTTGTCGAAGATCCTGGAGAGATCTTCGGGCTCGATGCCGATCCCGGTATCCTGCACCGCCACTTCCAGGTAGTCACCGCGGGAGACCGCGGATATGGTAACCTGGCCGCCGTCTGGGGAGTAATTGACCGCATTGTTCACCAGGTTGGTAAAGACCTCCTCCATGCTGCGCCGGTCGGCCAGGATCTGATCCATCTCAGCCGGCAGTTCCAGTTGCAGCCTCACGTGCTGCTCCTCCGCCTTGGCCCGCAGGAGTTCCACCACCTCTTGCAATACCTCCCGCAACTGTAAGGGCACCTGCTCCAACTGTCCCCGGCCGGCCTCCATCCGGGCCAGGTCCAACAGGTCATTGATGAGGTCCAGCAGCCCCTGGATCTTGACCTGGGCCCGGTTGAGCAATTCCGCCTGCTTGGGGCTTATCTCCCCGGCCAGGCCGTCCAGGATCACCGAATGTTGTTGTTTAATGGCCGCCAGGGGGGCTCGCAACTCGTGGGAGACCATGCGCACGAAGTCGTTCTTCATCTCATCCAGTTCTTTGAAACTGGTGACGTCGTGAAAAACCGTGACCGTCCCCAGCACCTGCTGATCCGGCCCCAAAAAGGGCGCCGACAGGGCTCGCAGCTGCACCCGGCCCTGGTTCAGCTCCTGGGAGATGGCCTTTCTGGGATTGTCGGGTGGCTCCGCCAGCAGGTCTTGGATGGCTTCCCGGAAGGAGGCAGCGGCGATATAGGCGTCGAGGGGTCCGGGCTGGGGTGGTGGGGTCGACAGACCCAGGAGCTGTAGGAGGCAGGTATTGTACAGGACCACCTCCGCCTCCTTGTTGGTTACCAGCACTCCGTCGGCCATGCAGTTGACTACGGCGTGCATGCGGCTCTGCTCCAAGGCCAGGTTGTATAGGTTGCGGGCCTGCTCCTCTTGCAGGAGGCGGGTCTGCTCCTGCAATTTGTGCTTCTCCAGGGCCCGCCGCACCACCAGGGCGAGGTGATCGATGCTGAAGGGCTTGGTTACAAAATCGTAGGCCCCCTTCTTCATGCATTCCACCGCATCGGCCACCGTACCCAGACCGGTCATGATGACCACCGGAATCTCGGGGTAGCGGACGCCGGCCTCCTCCAAGACCTCCAGGGCCCCCATCACCGGCATCTTCAGGTCGCAGAGGATCACCTGCACCGACTCAGTGGCTAACTGCTCCAAGGCCTCCCGCCCGTTAACGGCGGTGATCACCCGGAAGCCCTCGCCTGTTAAGACCAGCCTGCAGCCCTGGCGCAGCACCTCTTCGTCATCCACCACTAAGATTGTATTCTGCTGCGGCATGACCTACCCCTTATAAAACGTCCGCTCATCAACCCGCCGTTGGCCCTGCCCACGAGCCCAGGGTTTACTGCTGTTTACTGCTCACTCTTCCAACTCCAGGCCAGGCCCTGGTTCCTTGAATTCCAAAGGAAGGGTCACGGTGAAAGTGGTGCCGCACCCCGGGAAACTGTCTGCCTTGATAGTGCCGCCGTGACGCTGAATGACCCCGTAGACAATGGACAGTCCCAGCCCCGTACCCTTACCCGGCGGTTTGGTGGTGAAAAAGGGGTCGAAGATCTTGTCCCGGACCTCCGGCGGGATGCCGCAGCCGGTGTCGGTAAACCGCAGCTCCACTCCCTCCACCCCCCGGGCGGGATGGCTGCTGACGGTGATGGTCCCGGAGCCGTTCATGGCATCCGCGGCGTTGAGGAACAGGTTGGTAAAGACCTGCTGGATCTGGCCCGGGTCGCCGATGACCTGCGGCAGCCTCGGGTCCAGTTCCTGGTGGATCTTGATATTGTGGAAAAATGCCTGGTGGCGGATCAGATCGACGCAGTTGCGGATGACCTCATTGGGGTCGAAAAGCCGCTTTTGACCCAGGGAATGACGGCTGAAGTCCAGCAGGCGAGTGACGATCTGCTGGCAGCGCATGGTCTGGTTGATAACGACCTCGATATGCTCCCGCAGGGAAGGGTGCTGTTCCAGTTCCCGGGCCAGCAATTCCGCATAGATGAGAATTCCGGCCAGGGGGTTGTTGATTTCGTGGGCTACCCCCGCGGCCATCCTTCCCAGTGAGGCGATCTTTTCCGCCTGCACCAGCTGGTGGTGGGTGGCCTCCAGTTCCTGATGCACCTTCAAGATTTCCCGCAGGTCGGAAAAGATGCCGACGCTGCCCACCTCCCGGCCCCGTTCCCGGATGATGGTGGCGGAGAAGTTCACCGGCACCCCCTCGCCGTTCTTGTTGATTAAGGTGAGCTGGGTAGTGTTCAGTTTGTCCGGCGGGCCGTATTCGTTGCTGCGCATCCGCGCCATCATCTCCGCGGCCAGATGGGGGGGGTAAAAGCGGCGGAAGTTTTCAGCATTGCCAATGATCTCTTCGGCCTTATAGCCCAGGATACGTTCGGCCCCTTCGTTGAAGATGATGGGTACCCCTTTGATGTCCACCACCACGATGCCGTCCACGGAACTGCGGATAAGGTTATGGAGAAAGGTGTTGGTCTTTTGTAGTTCCCGTTCGATCTGAATCCGCTCGGTGAGATCCCGCAGGTAAAGGCAGGTGAGGATCTTGGCGCCCAGCCGGGAGACGGTCATGCAGGTTTCAAAGATCCGGGGCTCTTCCTCTTCCTGGCTCGGCCGGTTCAGAAGGCTGCAGAAACGGTACTCCCGCTCCTGGCCCAGGTCCAGAAGGTGAGTCAGCTCCAGGGCCATGTGCAGATGCTGGGAAGTGAGGACCTCGCCCAGGTGTTTGCCCAGCAACTCTTCCTTGGGCCGGCCGAAAATTTCCGTCATCCGGGAATTAACATAGACCAGGCGCTGATTCTCATCCGCCATCAACAGGCCTTCCCGGCTATGCTCGGTGAGGAGATCGAGTTTGGCTTCGGCTTCCACAATATGGGAGATGTCCCGGATTGCCTCGAAGGCGCCGATGACCTTGCCCGACGGGTCGGTGATGATGGAGGCCGAGACCGTCACCGGGATCTCCTGGCCGCGGCGATTCCGAACTATTCGCCGCAAACCGGAAAGGGGCTTCTTTTGTTCCAGGACTTGCTTGATGACGCAGTCGCAGGTATCGCACTGCGCGGTGTTCAACAGCTGGCCGCAAGTCATGCGGCCCACCGCTTCCTTGCGGGAGTAGCCGGTGAGCCGCTCCAGGCGTTCATTCATATGGGTTACCACCAGATCCTGGTCCACCATAAAGAAAGGCATGGGGAAGTTTTCCAGGATGCTGGCCAGGGTGGCGATTTGCAGTTGCACCATCGGATGCGCCAATAGTTCCTCAGGCTCCCGGAGTACCACCAGGCATCCTGCGGATTCCTTCTTTGGGCCTTTGATGGGGGTGGCGGTAACCGTGAGGGGGGTGGTGCTGGCCCAGCCCGCCTTTAACAGGAAGGGGGCGCGCTGCAGGCCCTCGCCATACCTGAGACAGCGTGCCCGGCGCACCGTGCCGTCGGCGCTCAGTGGCAGGCCGGTGAGTTGGGAGCAGATGGGGCAGGGGTCTCCCAACCGCAGGGTGGCGCCGAAGATCTTTTCCGCCGCCCGGTTTAAAAAGACCACCTGGCGGTGGCGGTCGGCGATCAAGACCGGATCGGGGAAATCCACCAACAACGGGGCGCAGGCCTCACCCAGGGCCGAGGCGTCGCTGGCCAACCGGAGGCGTCGATCCCCGGCCGCTTTTGGGGCCTTACCCTGTTTCATACTCATGCCCTGGACCTGCGGCAGCCGGCGTCGGGACTTCCACCGGCGCGGCGAAGGTTTGGACCAGGACCAGTTGCGCCGCGGCCAGTTGGTGTTGCCGGATGATGAGGGAGATGGTGGAAATGGTGCAGCTGAGGGCCAGCAGGGAGATGTGGGCCTTCTCCAGAGCCACCGTCAGGGTCCTGGCGATACCGAAGCGGTCACCGAAGTGGGGGCCGTGCAGGGAGATGCTGGCCACCGGGGTGAGGCGTATGGGCCGGAGGTCGGGCAGGCGCTCCTTCAGGATGCGGCGGATCTCCGGGCCGCGCTCCCCTCCGGGCTGGGGGGCATAGGTGCTGAAAGACAGGAGGAACTCCTTGCCCCCCAATCCGGGGAGGGCCACCAGGAAGGGAATTTGCAAACCCAGGCTTCCCAGGTCCAGGAGGGCGTCGGCAAAGCCCGCCAGGATGTCCGTAGAGGAGACGTTTAGGCCCCAAAGATCCAGATCCGGCTGGGGCACGATCCAATAGACCTTGGTGACCTTTTCCTGATAGCTGGCCACCACCTGGCGCAGCAGTTCCTCCGGGGGGCTCTGGGCCGCAAAGAATTCCTGGGGCGACGAGAAGGCCGGGAAGTGGAAATTATCGAACAACTGGTTGACCGCGGCCTTGACTTTCCTGGAGGGCAACACCACAGAGATCGCCGCCGGTGAGCTGCCCAGGCCGTGGACCATGACCCTGGCCTGGGCCAGGCTGAGAATGAAATTGCCGATGATCTCCGGGCGTTTGTCGTGGGGGTAGAGGGAGAGAATGGCGGTGCCGGGCTGCAAATGCACGTCCGCCTCCGGACCGGCCTGGGTCCTTAACAGAGTAAAGGCCGCTTCCCCGGACCGGCTCGCGGTGCACAAGACTTCGCGATCGCTGGCCATGTGGGTAAAGAAGCTGAGGTTGATGCGGTTAAGGGCCAATGGGGTGCAGACCCGCTCGGCCAGGCGACCCTCATCTTGAGGGAAGGAAGCTACCAGGCAGGCTCCCCCTTCCAGGACTTTAAGACCCCCAACTCTGCTTCTTTCTATTTTCCGCTCCAAGGTTAGTCAGGCGCATAGCGTCATGCTATCAAGAAACCGTCAAATCAATCTTTGCACCGCTTCCACCAGGGTAGCCGCGTCCACCGGCTTGGGGATGAAGTCCTCGGCTTCCAGAGCCATGCCTTCGGCATGGCTGTAAATGGTGTTGGGCACCGCGTCGCCCACCGCGGTGAGCATGACGATGGGGATGTCCTGGGTCCATTTGTTGGACTTCAATTCCTT
>Ga0116136_1000497_pt1 | contig 22799 bp, 24 predicted proteins | sample June2015DPH_20_5_FD_88972 | JGI IMG/M metagenome (GOLD analysis project Ga0116136, IMG submission 88972) | Peatland microbial communities from SPRUCE experiment site at the Marcell Experimental Forest, Minnesota, USA - June2015DPH_20_40 | ecosystem: Environmental > Terrestrial > Soil > Wetlands... | reverse complement strand
GTCCCTGACGAACAGCTCCTCGGCCATCGGCCATCGGCCTCTGCCGCCCGACGACCCGGGGCGGCGCCGCCCGGACATTTCCAGGGCCAGGGAATTATTGGGCTGGCAACCCATGATTCCCCTGGAGCAGGGACTTAAACAGACCATCTCCTATTTCGCCGAGAAGCTCGAGCAAGAGGGTTACCGGGTGCTGGGCCGGGTCAAGGCGTAGGGTGCGCACTGCGCGCCAGCCAAGGCGATTAACAACTCATCAAGAACAACCGCGGGCGGCTGTTCCACATTTATTTGCCTTTGGCTCCCGGCGTCTTGGCGTGAGACCTTATGACGCTTCTTCTGAAAGGTTGGCGCGCTCTTCCGCGTGAAGGTGGCCTCGGCCTGGTGATCCTGGCCTTGCTGGCGTGGCTGCCGTCAGGCTGCGGCCAAAGGGAGGGTCCACCCCGGCAAGCCCAGGTAGTCCGGGTGTTCTCCGGCGACAGCGCGGTGCTGGCAGGCGGCGCCCGGGTGCGGTTGGCGGGGGTCGACGCCCCGGAAATGGAGCGGGACGGCCGCCCGGCGCAGTTCCTGGCGAACCGGGCCAGGGACTATTTAGCCGAACTGGTCCTGGGGAAAACGGTGCGCCTGGAATATGACCGGGAGCGCTATGACCTTTACGGACGCCTGCTCGCCTATCTTTCGTTGCCCGACGGAGTCATGGTCAACGCCGCGCTGGTGCGCCAGGGCCTGGCCCGGGTCCACCTCCATCCTCCCAATGTGCGCCACCGGGAGACCCTGGTGACGGCCCAGCAGGAGGCCATGGCGGCCGGATCCGGTCTCTGGCGGCAACCATTACCGCCTCAAGACGAGGATTATTACCTGGGCAACCGGAATAGCCTGCTCGTGCACCGCCCCGGCTGCCCCCTGGCAGCCAAAGGCCACCCGGCGGACCGGGTGCGCTTCGACTCTTTAATGGAAGCCTATCGGCAGGGCTACAGCCCTTGCCGCGTTTGCCAACCTTAGGGGCCGTTTTCGGTTTTCGGTTGAAAAATCCTGTTGAAAAAATCCTGACTGGGCGGGCCGCTCCATTATTTTTACCTAAAACCGTTTTTATCTCGCGCCTTCGTGCTCCAGGAGCCAGCGTTTGCGCGCCAGGCCGGAGCTGAAGCCGCCGAGTCCGCCGTCCGCGGAGATGACCCGGTGGCAGGGGATGATGATGGGGATGGGGTTGCAGGCATTGGCCTGGCCCACGGCCCGGAAAGCTTTGGGGGAGCCGGCCCGTCGAGCCAATTCCCGGTAAGAGATGGTGTCGCCCCAGGGAATGCGCCGCAATTCCTGCCAGACCCTGAGTTGGAAGGGCGTGCCCTGAAGGTCCAGGGGCAGGTCTCGAAAATCCGTAGGCACTCCCGCAAAAAAGCCGTACAGTTCCTTGACCACCCTCCCGATCACGGGGTCCATGGAGTCCGGAGGGGGGGAGGGCCCCAGGGGCATTTCGCCAGGCTCTTCGGCAAACTCCAGGGCTGCCAACCCCTTGGGGGTAAAGGTAAGAATAATTCGCCCCAGCGGGGCGTCCGCCAGGCAAAGGGTCAATTCCCGGGTTTGATCTTTTCTCCTTTTAGCTCTCATTTCCTCTGCCTTTCTCCGCCGTGTCCAAATAATCGCCGCGTAATGAGTGGAAAAATGGCGCCGGCTTCCTTTGGGGCCAGGCATGATGCCAATTTTGCTCCCACGCACCTCCGTTCCAGATCCTATAACTTCTCAAAATGCTTCTTCAGCCGCCAGCGACGCAGCCAGCGGTTCAGGGAACCGGGAGGCTGCCTGATCTATTTCAGGGCAATCCTTTTGGCAAATTCCTGGGTGACCCGCAATTGGTCTCCCTGGATCGACACCCCCACCCCCAAATGGGTATACAGAGGGTTGAGAATATTCTGCCGATGGCCCGGGGAAGTCATCCAGCCATCCATGATCATCCGAGCCGTAATCTTAATGTCAGAATAATCGAGTTTAGAGTAAGCCGCAATATTCTCGCCCACGCGATACGCGTACCCCTGTCTCGCCGGTTGTTCCTCATCCATACGCTGTTGGGGACCCTTGCCTTCGAGGTTTTTATGGCTGAAGAAGTCGCCCCTCAGCAAATCGTCGCTGTATTTCCGAGCCGCCTCCGACAGTGCCTCATCCGGCTCCAGGGCGGGCAGGCCGTTCTTGCGGCGGGCCTCGTTGGTGAGCTGAAAGACCAGCTCTTCCAATTTCTTGGGGTGCTGGATGCTATTTTTTAAGATCCTGGTCAAGGCCCCCGATCGGGTTCTCAGTTGTCCCCAGGCCGCGGGGAGAGAAAGGGAGACGGCCAGCAGTACCGCCAGGGACATGCCCCATCTCTTGCTCCGCTTCATTGGCGTCCTCCTCTTCGGTGTGGCGCGGGAATCTTCATAATGAGACTGTTGCAAAATACATTGGAATTTTCACTTAAAAATACTTAAAAAAAGGTTGCCAAACCACATAACTTATTGTAATATATGGCAAATAATGTTTAGGGGCGACCATGACCAAAAAAGGTAAAGCCGACGGTCCTTTTTTCGGCAATTTTCTCTAGGAGCAGATTTTATCCCAAAGACCCCACTTTTTGAAAGACCTGGCCCAGGTGGTGGATTTTCGGTTTGTCCAGGAGCACTGCAAAGACTTCTATGTCGATGGGGGCCGAGACCCCTGGGACCCGGTGCTGATGTTCAAGATGGTGTTTTTGCAGTTTCTCTATGATTTGTCGGATGGCGAGATGGAGGAACAAGCCGCTTTTAACCTGGTCTGCAAGTGGTTCCTGGGGTTGAGCGCCGAGGAGTTGCCGCCCGATCACACCGTCCTCTGCCGCTTCCGGCAACGCTTGGGGCCGGAGGGTTTCGAGACGCGGTTCAATCAGGTGGTGGAGCAAGCCCGGAATCGTGGTTTCATTACCGATCGTCTCCACATCATCGACTCCACCCAGATCATCGCCCGGGTCGATCTGTTTCGTTTGCAAAAGGAGCATAAGAGTAAAGATAAGGGGGACGATGACGGCCATTATCTCGACCGGCACTCCCAGGACCCGGATGCCCGTTTCGGCCGGAAGAACCAGAAAAAGTCTTTCTAGATCCAGTCCTTCAGGGTGGCCATGGTGCTTAACCTCAAGCGCCTGGTTAAACTCACTCTGGCGGGCGGCACCGTTCCACAACCGGCGTAAGCCGGGTAAAGGTTTTAAAGAAAGGCAAGGGATCTCTGGAATTCTGGGTCCCAAGGAGCATCCCAACCGGATATTGACAAATTTTACAGGATTCTAAACCGATAACCGTCCCGCGATGAACCGTTAAGCTCCATAGAGGGAACACCTGCACCCCTTACTTTAAGCAACAGTCTCACATAACAGTGATCAGCTCTTTTACCCTAAGGCAATCACACTTCAAACCAAGCCCCACCGCCAAAAGGCCCACAGCAACAGAACCCCTAATATGGTGGTCACGAGGGTTACTGGTATCCCTACCAGCAAAAAATCGCGAAATCTCAAGTTGACGTCGTTTTGCTGGGCTCCCTGGGCCACAATGACGTTGGCCACGCTTCCGAATAAAGTGAGATTTCCCGCAAAGGTGCTGGTGAGGGCCAAAAGCAGCCAGACAAAGTGGGGATCGCTCATCCGCCTGACCCAATGGCTGACTATAATAACAAAGGGCACATTGGAAAAAAGGTTGCTGCCCAGCAGGGAGACGCTGCTGAACAGAGAGATGGTCCTTAAATCCACCTGAATGCCCAGATAATGAATCCAACTTTCCAGGAGATGAGATTCTGCCTTGACAAAACCTTGCACCACCACAAACAGACCGGCAAAGAAGAGCAGCAGAGACCAGTCAATTTTTTCCAAGGCGTCTCTGGGATGGCGGTTCGCCCAAACCAGCAGCAACGTTGCCGCGCTGACGCAGGAAACGTCCAGGGGGGCGCCCAGCAAGAAGGCGATGATCAGGCCGGCGAACACACAGACACTCTTGACCGCGAGATCGGGCTGGACCGTGATGGCCGACTCTGAGGAGGGCCATTGCATGCTGGTAGGCGTCAGGGAGCGACGATAAAACAGCATTAATATAAGCCAGTTAGCCACGAGGGCAAGCAGGCCGATGGGAACCATACGCAGGGCGAAGGCAGGCCAGGTCCAATCGGAGACATTACCTATGATAATATTTTGCGGGTTGCCGGTGAGGGTCATGACGCTGCCGATGTTGGCGCTGGTGGCCAAAGCCAGCAAAAAGGGGATGGGCCGCAGTCCGGCCTGGGCCGTCACCAGGAGCAGTAAAGGAGTGCCCAGTAGGCATACGGTATCGTTCAGCATCAGCGCGGAACCGACCCCCGAGCTAAGAACCACCAGAGCCAACAATTTCCGGGGACTGCGACAGCGGCGCAAGGCCTTAAAGGCTAACGAGGCGGGCAGCCCGCTTTGCATGAGCACCGTCAGCAACACCATGAGTCCAAAAAGGACTGCCAAGGTGCTAAAGTCAATGGCGGAAATGGCCTCACTCCGGGGAAGCGAGCCGATTATTACCATTAAGACCGCCCCAATTAACGTAGAGGTAGGGCGATCCAGCTTGCGCGGACTGTTCTCCCCCAGGGAAACCAGAATATAGGTCAATAAAAAAATTAACGTAGCCAGATTCATTTTGAGATTTTCTTGGTGGATGCGATTAAGTCCCTCTGTTCAAGTCCCTTGGTCTCAGGCATCATCAAGCCGAAGATTGTCAAAGCCAAGGCCGCAACAGAGGCGAGAAACAGAAAGCCTGTATTGAAGCCCCAAGCATTCACAATATAACCTGACACCACGTTGCTGAGTGAGGCCCCGATGCCAAGAGCAGTGGCCATAGCTCCCAACACGAGATTGTATCGCCCTGTCCCCCGGGTGAGATCGGCTACCACAACGACTGACAACACTCCGAAAATCCCTGCCCCGATCCCATCAAGCAACTGCACCGCCACGATGTAGAAAGGGTCATGGCTCAGGATATAGAGAAAGCCTCGGATAGGCAGGATGGCAAAGCCGATTAAAAAAACCGGCTTTCTGCCCCAGCTTTCTCCATATTTGCCGGATAAGAAAGCCACGGGAATCATAATCAGTTGGGCTGCGACGATGCATGCCGACATATTGAGCGAAGCAAAGCTCTCGTGATCCCGCGTAAGTAATTGTCCTGCCAAAGGGAGCATTGCCGCATTAGCGAAATGAAACAAAGTCACGGCGGCGGCAAAGATCAAGATTTTCCGGTCAGCGAACAAAGCTCTTATACTCAAAGCAACCACCCCGTCGGGTGTTATCTTTAGGGCGCCCCCTCGCGATCGGAGGTAATCAATGTCATCGTTTCTAATGAAAAGTACGGACACAGCACTGGCACCCCCAATAATCGCAACCAAGTAGAAAATCCACTCTTGTCCCAAGAGATATCCGACTATACCGGCCAATAGAGCAGTAGCAACATTTCCTGCATGATTGAAGACTTCGTTACGCCCAATTCGAATTGCGAACATTTGTTGACCCACGAAGCCCAACGTGATAGCGGCTACAGCCGGAGCGAAAAGAGCCGATACGACCCCGTTGACGATCTGCGCCGCATTGATGCAGTAAAAGTTTGGGGAAATCGTTATAAAAGTACAGCTAACGCCCATTAACAAGGCGGCGGCAACGATCAAGAAACGCTTCTTTTTGACGGCATCGACCAATGCCCCACATGGGGTGTCTGCAAGGAGATTGGCAATTCCCATCACGGACATGACTACCCCAATTTTAGCAGGGTTCCAGTGGAGAACGGCTAGTAGATAAGTTACCAGAAATGGTCCGACGCCTCCCCGAACATCAGCAAGAAAGAAATTAAGGCAATCCAGCGCGTAAAGACTTTGCCTGCTTGGCTGTTTTTGGTCGGCGGCAATTAGGGACATAATTTGTTCTTCGTCAGCCGGCGGCTGATTTTGGTTTTCAGGCTATTTTGTCGAGCTGAGATTACCTTGCGTTGGCTCTCTGCTTGCCGTGCACGGCGAAGACTGCTCACTGGCAAGCACAATCTCCTGCTCCAAGTCGCCTAGCTCATCTGGCTTGCCGGATGGTTGGAAGGGCAATGGTTCGCCGCGTCGCAGCGAACGCACATTTTCTACGAGGTGCTTGATCCGCCTGAGTACGCCGGTATTAAAGAGGTGCCATGAGATGAGGCGGGTTCCCAGCGCAAGAAAGAGAATGAAAAAAATTGCCAGGTAGTCACGTTGTCGAATGGTATTAATCTCTTGGAGACGTTTGGTCAGCAAAAGTCCTTCTTCAGTTTGCATGGCACTCAGAATGGAGCGTATTTCATCCATCAGCCGTTTGCCATACGCGAGATGACTATAAATATCTATGTTGAACTTTTTCGGCATCTCACTAGACTGTTGCTGAATCGCAAGGTCTGACATTTGCTGGTTAATCAGCAGTTGCAGTTGATCCAGCCTATGCAGTTTTTCAAATCGAGGGCTCAGTTCAGGTTCCGCCTCTGCTAAGGCTCGCAAATGTGCCAATGCTGCGGGGAGATCCTGTGACGCGGTGGCATAGGGTTGCAGGAATTCGTCGCGTTGGGTCAGAAGATAGCCGCGCATGCCGGTTTCAGCGTTGACCATCCTGGTGAGTACTTCACCCAAGCTTCTGTCCATCTGAAAGTGGCGTTGTAAATCAACCTCAATATTGGCGCGTTTTTGGTTGCCGAGGAAAGCCAAAATGGCAGAGATTACCACGGCGAGCAGGGGCACCCCTAGCAGTACCATTCGCCGAACAGGCAGCGAATAACGTATCTTAAGCATTTATTCGGAACCGGAAACCTTCACGGCCGTGGCCGCCCCGGACCGGACAACGGGACCGCTTGGCCATCCATGCTAAGGGACATCGCATCAACGACTGACCCGAAGGCATTCGTTGTACCATTACCGGAGGCCTCCACCGTCTTTTTTCCCTCCTCAAGCATCTTTGCCACGACTGGACCGTTGGGCGGGGGAAACTTCACCTGTTCGCCACCAACGAGGATGAGCCCATCCACATCTCCTTTATCATTGACTAATAAGCGTGCAACTTTGCCCTGCACGGTGAGCGTGCTGGTCAGGCCCCGCTTATCGGGTGGCAATGGCGGGGTGCTGGGGGGGTGGTCGACTAAGGACTGACCAGTTTTCTCATTGGTAATGGTGAGCGCCTTGATGGCGCGCCCGTGGGGGGTTGTGGGGCCGAGGAAGCCAACCACCGCCACCTCATCGCCAGGTTTCGCTATGCCGGCCAGGGCGGTACCCAAATGGGGCGGAAACCTGACTACGGTGCCGTCTGTCAGCAGCACCCCATCGACTTCTCCGTGGGGCGTTAGGAGGTATTGTTGGACGGTTCCGGTCACCGAGGGTGCCCGCCGCGCCCAAATGATAGCGGCAATGCCTGCAATCAAGATCAATATTGCCGCGAGTACTAATAGGCTGTTGCAAAATACATTGGAATTTTCACTTAAAAATACTTGATGCTGAATTGGTTTAAGCCGAAATCCTAGAAAAAATAATTATTTACACAGGTCATTCCGCCGGCGGCGGGCCGTATTGCTGGCCGGGTCCATACATGCCAGAATACCCGACGCATCCTCCCAGGGTCAGAGCAATGAAAAACAGGAATAACGGCCTAAAAATGTTAGCCATGGTACCTCCCTGCAAAGATAGGGAATTCTTAGCCGGGATAATAAATCTCTTAAGCTTCATTGACCCTTTCGTGCTTCTGCTGTCATTGCGCCCAAAGTACAGGATGGGAACGATATCCCGCTTCCTTGCGTTCCCAAGCCCGCGCCTGGCAGCAGGAGTGTCTCACGCCGAGATTGACCGCGGTTGAGCCAATCCGAGCTTTGCACCCAAAAGGAGCTTGGAAACTGGAGGAATACCTGGCAAAAGAATTCCCACAACCTCAGTTTGATTGAATTTTATGCCCTCTTGCCTTAAGGGATCACCTGATTTTAATCTGCTTGAGCACCGGCCTGGCGTAATCCAAGTCAACTACTTTTACATCGGGTTCAATGGGTTCAAACGCCAAAAGGAAATAGGTCGTTCCTTTCTTCATTTTCTCGCTTGCTGTACAGATTTTCTCACCGCAGTTTCCTATCAGCCAGCGACCTTGACTATCTTGAGAGGAAGTTCCTGACGTGATGGCGATACAATCAGCCATTTCCGGCGTTCCTTCGCGTTGATATCTTGACGAAAAGTCCGAGGTAAGAACTTGCGTATCCGAATCTGTATCAGCCTTTACCGACATAATTAAGATCAAACTGGCTTTGGGGTCTTTAACTTTCCAGCTATCTTTTTCTCCTTTATCATTAACTCCTTCCACCTTATCAACAAATTTTGTTGCAAGTACGGTAAATTTCGGTTCAACCTGGCTATCAGCCGCATATAATGGAGAAATTACTCCAAAACCAAGTACCAGGAATAAAACCACAGACGCCTTTTTCAACATGTGGATATCCTCCTTAATGGTTGGTGAGCAAAATCAGTTTCCGGCGGCCTACTGCTGCCTGCCTGGTATTTGCTGGCCGAGTTCAGGCCGGGAGCCCAGCGGTGCCTGTCCAAAATTGCCGGTTCGCACCTCCTGTGCCAATTTTAAACTCCAAACGACCAACTTCTCCAAGCCAACCCTGCAAGTCCACCCCAACAGGTGGGGATAACAAGACATTTTCCTGCTTGAGATATTAACTTGGGGGTTTGGGATTTCTAATGGCGACCATGGCCGCCACCGCCACTATGGCCGGCACCGCCACCATGGCTGCCACCGCCACCGCCGCTGCGACCACCGCCACCGCTGCGAGCCAGATTGCTACCATGACTGCTGCGACCGCCGCCACCGCCGCTAGCGGCACGAGTCAAATTTCCGCTGCGACCGCTATAACCCCCACGGCCGCCTTGACTCATACCGCCACGATCGCCTTTACCGCCACGACCGCCTTGAACTCCAGGACCAGTGGTTCCGGGAGGACGGACGCCATGGAATCCTTGATTCCAACCTCCACCCTGGCCACGATGGTGTTGATTATAAAAATCCTGGCCATAATGCTGGCCAGCTTGGTGTCCGCGCCAATAAGGATACTGTCGCTCAAAATTATTCCAGTATTGAGGATGTCCCTGATACCACGAATTCCACCTCGGCTCATACCAGTTACCGGGTCTGACCATATAGGTATAAGGATAAGAATAATACGGGGCCCATCCATATTGATTGCCGAAAAAATTATACAGTATGCCATTTAAAAACCAATCACCTTGGTAAAAGGTCCATGGCGTATTATTCCCAACCCACGGTGTCGCGTTGGGATCCTGGGGCGGGGGTGGATAGTCATAGTCTCCCTGAGCATAAGAAGGTCCGCACATCGCGCCGATCACGCCTCCAGCCAGCAAGATTGATAGCATCAAAACAAAACTTAACTTTTTCATACATACCTCCGCAAGTTACATTCTGTTTGCCAAATGATCTCTGGCGTGGCTTCTAGTCTAAGGCGGCCTCCTTGCTTGGACCCTAACGCCAAAGTTGCCTTTGTCAAGCTCACCACAAAAATGGCGTTATCAGCCTTTCCCAAGGTTTCTCTTTGCACCGCGCTTCATAACCAAGGGTAAATCTGCCTTATCAACCGCAGTAATAAGCCGAAAAAATAACCCCAGAAAATGCCTGATCTGTTAAGTTAGACTACATTAGGCCTGAAAAAGTTAATAATCTGAGATTATGCGGCAACATGGGCCTGCCAATTTCTTGGGGTGCTGGATGCTATTCTTTAAGATCCTGGTCAAGGCCCCCGATCGGGTTCTCAGTTGTCCCCAGGCCGCGGGGAGAGAAAGGGAGACGGCCAGCAGCACCGCCAGGGACATGCCCCATCTCTTGCTGCGTTTCATTGGCGTCCTCCTCTTCGGTGTGGCGCGGGAATCTTCATAATAAGCAGTCACCTCAGGAGGGCCGGCGTTGCGCCGCTCCTCCAGCCCGGGTCGACTCTAAGTTATTAATGGGAGCGGAAAAGAGATTAAATTCCCCCTCACCCTAACCCTCTCCCCCATTGGGGGAGAGGGGATAAAGATGGAACCCCTTTCATGCTCCCGTTAATAATTATAACCCCTGTCATTTCAAGCTCAGCTCATCTCAGCTCCTCTGCACCCCAGCCATTGCCAGCACGCCTAAAGGTCACAATCCACCAATTTTTGTTTCAGGGCATAATGGGTCAGTTCCGCGTTCGATGTCATTTTGAGCTTTTCCAGGATCCTGGTGCGGTAGGTGCTGATTGTTTTGATGCTGAGCGATAACTGCTCGGATATCTGTTTGACGGTTTTCCCCGAACCAATAAGACACAGTACCTGGTATTCGCGATCAGAGAGCTTTTCATATAGTGGCTTCTCGTCATCGGTTTCCAGGCGGAGAGCCAGTTTTTCCGCCAGAGAGGCGCTGACATATTTCCCGCCTGCCAGTACTTTCTTGAAGGCCTTGACCAGTTCCTCAGGAACGTTTTCCTTGGTCATATAGCCTGAGGCGCCGGCCTTCAACACGCGCACCGCAAACTGATCTTCTGAGTGCATGCTCAGGACCAGCACCGGAAGTTTCGGGCGGAACTGTTTCAACTCTTTCAGTATGTCCAGTCCGCCGCGGCCGGGCATGGTGATGTCGAGGATCACAATATCCCAGTCCCCCTTCCAGGCCAGATCGAGCGCTTCTTGACCGTTGCTGGCTTCCCCAATTAAAATACTGTGGAATTCTTCCTCCAGGATGTGCTTCAAACCACGCCTCATGATGGCGTGATCATCGGCAACTAGTACTCTGGTCATATTGGCTTCTCCACTGGCTAAGCTTTGATATGGTTAGGCGCTCCCGATCTGCCTGGAAGGGGAATCCGTATGGTGACGGTCGTCCCTTGCCCCTGGACGCCTTTAATGCTGGACTTGCCGCCCAGGAGCGCCACTCGCTCCCGTACTCCCAATAGCCCGAAGGAATTTGCCTTAAATTTTTCATTCTCGGAAATTCCTCTGCCGTTGTCCTGAACCTCTAGAATCAGCATTCCCCTCCTCTTCCTCAAGCTGATATCCACCATGCTGGCGTTGGCGTGGCGGACGATGTTGGTCAAGAGTTCCTGGAAGATCCGGAAAATTGCTGAAGAGGGCCTTTCCTCCAGATCCAGATCCTCGGGAATGGCGCTGAGTTGGCATTGTATTCCGGTACGGTCTTGAAACTCCGAAGCCTGCCATTCGATGGCCGCCGGAAGACCGAAACCGTCGAGGATACCTGGCCTGAGCTCGGCGCTGATCTTGCGAACAACTTGCACCGTGGTATCGATGGTATCTTTCATGGCTGTTATCCTCTTTAACAGCAAGTCGGTCTGTGTGGCTCGATCATGAATTTGGAGTTTCTTATTCATCCAGGCCAGGTCGATCTTGATACCTGTCAGCGCCTGGCCCAGTTCGTCGTGGATCTCCCGGGCAATCCTGGTTCTTTCTTCTTCCCGCACGCCTTCTATGTGGGCGGCAAGCTCGCGCATTCTTTCATGGGAACTCTTAAGTTGTTCTTCAAACCGTTTTTGATCCGTGACATCGAACATGATTCCCTGTAAAAACTCGGGCTCATCCAGTCCATTTCTCACCGCCGTGGCCTCGTCGCGGAGCCACAACACGTCGTTTTTTCTGGTAAGTATACGGTATTCGGACCGAAACACTGCCCCGTTGGAGCCCAGAAGGTCTCTTTGACTTTCCGCCAAAACCCGATCCCGATCCTCCGGGTGGAGTAGTTTGACCCACAATCCCGGGTCAGCCAGCCATTCTTTCGGGGAGTATCCCAGGATCGATTCAATCTGCGGGCTGATGTAGAATGTACCGAGGGCCTTGTCCAGGGGTGCGGTGTAAGTAACCATCGGGATCTGCTCTACAAGGGTGCGGTACTTGGCCTCAGCCTGATGCACCTGAGTGGTGCGTTCGTCGAGCGATTCGGCCATTTCGTTGAACGAGGAAGCCAATACACTAAGTTCATCACGATTGCCAAACGGCCCGATCCGCACACCCAGATCCCCGGAAGCCAACCGCTTGGTGGCGCCGACGAGCTCCTTCAGGCGGCGCAAAATAAAGACGTCGCCACCAATCCAGGCTGCCAGCAGCGCCAGAATCCCAACCAGGGCCACCCCTGCAACATTCCTGTGGAATACGCGATCAATCGCGGCGAAAGCCGCTTCCTTCGACATACCGATGCTAACGTAGATGTTCGTCTCCGGAGCCCCACGAATCGTGGTGATCCCGTAGAGCCGCTCCGTCAGCCCGCGGCTATGAATGGCCACGAGCGAGTCCCGGCCTTCGCCCATACCGGCGAGAATCACCAGTTCGCCAGGCATAAGTTGCCCTATCCACCTTTCATTATCAGGGTACCGGGCCAGAACCACGCCATTGTAGTCGAGGACCAGAAACACTGCGCCGGCTGGCAGTTGCGCCGCAATGTCGATACTTTTGATCGAGGAGAGGTCGAGAGCGGCATAAACATCGGACACCAAACCCTTTACCGGATAAACGAAATAGATTACTGGTTTTCCGGTATAGGTCTCGATCTGATAACCGCTTATCACGAAATCGCCCGTCGTCAGGGCGCGCTGGATATAAGCCTGGTCTTCCAAATTGACGGACTCCCAAGATTGTCGGCCGCTGCAGGCGATATCGCCGTTGTCGTCAATCGTGCCGAAGTCCACATAATATGGATATTGCTTGAGCAGATTTACAAAGAGCTCTCTACTCGCCTCGTAATCACCCTCGCGGATCTCGCGCAGCTGGGAAAGCCCCGTAAGCAACTGGCGGGCTCCTTCGATAGCCTGGCTCAGCTGGCCGGCTGCCAGGCGGGTGAGCCGCAGAGTATTCACCTCCAGATCAGCCGATTGGATGCGATGCTCTTCCAATCCCATGTAGAGCGTCAGCCCCAGAGACGGGAGGACAGCCAGAAGAACAAGATGCACCAACCGGCTGCGTAGGCTAGGTGCAAGTAAAGATAGCAAGTGCCTCATAGGTTATCTGTTAGCCCGTCTTAATCGTACCCGCCGACGAACCGGCGACGCATCGCTCACATTCCGGGTCCCGAAGGAAAAGGACCATGTTAATACAAGTGGAAGCGTACCCTGCGGAAACATGAACCGAGGCCTCAAAACTCCTGATTAAGCGCTTTGTCCGCTTTCCGCCGGTCCGGGAAAGTAAGACTTGCAAAGAAAGCCTCTCTGAAATCCGGGGCGCCGCCCAGTTCTATCACCTCTATTTCGTGAAGCAGCGCTTCCGCACGCCGGCGAGCCCGAATATCCAAGAGGGCCAGGGAGGCCCCAAGCCCGGCAGCATTTCCAATTCCGGCGATTCTGTCGGCATCGATCTCGGGGACCATTCCCATAGTAATGGCATCCTCCGCTGCAATAACATTGCCGAAGGCTCCAGCAAGGAGAATGCGTTCAGGCGCCCGGATTCCTGCAGCCTTACAGAGTAATTTAATTCCGGTGGCGACGGCGCCCTTAGCAAGCTGTAATTCCCGAACATCTTTCTGGTGCAGTACGACAGGTTGGCCATTGGCGGCCTGTTTGGCGGATGCGAGAATGAATTCGACTCCTGCAGGCGTACGCCGCAGAGACTCATGAACCAAACCAGGCTCGAATATCCCGTCAGGACGAATGATGCCGTGCCCAAGGAGAGCCGCCAGCGCGGACATGGCGCCAGACCCGCAAAGGCCCTGCGGGCGGATGGAAGGATCTGTGGAGTCTCCGATCACCTTCAGTTCGAGAGCCCCGTCCTGGAATGCAACCTTCTCGATGGCGCCAGGTATTCCGGCCATTCCGCAACTGAGGGTGGCGCCTTCGAAGGCGGGACCGGTGGCGCAGGAGGTGGCCCACAGGCGGCCGTTTACGGAAAGCACCATCTCTCCGTTGGTCCCCAGGTCCAAAAGCAGCGTCGGGCTTTCATCCACAGTACGCGCCACCCACAACCATGCGGCAATCGTATCGGCGCCTACAAAGGCTGAGGGAAGAGGGAGCGTTTGCACGAAGGCGCCCGCATGGAGGGGAAATCCGATTTCCTGCGCACGAACTTTGAGGCTTTCATGAAATAGTGGCCGATAGGGGGCGACTCCCAGGCCGTGCACGGGGGCTCCAAGGAGAATGTGGATCATAGTTGAGTTTCCGACCACCAGCGCGTCCACCAGGCTTCCCTGGGGAAGATCATAGCGCCGGCCCAGGGTCCTGATGCAGGAAGAGATGGTCCCACGGGCCATCCCTTTCATGGTTTCCGCATCCTTTGGATCCCTACAAGCCGTGATCCGGCTCATGACGTCGGCTCCGAAGGAGAGTTGAGGATTGCGAGCGCTCTCGATGCCGAGGACTTCTCCTGTTTGCAGGCTGCACAGGTAAACGGCGATGGTGGTGGTCCCCAAATCTACTGCGATCCCGTGAGGCGCAAAAGAGGGCGCCACCAGCGCGATCATCCGACCGGACTCGGTTACGAGAGCGGAGCGGCACGCTGTGGGAGGACCTGCGGATACGGCAGGCGTCTCACCTACAGGGGATCGCCATCGCCCGGCGTCCGGCAGGATGGCCAGCCAGTCGACATCCTTTAGAAGCCCTGCTGCCGCCAACGCACTTTCAATTTCCCCACCGGGAAGAGGAACCGTGCGGATAGAGGGGCTCAGCGGTAGAGGCCTGCCGAGACCGATCCCAAGCCTCTTGTAGACTTCCTGCCGATACAACTCTTCAACGACTTCCAAAACCAGCCCATCAACAACCACATGTTGACAGGCCAGCCGAAAGCCCCGAGCGGCCTCCAGATCTCCAATACGCTTGGCCTCCGTTTTCGACAGCGGCAGACGCGGTGCCCCTTTATGAACCTTGACCTTACAGCGGCCGCATTTGCCCTTGCCACCGCAATCCGCAGCAACGGAAAACCCTGCCGCAACTAGCGCATCCAAAAGAGTCGAACCTTCCTCTACGGTTATAGGCTTCTGACGGCCAAGAATGCGAATGGCTGGACTCATTACCGGCTTCGCCTTTTCGGTTGCAAACCGGACGTTAGGCCCGGGTCCTCACATTTTCCCGCCGCACATCAGCCTTGCCTGTGGAAGGCGGCGGAGCACGAACGCCGTGATCGGGGCAATCATCCCTCCCAGCGCCAGAATCAGGAAAGCAGGGGCCCATATCGTGGCGTTGGTGGGATCGACTCTTCCATTATACCACTGCAGGATGGTTCCGAAAACTGCTGGTGAAACGACGGTTATCCCGAATCCGACGCCAGATTGGAGGCCGAGGCAGAGACCGCAAATCCTGGGATTCACCATCTCCACCAGCCCCGCCTTGTATACCGACCCATCCGAGATACCCCAGAACCCGAGCCATGCACCGGCAATCACGATCAACGCCATCGAATGGCCAAAGAGGTAACCTATAATGATTTCCCCTGCAACGCTGCAGGCTCCGGCCACGATGATCGCGAAAGTTCTCCCCTTCTTATCTGCTACTATTCCCCATAACCATGAGGACGGGGCCCCGAGAAGGATGATGCCGGCGGTAAGCGCTCCACCCCAGCTTACCGCCTGGGCCGTGGGAGTTCCCTTGGATATGAGGGCGGCTATCAGGAACGGTCCGATCCAGCCCCAAAAGGCATAAAGCTCCCACATGTGCCCTGCGTAGGCGCCAGAAATCAGCGCAGGTCCTACAAAACCGCCAGCAGGGGCGGCAAGGCCTTTTCCGGCGGCTGCACCGGGGCCGCAAGCCGGCGTCAGGTCACAGTCCTCAGCGCTAGGTGGCGTCGCTGCAGGAATGTGGCGCGACTGACCGGATCCTCCTTTCGGGGTCGATTCTACCGATTCCTGTGGGAAATCGCTTACGAAGAAATGGATCACCAAGGCGCCAAGAAACGCCGGAATCGATGTCCAGAAAATCCCAGCTTTCCAGCCATAATCCACGGAAAGATGGGAAGCCACCAGGTATCCCCCGGCGTAGGCCCCGACAAGTGCCGCATTGTATATACCCAGGGCGGCCCCGCGGCGCTGGGGCGGAAACCATCTGGAGAGGAGCGCCAGCCCGGGAATGTAGATTGCTCCTGCGGAAAGGCCGGTGAGCAGCCGGAACGCCAGAATGCTCAGCTTACCTTGAGCGCCCCAGATGAACAGGGTCGAAAACAATCCTGTGCCGAAGGTAGCGAAAAAGAGGATTTTCTTCAGGCTTATCCTGTCCGCCAGCCATCCGATACCCACGACCACGATGACATAACCAGCCTGAAATGCCGAAAGAATGAAACCGGTATCGGCAGCGTTCAGGTGAAATTCTTCGGAAAGGTATTTGACCACCGCGGAGAAGTTGTACCAGGGCATATATCCTACGAGCATGGAAAAAAACATGGCTAGGAGTATGCGGTTGTGCGACTTCATCCTTCCCTTTCCCCCACCGGGACAGCCCGGCTGCCTGGATCAGTTGAATCCTCAACAGTATCTCAGAAAGGCCGGCTCTGCGCACCTGGCGCCTCTGAGATGGAGGTCATTTTGCTGAATGGTGTCAAGATCAACGCAAGCGGGTATGGCTGAAGCAAGCTTGGCGTGCCGGCGAAACAAGACGCGCCCCTTGCGCATGGTAGGGGTGCGCCTTGCGCCCTCGCACTATTCATTGGCGCATTGCCCAAACGGGACAACGATGTCAACTTCGAGATGTTGCTATAACCGGGAATAAGAGATCTTTCTACAGATGGTCCCGGCAGGCATACGGATGGAGGCTTCAAGCTATTGAGGCTATTTTCCTGAGCGGATGGCCTATCTATCGGGAAATAGCGGAAGATGAAATAGCTTTTTCCCTCCGCCATCGGTTTATATTTCTTCTTCCTACCACCAGGAAATTACCTGGTCGTTGCTAAGTACCAACTCCAACAGCAGATCATAATCAACCGCATCCTGGTACAGCGGAAATTCGGTGGCCTCTCTCTCCCGGGAAATGATAGCCGCCAATTCCCGAACCACCTCATCCGGCGGATGCCGGAACACATGTAAAATCTTCATATTTCCTCTCAGAAAGGAATGATGATGTCCTGTTCTCGCAGCAACTCCCCCATCTGGGCCAGGCTAAGATAGCCGAAGCCATGCTTCTCCACGTTGGCCGGATAATTGCTGAAGCGGGTCCCTTCCATTTCATCCAGGAACCCCAGGTTATCGCTAAAGGCCACGTCCAGTTTTACCTCGTAATCCAGCACCAGATAAGTCACCTCATGGTTTTCCAGGAGGCACCCCAGGCTGGACCGCAATGCCTCATACTGGCGATGGGGGTGGCGCGCCAGGATCGCCACTTTTTTTGCAGGCATGTTTAACTACCCTCAGAGCATGACATAATGCTTGCAGTCTGCCAGCATTTCCGCGTGCCTAGCCTGGGTGGCGAAATCCTTCCACCCCAGACCAGGCACTTCCCCTTTCAGTCCAAAGCCTTTAAAACCAACATCGCACAAAGATATCTCGGCCCGGCCCGCAAGTTCCCCGAAGCGGGGATCCTGGGAGAGCAAGACTCCCTCCGCGGTCAGGAAGATAATCATGGGCACTCCTTTCCTTTCAGCCGCGGCCACCAATCCCAGCAGGTGTTCCAGAGAATCCTGCGTGGCTACCATTATTCCCAAGGTTTCTTCCATCATTCCCCTTCCAGATCAAAAAACTCTGGTTGCAATTGATACTAGGCTTTTCGAACAAAAAAGTGAATGAAACCGCTTCCTTCTTTCTCGCCAAGATACTCGTTCCCTGTCCGCTTGGCCCAGGCAGGTAGGTCATTCCGGGTTCCGGGATCGGTTCCCAAGACCTCCAAGACCTGGCCGGCGCTCATGTTTGCCATGGCTTTCTTAATCTTTAGAATTGGCATAGGGCAACTAAGGCCCCTGCAATCCAGAATTTCATCGGGTTTGATGTCATCCATGCGAGTTTCCCTTTATTGTTTGCTAACATCCTCATTTAGCAGCCGGCAAGGCGCAGTTCCATGATACGCGTCACCGTCACAGCTCCACGGTGAATTTATTGGTCTGTTCATTCCAGGCAAGAACCAGATACCAAATCAGAGAAATGACAACGACCACAAGGATGGCCCCTTCCCAACCGAAATAGTTGGGCAGGAAGACTGCTGTTCCCAGTTTTTGTCTTATGCCCCAGGATCGCAGCCAGACAGTCAAAAGGGAGTTGGAGGTGGCAAAAGCAAACAAGGCAATCCATAACTTCAGATTCCCTTCACCCACTCTCCAGAGGGTTCCGCTGCCGCAACCTCCGGCGACGACCATGCCGATGCCAAAAATGACTCCTCCCACCAGGGAGCCCCAGCCGAAGCTGGGCACCACATACATGGACTCGCTTCTAAAGCCTTTCGCCTTGAGCACCGTAATCCCGATGACGGCAACGATGAGACTGATGACCACGGCTTTACCGATTTCAGCATCACCGGTCATGAAGGGGTCCCGGAAGGCGCGGACAAAGCAGAAGCGGCAACGCTGGATCACGATCCCAAAAGCGGCCCCAAAGAGCAGCAATCCGCCAACTTCGACATTGGAATACCTGCCATAGAAATGCGCCGCGAGCACCAGACCAACCAAAACCACGGCGCCTAAATAGGGATGAGTCATCTTCCAATCGAACGATGGGGGCTGCTTTTGAGAAGTTGCGGCTAACGCGGGACTGGGGGAAGGAAGGTTTTCCAGTTCCCAGAGGATATAGCGGAGTCCGAGATAGGCGCCGAAGATTAACCCGATCATCATTAAGAAACCGCTGGCGGACAGGTTGGCGAGGGGAGTATAAAAAGCTCCGACGTTGCATCCCAGAGCCAGCGAGGAGCCCACTCCCATGAACAGCCCCCCAAAAAAGCCCTTATATGTTTCGAGCTTCGGAGGCATGCGAAAGGCAAATTCTTTGGCCAGAAGCGCCGCGGCAAAGCTCCCCAGGATAAGGCCCAGATCCATCACGGAAGGGGAAAAGAGGAAGGGGTTATCCGGCTTTTGGGCGTACAGGCCCACTCCATAAAAGAGCCAATCGGCCCAATTGCGGATTCCTGCCACAATGCCCCAAGGCCGCGACCAGGCCTCAATCAGTATGGCAAGGAGTCCTATCAATAACCCTCCCACAATTGGAGGCCATTGCTTTCGGAAGAGAATGTGATAGCCCTTCTTAAGTTCATTAATAAATGGAGCGTTAATTGCCATCATAAATCTCCTGGAGGCAATGTCCGAGGCCTTATGCCGAAAGGAGATAGGGGACCCTGCGGTTATTGCCAGATGACTATCTTAGATTACGTCTACACATCATAAATTATAAATATTTCGAACAATGATGTCAACTTAGGTGCAGTATTCTGCCATTCAGCATCCCGCGGCAAGACGCCAGCACCAGCGCGGCTGTTCAAGCCGGGAGGTCGTCTCCGGTACCCGGAAGAGTTCGGGATGAATGAGCCATCCTCAAGGATTGCCTGCGGTCTTTGAATATGCCTCCATAAAGTCGGCGGCGTCCTGCTTTCCCCTGGCAAAGGCCTTCATGGCTTCCACATAAAGTATTTCTAGGGCATCCCTCTTGTATTCCAGATATTCCTTGGAAGTGAGCATCTGGAACTGGCGCGGCCTGGGCAAATTGATGTCGATGACCTTCCTGATGCTGGCCGGCCGGTTGCTCATGATTACGAGCCGGTCCGCCAGGAAAATGGCCTCATCGATCTCTGTGGTAACAAACAGGTTGGTCCCGGGTTTGGTCTCGAAGAGACGGGCGTAATACTCCTGCATCAGTTTCCGGGTCATCGCGTCCAGTCCCCGGAACGGCTCGTCCATGAGCATGACCTTCGGTCGGTTGATCAACGCCCTGACCAATTCGGCCTTTCGCATCATCCCGCCCGAAAGTTGTGAGGGGTACTTGTCTGCGAATGCTTCGAGCCCGACCAGCTTAAGCAGCTTCATCGTTTCAGCTTGCAGACCTTCCTTGCTCATTTCCTTCCGAACCCTGGGCCCGTAGCTGACGTTCTGAAAGGTGGTCATCCAGGGGAAGAGAGCGGTTTCTTGAAAGACTACCAGGCGGTCGCGCCCCGGTCCCTTGACCGGTTGGCCGTCGATGGTGACCGTTCCCGAATCCGGCCTCTCATAGCCAGCCAGGATATTGATCAGGGTGCTCTTACCGCAGCCCGAAGGACCGATCAAAACCGTGAGCTTACGGTTCTCTAACACCAAGGAGCAATCGTCCAGCACCTTAACCACGGGCTTGAGCCCATAGCTCTTACACACATGCTCTACAGTCATCTCGGCCGAAGCGGCCTGCGCCAGGACATGGTAGTGGCCGTCCTGTCCATTGGAAATTGGTTGCGGCATTTCAGTCATCCTCTACAATTTTTCACCGGCATCAACTGGTTTTGAGCCATGGCGTCATACGACTGCCCAGAAGCCGGATAATAGCGCTGGAAATGTAGCCGGCGATGCCGATGCTGATCATGCCCACCACGATCAAGGGATAGGAGAAGGTCACATAGGCCCGCCAGGTCAGAAACCCCAGGCCGGAGTGGCCGGCGAGCATCTCGGCCGCCACCACCGTGTTCCAGCAGACGCCGATGCCCACCGTCATAGCCACGATGATACTGGGCAAGGTCGCGGGAAGAACGATTCGCCAGAAGATATCTTTGCGGCTGGACCCCAGGGAAACGGCCGCCCGGACGTAGCGCGCGTCGATGCTCCGGGCCCCGCCCACGATGTTCAGGATGGTCACAAAAAAAGCGCCCAGAAAGGTGACAAAAACGATACTCTCCTCAGGGGTCGGCCAGAAAAGGGCCGAGGCGGGAACCCAGGCCAGGGGCGGGATGGGCCGCAACACCTCGAATACCGGCAGGCTCAATTCCCGGAAGTAGCGGCTGGTTCCCATGAGCAGCCCCAGGGGAATGCCGATGATCTGGGCGAAAATGAAGCCGAGGCCAATCCGTTGAAAGCTACTCTCCCAGGAACCCCAATACCACGGGTCAACGAAGGACTCTTTGAAAGAGACCAGAACCGCGCTCGGAGGCGGAATAGCACTGAGGACTGGCAGGCCGTATCTGGTGCCGAGCTCCCAGATGAGCAAGGCTACGACGATAGAAAAAATTCCCCGGCATGCTGACTTGGTCGCCAGAAACCCCTTGACCTTTTTACCGAGGACGCCTTTCTTGGAATTCTTCAGTGGCGCCGACATATAAAATTTTTCCTCTTAACTGGCGCAGCCGCCATTGGAATCCCGCCTCTGGGCTAAGCCATCTCCCGTTCGCCGGCCTCAAAGGCCTTCTGGGCCTCTTCGTGGACCGCTTCCAGGGTTTCCTCCTTCAGGTTCCGATAATATTCGGATGAGAGCACCCGGAAGTCGCGTGGCCGAGGTATTTCTATGTTGATAACCTTCTTGACCTGGGCCGGCCGGCTGGTGACCACGATGACCCTGGTACCCAGGAAAATGGCCTCCTCCAGGTCGTGGGTGATGAAGAAAACGGTCTTATTGGAAGCATCGTAGACATCCAGGAGGTATTTCTGGATCACCGTCTTGGTCAGGGCGTCCATGGCCCGGAAGGGCTCATCCAGCAGCAACACCTTGGGATCGTTCATCATGGCCCGGGCAATCTCGACCCGGCGGCGCATCCCGCCAGAGATCTCGCTCGGATACCGGTGCGAAATTCCGCTCAGGCCCATCTGGAGAAGAAGCTCATGACCCGCCTCTCTGGCCTCCTTGCGGGTCATCCTTCCCTGGATCAGCGGTCCGAAGGTGACGTTATCCAGGACCGTCTTCCACGGGAAGAGCGCGCCGTTCTGAAAGACCACGATGCGGTCGGCTCCGGGCTCCGTCGTCATCTCCGGCGAGCAGAGCAATTGATCGTCCATATAGATTTCCCCGGACGAGACCCCATGGAATCCGGCGATGGCATTGAGCAGGGTCGTCTTCCCGCAGCCGGACGGACCCACGATGACACAGAACTCTCCAGCCGGAATTTCCAGGGAGCAGCCATCGACTGCGACAACGCGGGCCCCTTCCGGGTCGTAGACAATGGACACGTCCCGAATGCTGATCTTTCCTGCTGTGGCTTCGGAGGAGATTGCCGCTTTTTTCGCCAGCGCCCCGCCATTTCCCCCTAGGATTTGACTGAGTATCATCCAGCTATCTCCCTCACTTGCCATTGCATCAAGCGCCTGGCCACCAGGCGGATCAAGGCGCTGCTGAACCATCCCAAAAATCCCAGGGTGATCATGGCGATTATCAGCACTGGCTCCTGGAACTCCATGTAGGCGTTCCAGATAAGATAACCCAGCCCATACTTACCGGCGATCATCTCTCCGGCCACCAGGCAAAACCAGGAGTAGCCCATGCTGATCTGCAGCCCGGTGAAGATAAACGGCAGAGCCCCGGGCACGATAACATGGAAAAAGAGATGTCGCGGCCTGGACCCCAGGCAGAGCGCCGCCCTGAAGTAGACCTCATCGATGGACTCGACGCCGAGAAGAGTGTTCAGGGTGGTGACGAAAAAGGCGCCCAGGAAGGTCACATAAATAACGCTGGCTTCATAGCCCGGAAACATCAGAATCGCCAGCGGCACCCAAGCCAGCATGGGGATAGGCCGAATCAATTCAAAAAACGGAAAGGTATAATCCTTGAAGACCTTTTTCCACCCCATGAACAATCCCAGCGGCACACCGAGGACGGTCGCCAGGGTAAAAGCCTGGATAATCCGCCAGCAGCTTGCCCAAATGTGCTTATAATATATGCCGCTATAGATGGATATCCTGAACATAGGATGATGCGAAAACCATTCACTCGCCACGGCGACCGGACCGGGAACCTT
>Ga0116136_1000462_pt1 | contig 23713 bp, 18 predicted proteins | sample June2015DPH_20_5_FD_88972 | JGI IMG/M metagenome (GOLD analysis project Ga0116136, IMG submission 88972) | Peatland microbial communities from SPRUCE experiment site at the Marcell Experimental Forest, Minnesota, USA - June2015DPH_20_40 | ecosystem: Environmental > Terrestrial > Soil > Wetlands... | reverse complement strand
CCTGCGAAGCTCAGAGATCCCCACCATCGAATTTCGCGCATCCATCGTGATCGGTTCCGGCAGTCTTTCATTTGAAATGATTCGCGCGCTGGTACAGCGGTTGCCGGTGATGATCTGCCCGCGGTGGGTTGCCGTCAAAGCCCAGCCGATCGCGGTCGAAGATGTGATTGCGTACCTGATGGCCGCGCTGCTGTTGCCGGCGGAGCAATGCGGAGTTTTCGAAATCGGGGGCACCGACCAAGTCAGCTACGGCCAGATCATGCAGGAGTATGCCCGCCAATGCGGCCTCCACCGATGGATGATCCCGGTTCCGATCTTGACGCCTCACCTCTCAAGTTTGTGGTTGGGCTTAATCACGCCTGTTTACGCCCGCATTGGCCGAAAGCTCATCGATAGTATGCGCAACCCAACTCTGGTGCACGACACCTCCGCTTTGACCACCTTTGACATCAAGCCGAAAAGTCTGCGGAAGGCGATAGAGAGAGCTCTTCACCATGAGGACCAGGAATTTGCCCTGACTAGTTGGTGCGACGCTCTTTCGTCGGCGGGGAAGCCGCAGTCATGGGGCGGAACAAAGTTTGGCACCAGGCTCGTCGATTCTCGAACGGTGCAAGTATCGGTTCCGCCAGCTTCAGCTTTTGCTCCGATTCAGCGCATCGGAGGTTTGAATGGTTGGTACTTTGCCAATGTTCTATGGTGGTTTCGAGGCGCAGTGGATCTCCTAGTTGGCGGTGTGGGGCTGCGCCGGGGCCGTCGCGATCCTCACACACTTTCCGCAGGGGATGCCCTGGATTTCTGGCGAGTGGAAGCCTTTGTGCCGGATCACGAACTCAGTCTGGTCGCTGAAATGAAAGTGCCGGGCCGCGCCTGGCTGCAGTTCGAGGTGGAACCCAATAGCCGAGGCTCCATCATTCGGCAGACCGCTATTTTTGATCCTGCCGGATTGGCAGGGCTTCTCTACTGGTACATGCTTTACCCTGTGCATCGCTGGATTTTCAGCGGCATGCTCAACGAGATTGCTGCTGTCGCAGGACGCAGGACAGGTACTTCTTCCGTTGGGGCATGACGGTCAGTCTCACACAGAGTCACCTCATAGAATTAACACCCGGGAAAATAAAGGTGGTCTTTCGTGTTCTGCGAGAAGCTGTTAGGATACTTCTGTGACAAAGATTTGCGAAAGTTTTGCTGGTGGTTTAGCCGGGTTGGCGGAAGTCTGGATTGCCCGCCCCAGCCCGTAGAAGGTGTTTTGCGCATGCAAAAAAGCGGGGAAGTGGTCGAACTTTATGGGCGGTTTATGGGCGGTTCAGACCAGATTAGGATCATTTCGGGTCATCTTGGGCAATTTGTGCAATTTATGCAAACGGCGCAAGTCCGCATAAACACTGGTTATTTCGCATCTCGTTGATTTGGCAAGAGGGGACGTAGTTCAGTTGGTTAGAACGCTGCCCTGCCATCCCATCTAAGTAATATCTCCTTCTAATTCAGTCAGGTACGCGGATAGTGCCTCAGTCGCACTGTCACCAAGCCGATCTTGCAAGACCACTTTGACTGTCGCGTGGCTAAGCAGCGTCGAGCGTGACGAATCAGGGCATTCGCTACGGTAGGCTGTTCCACTTTCGTGGCCAAAGGCCTCTGCAGTGACAGCGAAATCTTCACCCGTAACTAACTGAAAACGCGCGGCACGGATGGCGCTACAGAAACGTTTTAATGACCCTCGGAAACAGTTCGTGGACCCTTATTGGACCATAATTTCCGGTGTGCTTTCACGCGGCAGAGGCCGGTAGAAACTGACGCTTGATCGGGCGGCTAAATGTGTCGAATTTGGAGTGCCCAGCCAGCCGTAAGCGGTGAGTGAGTCATCTGGAAGTATTTGCGTAAAGCCTTCTCTTGGGAGGTTGTGGTGTGTGATGGAAGATGCAGCGTTCGTCGTTGGCGTGGTGAAGTTTAGCGCAGTACGGAGCGGCGCCCCGACGGATTCGAAGAAATGTCTCAGCGGCCACCAGCATGCCTACCGTCGGTGCGATGAAATAGATCCAGAGGGTGTGCCAGTAACCTCCGTAAACAGCGGGGCCAAAGGTTCGCGCGGGGTTCATGCTCATTCCGGAGAGAGGTGTTTCAAACGTGATGTTCACGGCGTAGAGCAAACCCACAAAATAAGGCGCGTATCGCGCCAGCCTTTCGTGGTTCGTCACAAGCAGTACCGTGATCATCAGGACAAAAGAAATGGCTAGCTCGGCTGCGAATGCGACGGCGGCACCATACACGCCCGGGGCGGTCACTGCATAACGCACCGTGCCATCCCCCGGAGCGCCTCTCAGTAAAAAGGTTGCGAGCGCAACGCCGATCGTTGCCCCGGAGAACTGTGCGACCCCGTAAAACAGCGCATCCCAAGGACGGAGTTTTCCTAGCCGGTAGAACGCGAACGTCATGGCGGGATTGATATGCCCGCCGGATTGCTTGCCCCATGGACTCATGATGAGCGCCATGACTGTAGCGCCGATGGCCAATCCCATCAGCGCACGGCGGACGATGCCGCTGATGAAAAAATGCCTGACCGGAGAAGCGGGGTGTTGCAGTAGTGTGGCAAACGAGCAAATGCAAAACACGAAGAGACACATTTCGCCGGCTTCCATCAGGTACTCGGGCCAGTGCAGACGCAAGCTGGCCGCGACACCTAAGGTGTCTTTTAGGGATACCGCCCGCGGCGTGCCGAGTGGGCGGATGTTGTTTACCGCCTCCTTCACCGAACCACCGTCGCAGGTCGTCATGGACACAGTCTCCAGTGCGATTCACCCAAGCGTGTCGCCCACGGCAGACAAGGTCTGATCGAGTAGGCGGCTGCCTGAAAGGGCGTCAGTGACATCCTGCGTTGTGACAATCGCACTGGCGTAGTTCGGTAGATTCACGAGCGCGGCGTGCATGAATTCGTCCGAGTAATCGGCGGTTGCGTCCCTCACTAAAGTGACGTCGTAGCCGAGTTCAACGGCAAAACGCACGGTCGATTCGACGCATGTATGCGCGACAAGACCAGCGACAATGAGCTTCTGGATGCCATGCCTTTTGAGTTGCATATCCAGATCGGTGTTGGCAAAGCCGCTGGAGCACCAATGCTCCTGGGCTACGATATCTTCCGGATGCGGGGCAAACTCGGCGCGGAACTCGCCGCCCCACGTTCCATATTCAAAGGTCTTTCGCGACCAGGCCGCTTTTTGAATTGGGGCGGCGTACTTCCAGGTCTCGTAGTCGCCGGGACGGTATCGATGATGCATCGCATAAAAGACTCGGACCCCTGCCTTTCGAGCCGCGGTCAGCAACTGCAACATGTGAGGGATGCCGTCATTCGCCTCGGCAACGGTTTTGATGCGATCCCATAGTTTGCCGCCCTCGGAAATGAAGTCGTTATACGGATCGATGAGCAGAAGTGCCGTGATCTCTTTGTCAAACTTCAGGTCTGTCATGTTTTTTCTCCGTTCGCCCAAGTTGTTCCCATACAAACTAAGCCGCACTCGGGATACCGGCGGAGCTACTGTTCCTCAAGGCATGGCGCTCGATGCTTTTCGCGAAAAGAGGCGTTTCCTGCCGGTTATGCGCCTCCGAAATGGGCCTGCGGGCGGACTGAAAGGCTTCCCGTGGAATGCCCTGTTTGGCCAAAGAGTCCAGAAGCTCCGGCGTGAAGGAGCTGTGCACTTCATTGGTAAACTCGCAGGAGTTGCCATCGATCTTCTTCACGCTCAAGTCCCAGATCACGTCCACCTTTATCCTGCCGGTTGGCGTAAAGATGTCTGAGCTTGAAAACAGCCGCAAGTGATGCGGTTCGGCAATCTCCTCGACGTAATGCTGCACCATGGGGCTTCCGCCGAGAACTTCGACGTTGATGGACATACGCCGACCATCCGGCGCCGTAGTCGCGCCGGCAGACACATGAGCCGGGGAGCAGGATTGGTATTCCGATTCCGACAGGCCAAAGCACCAAGTGGGAATATCCACGTCTTCAATGGGAGCGTGAATCGTAGCTGAAAACCTGGACTTCACTAGCGTGTTATCTTCCATATTTGTCTCCTCAGGAACTCCTATCAATGGGGAAGCTCCGACCCGGTCTACGGACGGCACCTCCGCGTATGCAATGCCTGTGAGGTTTCCTTCCGCAAACAGTAACGTCCTCCGGTTCGATCCATCGAGATTGGCGCTGTAGACCGAGCCGCCGAAGTCGGTAATGAACATTCGGCCGCCCTTCAGGTCCAAAGCCAGGCCGATGCCTTCCATCAAATGGGTGAAAAGGATCTTAGGCTCTTTGCCATTTTCGGCCTCAGGGTCCATGGGCGCACGGTTCACCGTGTTGCCACGCGGCGGGTCCCCGCGGTCGGTCCAATACAGCGTCCGATGAACTGGATCGAGGTCCAAATCAATCGGCTCCGGAAGATTGTCATAAAGAAGCTCAATGTCTCTGCGGTTCTCGGCCGACTGACCTCGCGGAACTTGGATGTTGGCCCGAAAAATTCGACCTAAACCCGCGTGGTGACCACCCTTCTGCGTCCAATAGAACTTGCCGCCGTCAGTATCGACCGCAATGCCGACGCACCATTTCGTCGGATCCGATCCCGGACGCGAATCGCCCGAGCTCGTATCCACGAGAGTCTCGATTTCCGACCCGTCCAGGTTTGCCCGCATCACCCGCATGCCTTCCCGGTCCGACCAGTAAAGCTTGCCACTCCGCTTCTCCAGATGGAGCTGCTTCGGCGTGAAGGTGCCGCCAGGCGGAACGATGGTGATCATGTTCTTGCCATTGAGATCCGACCGCATGATCGAGCCATCATTCCTCTTGGGATCACCCATATTGGTCCAGTAGATGTGCCCTGCGGCGACATCGAGCACCAGGCCATCGGGCAACTTCCGGCCTTCGTTGATGATGGTCTTCAAATCGGAGCCATCAGGGTTTGCGGACAGTATGCGGCCGCCGCTGAGGTCCAGAAAGAAGAGCCTGCCGGACGTCGGTGCGTTTTTCGTCTTTGCGTCTTTCGGTGTGGAAGCTATCGAGCTCATGAAACGAACCTCCTCGCTAACGTGTCTATGTGGTCTCGACAAAGCGCCAAGCCGAGCACTTGCGCCAACCGTAGCCCGACGCCAATCTGGAATCGATTCCCCAGACGGCCAATCCATACGTCCCAGTTCCTCGATCCAGTCCAGCGCCGATTGGCGCGCCTGCTCGGCGCCGAACAACTTATCTACCGCGCGGATGAAAGCCGATAGCTCTTTTTCGGCTAGGATGAGAAAGCCGCTAGCGAGTTGACTGCAGCGGTCGGTTTTCGCATCCGTTAATATTTTCCGCTTTTCACGCATGACAACCTTTGGACCAACCCATGCCTCGCACTACCGCAGCGATCTGAAGCCTGCGCGAACCTCTTCTGAAAAAAGCTTCGGCTGTTCCCACGCCGCATAGTGTCCGCCTCTGTCTACTTGGTTGTAGTAGATGAGTTTGTGATACGCCCGCTCCGTCCAACTTCGCGGGGCTTGATAGTTCTCGCCGGGAAAGACGCTCACCGCAGATGGGATGGCGACATTGGCTGCGTTATAAAGATTGAGGTGAAGTTCCCAATAGAAACGAGCCGCAGAAATCGCCGTGTTCGTCAACCAGTAGAGTGTGAAGTCGTCGAGTACATCGTCTCGTGTCAGGTCACCTGCAGAGTATCCATTAATTGTGCGCCCGAGCACCGCCGAGGTGATCGGCGCTGCCGGCTGGCCATAACCGTCACCATGGTCAAAAAGCCAAGCTGCCAGGCAGACGGGCGAATCCGCCAATCCGTACAGCGTTTGCGGGCGAGTCGCCATCATTTGTGCGTAGGCACGTTTCTTCGTAAATAGATTGGTCAGCTGCTCGTAAGCACGTCTTTCGTCGGCGGATAGGCCGGATGGCGGGGGATCGCCACACTGGAGCGCCCTCGCGATGTCGGATGGAATAGTCCCAGGGAAATTTGTGTGAATTCCCAGCAATTCTGGAGGTGCGTGTTTGGCCATCACAGTGCAGACACCCGCGCCCAAATCGCCGCCTTGCGCCACAAATTGTGCGTATCCAAGGCGCTTCATCAGCACCACCCAGGCACTTGCAGTACGCTCGGGACCCCAGCCGGAAGTGGTGGGCCTCGCTGAAAACCCGAACCCCGGTAGTGACGGAATCACCAGATGGAAGGCGTCCGATGCGCTCCCGCCATGTGCCGTAGGATTGGTAAGTGGCTCGATAATCTTCAACTGCTCGATGACTGAGCCAGGCCATCCGTGCGTGACAATCAGCGGCAGAGCATTTTCATGTTTCGAACGAACGTGAATGAAATGAATGTCCAGCCCATCGATCTCGGTGATGAACTGCGGCAGGGCGTTCAGTTTCGCTTCGCACTTGCGCCAATCGTAGTCTGTACTCCAATAGCGGGCGAGTTCCTGAATTGTCGCAAGCGGCACGCCTTGCGATTCATCTGTGACCGTTTCCGGGTCAGGCCACCTCGTCGAGTTGATGCGCCTGCGCAATTCGGTAAGTTCCGCTTCTGGAACATTCACGTTAAACGAACGAATATCGGACTTTTGTCTGCCCGTCTGTTGTGCGGTTCCAGCCATACCATCAGTCATAGCTTCATCTCTCCTGCAAAAACCGTGAATATCTAGCAAGCCCGCGGAAGCGGTCGCCGCCGCTACGCGGCAAAAGCGGCGGCGAGTAAATCCGAGTGTTGTTGACGCACGAGTGGTCTCAACCGGAACATCGGCATCTGTCGCCTGTTTGCTGCCCTGTCGTGTCGCGCTAATTTGCATAATCGTGTTCCCCGTTGAGGAGGTTTGGATTTTTCTCCCGCGTTCTTCACTTTGCTCAATTTCGGCGCTAGTACTTTCCGTTATTGTTGATAATCGGTGCCCGTGTCTAGTTTCCGGCCGCCGCATGGCCTCCGGAAGCGTTCGCCATCAGACGCAGGTGAACAAGAATGTTCAGATGATTTCCGACGATGGCATTGAAATTCTGCTGGACGCCGACATCTTCGCCGCCGGCTGCGTGCGGCTCTTCAGGAAGTCCGGCAGTCCACAGGTATGTTCCTGTGCATTGGGAGCCGCTATAGGCTTCATTCGCATCAGGGTATTGGCAGTTTTGCTCTTGAACCACGGTCGGCCAGTAGGTACTAACTACAGTCTTCACTAACTGAGGAAAGTCCTCGCGGAACATGCTCGTGGATCCCGACGCCTGGAGACCGCCCTCTTTCTGCCCGTTCCCCTTGGCGTCCTGGAGGTCAAAAACGAAGGTGGCTTCGTGCGACACGCGGTGGATTATCGGAGGACCGTACACGGGCCCGGAATAGGCCTCAGTCGGCTCCGCCTCGACGTTGCGATCTACCCGCGTGACGGCCAGTTCGCCCGTGGCTTGCAGTCGGCCGTCAGGCGTCCGCACGACCCGCTTGGAGTGGAAACACACCAGCGTTTGATTGGCTGGGTTTTGGAACCACTGTTTTAGGAATTTGCCATCTTCATCAATGGAGGGCACCATTGACATAGCCGGGTAGAACCTGAATTCGATACTGGATTTTGTGGGATCAGCGTCGTCGATTTTGAAGTCCCCTCTGATCCTGGCGTAGCCGAGGGCTAGGTTTATCTTCGTTTTCCCGTAATCCGTCGTCGCGTCGGTGATAAGTTTTGCATCGGAATGGCGAGTGTCCACTTGCCAGGACCCGGCCATGGAAGCAGGTTTGTTGGGAGCATCTAGGCCCAGAACCGCTAGGCCTAGAATTACAGCTACTGCAAATACAGTCGTGTGTTTAAGCATCGTCTTCTCCTTTAAATAAAGCCACGAACCTCCTCGCTAACGTGGACCACTCACTCAATGCTCGCGATCGACTGAGGCTGTTTCTGGACGTGAGGAACACAGTGATCTCAAACTTGGAGCGCTGCGATGTCCACTGCCAGACAACAAAGCGCCAAGCCGCGCACTTGCCGCTACGGTAGCCCGACGCCAATCTGGAATCGATTCCCCAGATGGCCAATCCATCCGTTCCAGTTCCTCGATCCAGTCCAGCGCCCATTGGCGCGCATGCCCAGAGCCGAATAACCTATCTACCGCGCGGATGAAGGCAAATAGCTCTTTTTCAGCCAGGATGAGAAAGCCGCTGGTGAGTTGACTGCACCGGTCGCTTTCCGTATCCGTTAACATTTCCCGCGTTTCAAGCATGACAACCTTTGAACCGGCCCATGCCGGTCAGCTGGCCTTCTTCTCCGCGCCATCGCCGTCCGCCTGCCCGAACTCAGGGAGGTACCGGCCGAAGTTCAATTCGAAGTCGCTGCGAATTCCGTAACCGATACCACGGAGCTTGGTGCGGCGCGCCTGCGCATCGGGCCAGGCCAACATTGGGAAGATCATTTCATTGCTCGACTGAAGCTCGGCCGCTGTCGGCATCCCGAATCGATTGATCTGGGCCTTTGCCGTGGCCAGTGTTTTGCCGCCGAATGAAGCCAGCCGCCTTGCAAGCGAATCGACGAACGAATCGAGGTCTTTATCGTCCAGCGTGCGGTTCACCCAGCCATAGCGCTCGGCGATATCAGCATCGAAATCGTCGGCAGTGAGCACGAACTCAAGTGCCCGCGAGCGACCGACCAGGCGCGGGAGCCATTCCAAGGCTCCGCCCCCCGGGATTAGTCCGACGCCCACCTCGGGGTTACCGAATACAGCGTTTTGCCGGCTGGCGAAGCGCATGTCGCAGGCCAGCACAAACTCGTTGCCAATCCCGCGCGTGCGGCCGCGAATCTTTGCGATACTCACGACTGGCGTGGACGAAAGGCGAAGCACAAAGTCGCGCCAAAGGCCCAGCACGTCTGGACGCTCCACCGCCTTGGCCACGTCGAGATGCGCAATGAAAAAATCGGGATTCGCCGACTGGAACACTACAACCTTCACGGACGGGTCCGCCTCAAGGTCGGTCATTAGAGCTCCCAATTCGACGATCGTTGTCGGAACAAACATGTTGATCGGAGGGTTGCTGAAGGTGATCATCCACCGGCCCGGATGGGTCCGGTCGATGCTGAACTGCGAAGCCTGGACTTCATTCGTCGCATTTGCCATGTTCTTCTCTCCATGTTTTCGTACTAAGCCGCGCATTCACCTCATGCGCCTTGTGACGGACGTTCCGCGCCCTTCAGAAATGCGCTGGATCTGCCTCCATCTTCGAATCCCACCCATTCATCTCATTGAGTTCCTCGGGGGTGATCTGGGGCAAGTGTCGGATGAACAAAACCAGGCGCCAGTTCCACGGGACAGTGTGCGTCCCGTGGAAGGCTGGCATGCCGCTCAAACGAACTCCATTTTCAATTGTGTAGTAGAGCTCGCCATCGCTCTTGTTCTGCGTCGCGGCTGCGCGCAAGTCGGGCGGTTTCGGATAGAGGCCCTTGCCGTATACCGTCTGGCCCGATCCGTCATTCGAATGGCACGGAGCGCAATGAAAGGCGAAATGCTCCATGCCTCCCCGAATGCTCTCCGTTGAAGGCACGATGGGATTGTGAAGTTGACGGTACGCGGATGGCACGGCCAATTTGCGTGCCGTTGTGGCGGCGAGCTCCTCAATCGCTGATGGTGTCGCAAGTGCGCTGAAGCCGTGTCGCACGAGAATCAGCCCGTATCCCGCGGCTGCAACCGCAAGAGCAAACAGAATTAGCGAAACTATTTTCCAGGGTTTCATGTTTACCTCTCCTGTTCCGTGGCATCGTCGTCCGTCCGCCCGAACGCAGGGAGGTACCGGCCGAAGTTCAATTCGAAGTCGCTCGGAATACCGTAACCGATACCACGCTGCTTGGGACCGCGCGCCTGCGCATCTGGCAAGGCCAGCATTGGAAAGATCATCTCGTTACTCGACTGGAGTTCCGCAGCCGTCGGCATCCCGAACCGATTGATCTGGGCCTTCGCCGCGCCTAGCGTTTCACGCTCGAATGAGGCGAGACGCCGGACCAACGTATCGACAAACGCGTCGAGGTCGCTATCGTCCAGCGTGCGGTTCACCCAGCCATAGGCCTCGGCGATGTCAGCATTAAAATCGTCGGCGCTGAGCACGAACTCAAGTGCGCGCGAACGGCCCACCAAGCGCGGTAGCCATTCCAGCGCTCCGCCGCCCGGGACCAGTCCGACGCCGACCTCGGGTTGGCCGAATAGGGCGTTTTGCCGGCTGGCGAAGCGCATGTCGCAGGCCAGCAAGAACTCGTTGCCGATCCCGCGCGTGCGCCCGCGAATCTTGGCGATGCTCACCACTGCCGAGGACGCGAGGCGAAGGACAAACTCGCGCCAAAGGCCCAGCGCCTCTGGCCGTTCAGCTGCCTTGAATACATCGAGATGGGCGATGAAAAAATCGGGATTCGCCGACTGGAACACGACGACCTTCACGGACGGGTCCGCCTCGAGGTCGGTCATTAGCGCACCCAATTCGACGATCGTCGCGGGAACAAATATGTTGATCGGCGGGTTGCTGAAGGTGATCGTCCACAGGCCCGGATAGGTGCGGTCGATGTTGAACTGCGCCACGCTCGGCTCGCTGGCGTCATCGTTGGCGTGGACGTCGTAGGTCGGATTCACCATGTTCTTCTCTCCTTTTGCGTTTCGCATTTGTTTTTTCGCTATCTAGTTGGGGCGAAGGCAGGAGAGCCCGGTCGTCTGCGCTCTCCTGTGGCAATGTGCACACAAGGCTAGTCTTCGCCGCGATCAAGTTATGCGGCAACCGCTGCCACGCCCGATCGTAATGATCTGAAGCCTGCGCGAACCTCTTCGGAAAAGAGCTTCGGCTGTTCCCAGGCCGCAAAGTGCCCGCCCTTGGGGAGCTTGTTGTAATGGATCAGTTTGGGATACGCGCTTTCTGCCCAGTTCCGCGGACACTGATAGAGCTCGTCAGGGAACGCGCTCACAGCAACCGGGACCGACACGCCTTTGACGCTGAAATAGGGAAATTTATTTTCCCAGTAGAGCCGTGCTCCGGAAAGCGCCGTGTTCGTCAGCCAGGTGATCGTAACGTTATCAAGGACGTCGTCTCGTGCGAGACCTTCGGTCTGCCCGTCAAAGACGCGCGCGATCAGCGCATAACTCCATGCATCGTGATCCAGAAAATAGGCGGCCAGGCCGACGGGGGAATCCGCGATTCCATACAACGTCTGCGGTTTCAGCCCCATCTGGTAGCCGTAGCCGACGCCTTTGCTGTACACGTATTGAAGCCTCTCGAAGGCAGTCTTTTCGTCGTCTGAGAGACCGGACGGCATCGGCGCGCCGGACAAAATCGCTCCATAAATATCCGCAGGAACCGCGCCGGCCATATTGGTGTGGATACCGAGAAGTTCGGGCGGCGCCTGCACCCCCATCAAATCGGTAATGACCGCGCCCCAATCCCCGCCCTGTGCCACAAATTTTGAGTAGCCGAGTCGCTTCATCAGCACGGTCCAGGCACTCGCGATCCGTTCAGGGCCCCAGCCGGTCGTCGTCGGCTTGCCTGAAAACCCGTAACCCGGCATCGACGGAACCACGATATCGAACGCGTCGGATGCATTTCCGCCGTGTGCGGTGGGATTGGTGAGCGGATCGATGATCTTCATCTGTTCGGTGATCGAACCGGGCCACCCGTGGGTAACGATCAGCGGCAACGCATTTTCGTGTTTGGAACGAACGTGAATGAAATGAATGTCTAGCCCATCGATCTCGGTGATGAATTGCGGCAGGGTGTTGAGTTTTGCCTCGATCTTGCGCCAGTCATACCCTGTCGCCCAATAGCGAGCGAGCGCTTGAGTCGTCGCGAGCTGCACGCCTTGTGATGCATCCGTGACCGTTTCTCGTTCCGGCCACTTTGTGTTATTGATGCGCCTGCGCAATTCGGTCAGCTCCGCTTCCGGAAAATTCACTTTTGGAAACGGACGAATCGCACTGTTGCCGGTTGCCAGCACGTTGCTATCTTGTACAGCGATAGTTGCGGTCATAGATTCCTCCTCTGCGGTGATGTTGGAAGTTGCAAATCATGTATTGCACCGGATTCCGTCCGCTGATGTTCAGGAGCACGCGATCCTCTCTGATATGAAGGCGGTCGATCGTGCAAGTCATGGTGGGTTCATCTTGGACCAGCTGCCGTTTGAAAAAAACCCCAGATCAGGTGAAAACATGGACTATTTTGTGGGGGCCGAGCACGCTCTTTAGAAATATGGAAAAAACCCTTTTTAGGGTGTAAGAGACTGTCGAGGTTCTTAGGCTACAAACGCTCGATTTTGTTTTCGAGTGTAACGGTATGATTTTTTCGAGTACTTAGGATTGGATGATCCCGCGCTTTTGGCACGCACTGAGCTCGCTAGAACGATCCCGATCGGATGCAGAGTTGGTTAGCCAAAACCGAATTTATATATGCCGAATATTGGCTTCGATGCTATCCACCACCTCGTCGATATGACCGGAAAGAACCAGTTTTCCCATGGTCAGTCCGAAGCCAACAACTTGGTCGGCAGTGATGTGGGAGGGCAACGAAACCGCATTCGGATCGGTCACCACGTCAATGAGTGCCGGACCCGAATGCTGAAGAGCTTTCTTCAGCCCCGACGACACGTCGGCTGGATTTTCGATCCTTACACCCATTATGCCGATCGCCTCCGCAAGCTTCGCGAAGTTTGGATTTTTGAGGTCGGTTTGAAAGTCGGGCAGCCCGGCGACTTCCATCTCCAGTTTGACCATTCCAAGAACGCTGTTGTTGAACAGGACGATCTTGATCGGGAGATCGTACTGTGTCAGTGTCAACAAATCACCCATGAGCATCGCAAGTCCACCGTCTCCCGCCATTGCGATTACCTGTCTTCCGGGATAAGCAAATTGGGCGCCAATGGCCTGAGGGAGGGCGTTTGCCATGGACCCGTGCGTGAAGGAGCCAATCAACCGCCGGGCCTTTGTCGATCGAATGTAGCGGGAAGACCAGACGTTACACATGCCAGTGTCGGCAGTAAAGATGGCATCGTCTGCCGCAATCTCACTAAGCGCGGCCGCGACAGGTTCAGGGTGCATGGGTGTCCGTTTCCCAACGTGATCTACATAGACATTCAGCCGCCGCAGTGCCTCTTTGTGTTTGCCGAGCATCGCATCTAAAAACGTGCGATCTGACTTAGTTTCTATCATCGGCAGTAGCGCGCGGAGAGTTTCGCCCACATCGCCGCATAATCCGAGATCAAGTTTGCTTCGCCGGCCCAAATTCTCAACTCTGATGTCAACCTGGACGATCTTGGGTTTGGTCGGCAGGAATTTGCTATAGGGAAAATCAGTGCCCAAAAGCAGCAGCAGATCACATTCGTGCATCGCCTGATAGGCAGCGCCGAATCCCAATAATCCACTCATCCCCACGTCAAAGGGATTGCTGTACTCGATGAACGACTTCCCCCGGTACGAATGCCCAACGGGCGATTTCAACTTCCCAGCGAGAGCAACCACCTCATCATGGGCCTCGGCACATCCAATCCCGCAAAAAAGTGCCACTCTCTTCGAGGAATTGATCAAGTTCGACAATTGCGTTAGTTCATTCTCACTGGGACGAACGGTCGGCCGGTGACCTGCCAGAGAGTGAGAGGAACCGTTGACCGGCAGATCCATCCCAGCCACATCTCCTGGCAACACGATCATGCTTACCCCGCCTTTTCCAACAGCACTCTGCATCGCGATGTGAAAAACACTCTCAAATTGCTTGGGATTCGAGATCAGCTCGCAATAGTGGCTGCATTCTTTGAAAAGGATCTCGGGATGTGTTTCCTGAAAAAATCCGGTGCCTATCTCGCTGCTCAGAATATGCGATGCGATTGCAATCACCGGAGCATTGCTCCGGTGAGCGTCGAAAAGGCCGTTGATGAGGTGAAGGTTTCCGGGGCCAGCGGAACCCGCACAGGCGGCAAGCTTCCCGGTGAGCTGGGCCTCGGCTCCGGCCGCAAACGCACCGGTTTCTTCGTGACGCACATGGATCCACTTAAGCTTGCCGTTCAAGCGCAAGGCATCCGTAACAGGATTCAAGCTGTCGCCTACGACGCCGTAAATTCTTTCGACACCCGCCTCGACAAGTTTGCTGACCAACTCATCCGCTACTCGATGTGGCATCGCTTATATCTCCTCTCATTTGGAATCGTCGAAACTGACCTTTGAAGGTAAGACGTAGCGCACTCCGGCATAGACCATGCTGAGATGCGCATTCTTGGGCGAACCGGCAGCTACAAACCACGGAGCACGAGTTAGATAGGAATACTGACTATAGAATTGCAGCGCACCGTATTTTGGATGTTTCCAGAAGGCTTGGATCCAATCGAATGTCGGTTGCTGAATGATTCTATTATTTGTGTTGGGGGAACCTGGCCCCCCATAACCGATAATAGTCCCGGGATTGGTGGTGTCCGTGGTGTCTACGAAAAAAGTCCGCCGGAAATAGTCCGCTCCGTAGTAAACCGTGAGTGTGGTTTTTCGGCTCGCGTTCCATTCAAACCCGGCAGAGCCTGCTCCGGCGTGAACCATGGAAGGAGTGATGTCAGTTCCTGCGGCGTTTGGCCGAATAACCAATTGCGGCCCGTCACCCGCGAGGTAGCGGGCACCGCCGTCACTCCAATACGCATTGACCAGGAACAGGAGGTTTCGGAACACTTGATAGTTGACGGCCGTCTGACCGCCGCCTCCGACATCTGAGTGCGACGCGAAAGATGTTCCGCCGACAGGTATGACGGTCGCCCTCGCGCCGGTGACCAAGCCGGTGGCGTCCCAGTGGAAATGTCTGCCTCCAAATTCGTTGTCGTAGGCGATCTTGGTAAGGATATCTGGCATCAAGTTGGGTGCGCCTAACAGGGCTCCGTTGTCAAACTGCGAGCCAAGCGTTGATGCGAACGCCGACGGAAGGGCAACAAAATCGCCTATGTATTGGTCGGGATCTTCAATACCCACCCCAAACGCCCAATGATCGTTGGGGTGATAGGCGACACGGAATTCCGCAGCGCGGCTGAAGGTCAGACCAACCTGGATATTCACGTCTTCGTTGTAAGTGAGCGCCAGATCGGAAGGCATCGGGCCTAGCCCGTTGCGATTGGGGGTCAGCCAACTCCAGGTTTGCCCGCCAAGGATTTCCCACTTGCCGCGTTTGTAGTCCATAAAACAAAGCCGCAGACGAAGGGTGTGGCCGTTCACAGTTTGATAAGCATTCGTGGCATCATTGCCGCTGAAGTCCGCCTCGCAGTAACCAGTCACATCGTTGGCGCCGAATTTGTTTCTGACAGTTATGTCGAAGCGGGAATACTGCGCGGTCGTACGGAACTCGGTGAGGTGTCCCTGCGCAGTGTTGCTGAACGGAATAGCGGCGAAGTTGGTAGCGATGTTGTTCTGAGTGTTGGTGGTGCGGAATATATTCTCTAAGTCCACAAACCCGCCGGGAGTGATTACCGCTGGGCCGATCTTGAATGAAAGGGGCGATTCGCTTTCTTGTCCTTGGGTCGCTGGCTCACTGGTAGAGTAGCCGGCCGTGTAACTGTCCTTGGACAGAAGCACGGGTGAACTTGCGGTATGAATAGCGGTATAGCTCGCGAGCGGCGTCGTTTGCACAGGGTTGACGGGGGCATCTTGATCGACCTTGCCTCGCTCCCTCAACGTTTCGATTTCCCGTTGCTGCAAGGCCACCTGCTGCTGGGTTTGCAAGAGCGCTTCACGAAGCGCCTTCACCTCAGCGGCAACATCCGAGTTGTCCCGCGAGGAATCTGAATTGGGAGAGCCAGTCTGTGCCTGCACCAGGCTCGGCACAAACAGCAATAGACATAAGGGATACAACATTTTCATAACCCCGACTCCCTCTCTGCTCTTGGCTTTCGGCCATGCGCGGGCAGTTAACTCGCCGACTCGACATAGTCAGCCGGAACAGTTTCATCGGAACCGCGATCAACCCCCAATCCTCCGAGCAGGATCGTCAGCACCGCGGCGACAGCCAAATTAAGGATGAGCGCATCAATCGCCGCATAGGAAGCAAGCGTCGTCCCTCCGATGTGTAGCGGAAATATTGCGGATTTCAGATTCTGAGACCAAGCCATGGCGGTGCCGCAGAACATTCCAGCAAACCAGCCCACCATCAGAGCTTTCGGATGGAACCATCGCGCAAATAGTCCGAAGACGACCGCGGGCAACGTCTGAGTGATCCAGATTCCGCCCAGCAACTGCAGGACGATGGCGTAGGACTGTGCACCCAAAACAACAAATGCCAAAGCACCGACAATGATGAGAATCGCCGTCACCTTGGCAACGGTTGCTTCCTCGCTCGGTGCAACTTCCGGGCGGATGTACTCGCGGTAAATGTTGCGCGTGAAAAGATTGGAGGCCGCAATTGCCATAATCGCTGCCGGAACTAGCGCCCCAATAGCGATCGCAGCGAACGAAAAGCCTACAAACCACGACGGGAAAACCTTCTGTAGCAGTGACGGCAGAGTGTCATTGGTCGAAGTTACATGGACCCCGGCGGCTATGGCCATGTATCCAAGCGAGGCCAATAAGCCCAGCAGCAAGGTATAGATCGGCAGCAAAACCGCGTTTCGCTTAATAGTAGTCGCACTAGAAGAGCTCAGAACACCGGTCACTGTGTGAGGGTAAAGGAAGGCGGCCAGTGCCGAACCTAACGCGAGCGTGGCGAACGGCAGGTATTGGCTCTGCGGCAGAATGAGTGTTCCCGTGGTGGATCTGGAAGCCAGCGCTTGTCCCGCCACATCGAAGATGTGAGCAAACCCTCCGAACTTCAAGGGAATCCAGATCACAGCGGAAAGAACGAAAATATAGACCATCGTGTCCTTCACAAGAGCGATGCTGGCCGGAGCGCGCAATCCGCTAGTGTAGGCAAAGGCGGCCAAGACTAAGAAGGCGACGATCAGCGGCAGGTCGTTCACGAATGCGGAGCCGTGCAGTCCAAGTGCTGCGATGGTTACCTGCAGTCCAACCAACTGGAGGGCAATATATGGCATCGTTGCCAGAATGCCGGTGATAGCAATCGCTAACGCGAGAGTGCGACTACCGTAGCGTCCACGAGCGAAATCGGCCAGAGTGATGTAGTTGTGCCTCTTTGATACTGACCAAAGCCGTGGCATGACGACAAAAACGAACGGATAAACAAGGATGGTGTAGGGCAGCGCAAAAAATCCTATTGCGCCTGCGCCGTAGACAAAAGCTGGCACGGCAATAATCGTGTATGCCGTGTAGAAATCACCTCCGAGCAGGAACCATGTAATAAGAACTCCAAAACGTCGCCCTCCGAGCCCCCATTCATCGAGCTTGTTTAGATCGCCTCGCTGCCAATGGGCAGAAAGAAAGCCCATGACTGCAACCACGAGAAAGAAGAACACAAAAACCCCAGTAGCAACCCAGTTCAGGCTCGTGTTCATCGTGTCCTCCGGTAGACGAAATCAATGAGAAACATCGTGAGAAAAACCCATGCAAACTGATACCAGTAGAAGAAAGGAAAGCCCAACAGTCGCGGCCCCGCTTTGGCATAAAACGGCAGCCAAAGCAGGCCAATGTAAGGAAGCAGCAACAGAAAACACCATTTCCAACTGCCGGAACGGCGTTCCATTCCTGGTTTGACGCCACTCTTTGCGCCATCGTGGGATAAAACGGCCAGTCCACTCGATGCTGTAGATTCGCTCATAACTCCTCACCACCAGTCGTTAGCAGCAACTCCTTACCATCAACGCGGACATCGGTGTGTTGAGCCATTAATCGCCGGTTCCTTTCTTTTCTCATTTGATTGCTCCGATCGATACTGCTTTGTACTGGCTTCTTCAGCTAGGCGGCCACGAACTGCTGTCCGCCGTCAATGTCGTAGGTTGCGCCCGTGAGGGCGGTATTGGTCATGATGTGTACCGCGAGCGCGGCGACATCCGCCGGCCCGACTACGCGTCCGATGGGAAGCGTGGTGCGAAGCTGGTTACGACGCTTTTCGAGCTGATCGCCCAGCAGTTCCGCAGATAAAGGCGTGTCCACGAAGCCGGCGGCAATAAGGTTGACTCGCACAGGTGCGATCTCAAGCGCCAGGCTGGCGGTCAAGGCGGGAAGCGCAGCTGTCATTGCGGAGGCAATGCTCAGGCCGATGGCTGGGCGTCGGGCACCCGTGCCGCCCATGAAGATCAGCGTTCCTCCCGGTCTCACTTTATTGATGGCGCTGCGGGCGACGTAAAGAGCCTGCAGGAGGTGCTGGCCGACAACCTCGCGTACCTTCGTGAAATCCATCTCAGCCAAGCGACCGTAGTAAGGCCGGCCGGCTGTCACCATAATGTGATCTATCACTGGCAAGTCTCGAAAAAAACGCTCGATAGCAACCGGATCTGTGGCATCGAAGGCCGCGGTGCTCAATGCGCCAATCTCGGTTGCAGCATGCTTGAGACGCTCGGGATCACGCGCGGTGAGAATCACCTTGGCGCCTTCAGTATGTGCACGGCGTGCCGTTTCGAATCCAATGCCAGAGCTACCGCCGATCACAACAAGGGTCTGGCTAAGAAGAGCCGGTTCGTGGTGCATGGGAGGGGGGATACTTACGGTGCTCATGGTTCACCTCTGATCCGGGAATTAGTCATGGTGGGTTCATCTTGGACCAGCTGCCGTTTGAAAAAAAGCCCAGATCAGGTGAGAACATGGACTATTTTGTGGGGGCAAAGCACGCTCTTTAGAAATATGGAAAAAACCCTTTTTAGGGTGTAATAGACTGCGAAGTTTTTACGGCTACAGACGCTCGATTTTATTTTCGAGGGTAACGGTATGACTCTTTCGAGTATTTAGGATTGGATGATCCCGCGCTTTAAAATCAATCTTGCAGCATGAGTTCGGTCGTCTGCGCCGAATTTGGAGAGAATGTTCTTAACTCTGCTCTTGACGATTTCTCGGATATTGAGAGCTGCGTGGCAATCTGTTTCTTCGCGATTCCCGCTATTGCGCGCGGGCATCGCTGTCGAAGTAACGAAGCGACTCCGGGTTGACTGCCGATTGAACGGCATTGTCGACGAAATCTCTAAACGTAAGGAAGGAACGATTGACATCAGCCGAGTGGGTCCGCGCCGAGAATCGGCCATCAGGCTGCCGACTCTCCGGTCGGAAGATCTCGATGGGTAAAAAGGGCTCCGCGGTAGCGCTGCCCGAATTGCTCGATCTCATTGAGCACTGTCGCGGAGCGCTCGACCCCGCCTGGCAGCATCTCATCGAAAACGGGGCGGAAAGCGGAGACGGCGCGGCTGACGCGCGGTGTCCAGTTCTCGATCCAGCGCTCGACCGCCGGCGCAGATTCCGGCGTGTCCCGAATGGCGTTTAATAAGAGTGACTCACTCCAGGCGCGATGCCAGGCGCAGTCTTCGTTGAGAGAAAAGAACATGCGATCCAAAACGTCGTCGCCGGCCGCGCGGGCGAGGCGCCCGAAATGCGTCATGAACAGCTCGTCGAAAGCGGGCTTCAGCACGAACTGGAGCGCAACGAGGGCTTCGCCCCAGTCCCATGTAACCAGGAGCGTTTCGATGACCTCGCGCAGCGGTTGCCAGATCGGGTCGTCCTGCCAGGTCTGTTGCGCCGTACGCCCGAAGTCGGGATGAGTTACCTGCAACTGACGCATCCGGTATGCGAGCCGCTGGACGCGCCGCATTTCGTCCGCAGCCTGGAAGGTGGCGGCGATGGTGATACGTGCGGTCGGGGCCATGTTCCCGACGTAAGCTGCGACCATTTGCAAGCCGTGACCGGGATATCGAAGGGGGGCGATTACACGGTTGAGCAACGCCACGCACTGCGGCGAAAGACCCCGGTCGTAGTCGTCGCTGATCGAGTCCAGGAGCCCATTGACAAAGGCTTCGCGGGTGCGCTGCATGGTCGTGTAGGTTGTGTATGTCGTCTGCCGCGGATCGCCCCACTCTTCCCAATCTCGGCAGCGGAGTTCAGACCCCCGTTGGTACCGCTCGTACCACTCGCTGACCGGTACCTTGACCTCGAAGCCGCGGGCGGTCCAGTAATGCAGCCGGGACGTAGCGATGTCGTAGTCTGTCGGCTTGCGACCAAGATCACTCAGATGCCAGTACGTCCTCTTCTGGGCCGTCTCCTGGCGGCTGCGTCCTGTCGGGCTGGCGGTTGCTCCGCTGATGGCACTGGCCTCAAACGTACTGACCACCTCGTCGTCGCCGCCGCGCACTGTGTCTTTGAAGGATGGCATCGCATTGGGAATCATTTCAGGATGACTGCGCCCTGTCGGGCTGGCAGTTGCTCCGCTGATGGCGCCGTCCTCGAATGTCCAGACCGCCTCGTCGTCGTCGAGGTGCATTCTGCCCTTGAAGGATGGCATCATGATTTCCAGTTCGGCCCGAAAGTCGAATGGCTGCCTGAGAATATCTTCAATAGCGCTCCGCGTCACCAGGCAGCGGCGTGGCGCGAGCACGCGGATATAAGAGCCGCGGTTCTGGATTTCGATGGACGGGTTCAGCCGCCGAATCGCTTCGAGCACGGCCTGGGCGCTGGGATGGCCGGTCAGGACCGGCCCCACGCCATCACCGACATCCTCAACGTTTGGGAAGTCAGGACTGGGCGCGTGGACATCCACGAAAACGTTGCCATCCTCGATCTTGACCGCGAAACGTCTGAGACATGCCGTCGCGGGGTTGACCCCGCTACCGCTGCGGACGTCATACTGCCAGTGGTGGGCGCGGCAGGTAAGTACGTATCCGTCCAGCCGCCCCTCGCTCAAAGCCACGCCCTGATGTGCGCACCGATTCTCGTAGGCGTAAACCACGCCGTTGTGCCGGACAAGAAGGAGGTCGTGACCATCGACGCGGCGCGCGGTCATGTCACCATCCCAAAGTTCAGCATCCGCGAATATGGGCTCGAAGGGCATCATCCCTCCTCGGGAACCACGTCGACGCGGTCTAGCGGCGTGAGGCCTGCCTTCGATACTGTAAGCTGTGGATCGAGTCGCTGACCTCGGAAGTACACTTGCACCTGGGCTCGCGGAGCGACCCGAACACACGCGGCCAACTGGAGCTGCTCTGCGATCGCATGGACCCGGTCGTCGTCGTGGACCAGCACGAGGAGCCCAAGCGTGTCACCAGCAAGAAAGCCGTAAAGCGGCACGAGCAATGTGTTATACCTCCAAACCCGAATCGTTGCGATGTGCTCGTAGCCACGGGTACCGCCCACACAACATGTCCTTGCCCCGGACTTCTGGGGTGACCTCGAAGTATGTTCGTGTGAGCTCGACCAAGTTGGCGGGCGCCTCGCCGGCCAGCATCCGGTTCACGACGCCCTTGTGATCCGCGTAGCGATCCGGCTCGCGCGAAAAGATCCAGGCACATGGTTCCGAGCAGAAGATGTATTTCCGGCCCAGGTGCTCGACGACGCGCGCAGCATTCGCGCGCGGGGTACCATTCGACAGGATGATCTGGCACAGATTGCAGAAACCGGGCATGGTTGCCCCTTGCGTGGACCATTCGATTCCGGGCCCGCTCGTCCGCCAGCGTTCCGTAATCCGCTCCCACACCGGGTCGAGCTGATCCCACGTCTGTGGATACTTCTCGCGAAGCCACGCGCGTTCCTCCGGACCGGGAAGCGCGAAGTCGAACCACATCGTTGCGCGGTAGGTATAGGTACTCACATAGAGCATGTGGTGATAAATGTCGAGCGCGTCGATGAAGCTGTCCCAGTACCACGGCCGCTTCAACCCGAACGCTGTCAGGGTCTTCTGGAACTGGTCGCTGATCCACTCCTCCATGAACTCCTTGAAGGACAAACGCCGATCCGCGAGCGGCGTTAGATAATCCATGCTGAATCCGGTGACCACGGCAAACGCGATCCAGCTCCGCCAAAACCACTTGTCGACCAGATACTGGGCCCGTTCCGGGTCGTGACGGATCAGTGTCGCGAGCACCGGATGACCGATCTGGGCGTGACGCGCCTCGTCGGTCTGGATGCTCGTGACCATTTTCTCGAACATCCGGTCGCCGACATCGTGGGCTATCGCCGAGAGCCCGATGAACTGGAGGTTGGTAAAGCCCGTTTCGAGCACGAGATTGGTAGCGATGGCGAATTCGAGAGGGTCCGTCCCAACGCACATCTCATCGACGAGGTGCCGCAGGGCGATGGCCATCCAGTTGTTGGTGTGGAACAACCGGTGGGTCCAGTCGAACTGGGGGTCCCAGCGGACCAGTTCGTGCATGAGCAGCAAAGGAATCGTCGTATGGCGGAACTCATCGAGGGCGCCGAATAGTGCCATCGTGCGCCAGGCGCTGTCTCGCCCAAAACGGGCGCCGCGGATGTCTCCGATCCCTGCCGTAAACTCCGTGAACGCCATCGTTGCTGCGTGGAGCTTCAAGCCGTTGAGCCAAGACCGATCCAGTTTCGCAAAGTCCTCGACGCGGCCCACGGCTTCCCGCACGCCTTGGACGATAGCGTCTTTGTCCGCTTGGGTGTCAACGTATTCTGCATAGGTCGTGCGATACGGCTCGTCCCAGTGCTGCCACTCTGCGTGAGGAAGCCAGGGACGACCACTCAGGCGCTCGGGAAACACGTCTTCCTCGCGTACGTACGAGTAATCCCAGTCCAGCTTGCGGCCCAGGTCGATCCAATCGTCACGGTTGAGCTTCGGCATTCGCGTGTCCCTTCGCGTATTCACCGCTAACGGCTGCGGCCCACGAGGTTCGCAATCGGCAACACGATATCAATACCACGGGCCCGGCAAACCTGGAACGTAGCGGTTGTGAAGGCAGCCAAGACGATTGGCCTGCTATGGCGCTATTATTTGTGATTGCGCCGACCGAGGTGCATAGAGACTTCACGTCTGATGTTCATGTGCGCCTCCACTTTGGCCACGAGTTTATCCGAATCCGCTGGTTCTGTAAAATTGCATATTGTCCTAATTTTATTGCGGTAAGGTGTATCATTCGAGATATTTGAGACCCGGTCGGGCCGTCGAAGCCACCGTCGACCCGGCGACGAGGTCTATGAGGCAAGCGGACCCGCCGCGCTGGAGGTGCCGCCGCCTGTGAAGGTCGGCGTGGACGGGGCTTGGTGAATGCCGAACCAGCGCGAATCGGAAGCTGATCTCGTTTCGCATCGACCACCGGTCTTGGCCAGGATGCGGACGACTAGCGCGCGCTCGATCCAAGGTTCGACATCGTAAGAACAGGTCGCTCGTTTGCACCCGATTCGAGGGCCCAGCACATCAAGGAGGTCAGCTCCCAATGAGTACAGAGGTTGCCGCTACTCCTTCGACGCTGCTTGCAGCGATTGTCGAATCATCCGATGATGCAATCATCAGCACAACGCTGGATGGGGTCGTAACATTTTGGAGTCCTGCGGCTGAGCGAATGTTCGGGTACGCCGCAACCGAAATGATCGGCCGCCCGGTCATCACGATCATTCCGCCCCAGCTCGTCGATAAAGAGCGCGCACTAAGTCGACTCGCAGAGAACGGGAGGATGGTCCGGAACGAATCTATCCGCGTGCGCAAGGGCGGTCAGCAGCTGAAAGTTGCTGCGACGTTCTCTCCCGTGCGCGATGGGGCGGGAACGATCGTTGAGATCCTGAGTATTGCGCACGACGTGACCGAGGCGCACCCTGTGGACATCGTTCGACGTGAATCGGAAGAGCGTTTCCGCGTTATGGCGGACTCCACACCGGTGATGATCAAGTCGGCTGGCCTCGATGGCGAGTTGAATTTCGTCAACAAGGCCTTTCTCGAGTTCACGG
>Ga0116136_1000456_pt1 | contig 23891 bp, 18 predicted proteins | sample June2015DPH_20_5_FD_88972 | JGI IMG/M metagenome (GOLD analysis project Ga0116136, IMG submission 88972) | Peatland microbial communities from SPRUCE experiment site at the Marcell Experimental Forest, Minnesota, USA - June2015DPH_20_40 | ecosystem: Environmental > Terrestrial > Soil > Wetlands... | reverse complement strand
TCCTCTGGCGAAATCCGCCCCAAGGGGCCCTCAATTCGCACCTGGCGGCCTGGTGGATCCCAGTAGAAGAGCAGCGCGCCGCGCGGGTTCGCTTCGATCTCGTCGCTCTTGCGGCTCCGATAATCCGTGTAGAAGACGAAACCGCGCTCGTCCCACCCCCGGGCCAGGACCATCCGCGCCGACGGTTTCAGATCGGGGCCGACGGTAGCCAACGCCATTGCTTCTGGCATTCGAAACTCGCGTTGTGCTTCGCGAAACCAGTGCTCGAACTGTGTCATGGGGTCCTGAGAAGCGGTGGTCTCGAGCAGGGGTTCGGGATGAGCAACCACTTTGCAAATGTAGCGCTAGGTCTAGTAGGGCAACATGGCTCAATCGAGGTGCAGGCGGAATCCCTCGACGAGTGCTTGGAATCCGAGTGATCGGTAGAACTCGTGTGCGTCCTTCCGGTGCTTGAGCGACAGAAGCTGAACCTTGCAGCAGTGTGTGTTGCGAGCGCGACGAAGCACTTCTCCGACCAGCGTTCTTTCAACGCCATGACCTCGATACTCCTAGTCGACGATCACGTTCTCAACAATCATCCACGTGCGTCCCTCGTAGATCAGGTTGTCGACGATGAGCATGTCCGCAGTGCCGCCCTGGCGCGTTGCCATACTTGACCCCCTGGTCGCGGATCCGGCTGTGTCGGCGCCGATTAGGTCGGTGCGTTGCTCAGCCCAGCTCGGTGAAGGCCTCCGCCAGCGGCTCGAGCACGTCGGGGGTGTGGGGCGGGCGGAGCTGGACGATAGCGAGCCCGGCGCCGGCCTCGGCAAGCACCGCGGCAACCGCCGCCGTCGCGGCGGGGTCACCGTCGAAGGGCACGTGGCTCGACAGCAGGATCTCTGCCGGGTCCCGCCCGAGGTCGGCACAGTGCTGGTGAAGGACGTCGCGCTTGTGGGTGAACTCCTCGACCGTGCCGCCCAGGAAGTTCCAGTGCTGGGCGAAGCGTGCTGCGGTACGCAACGTGCGCTTCTCGCCGTTGCCGCCGATACAGATCGGAGGGTGGGGCCGCTGGACCGGCTTGGGGTTGCAGCGAGCACCCGTCAGCTCGTAGAAGCTCCCCTTGAACGAGGCCGTCTCCTCCGAGAGGAGGCCGATGATGACTTCACAGGCCTCTTCTAAGCGGTCGCTGCGCTCCTTCGGGGTACCGAGCGGGATGCTGTACGCACCCGACTCCTCCTCGTTCCAACCGGCACCGATGCCTACCTCGAGCCGGCCGCCCGAGACGATGTCGAGCGTCGCAACCATGTTGGCCAGTACGGCCGGGTGTCGGTAGTGGATACCGGTCACCAGCGTCCCCAGCCGAAGGCGCTTCGTCGCCTGGGCCAAGGCGGCGATGGTAACCCAGCCCTCGAGGCAGGGCCCCGTCGAGTCCGAGTAGATCGGGTAGAAGTGGTCGAAGGTCCAGCCGGACTCGAACAACTCGATGTCGTCGGCTGCGCGCCAGACGTCGAGCATGGCGTCCCAGTTAGTGTTCTGCGGTGCGGTCTTGAAGGCGTAGCGCATCGCCCAAACTTATGCCGTGCTGCCCCATAGGCCTCCGCGCAGTGCGTGTGGAGTCTCGTAGTGTCCGAAAACCCGATCGCGGCGCCTATGGGTGCCGAAACCCCCCATCCAACCGGCTCATGCCACCAGCCGGTACCTGTGAATGAGGCTGCCAAGCTCGCAAGACTGTTTGCCGAGCTCAACGACAGGAAGAGCCAGTCGCGACCTCACCGTTCAAGCGTCGCCCCTTGGCCTCAAATTGTTCGGCCGGTAGGTAGAGGTAGAACCAGATCGCGCTGGATCAAGCCTCTTCTGGGTATGTCCCGATCACCGACGACCGTGCGAGAGTGAACACACCGAAGGTGACCAACGCCAGGCCGAGCACCTCCAAGACTGGTGCCAGCCCATGGGAGTCGATGTGTTCACCGAAAGACCCAAGGCCGATGGCAACGGCCACGAGCGGCTGCGCCACGGTCAAGGTGGGAAGCGACAGGCGCAGTGCTCCGGCGTGAAATGCGCTCTGGGTGAGTATCAGGGCCCCGAGCGCTCCGGCCACCAGTGCATACGGCACCCACGTGGCGAGCGTGTGCACCAACCCGCTGTCCAGAAGGTGGCCCGTGCGCTCGGTGAGCGCCGCCACGTACCCGAATGCCGTGCCCGAACTAGCCGCCAGCAAAACAGCGGCGCGGCGGCGTGACCCACCTCGTTTGCCCAGCACCATGGCTCCGCAGCCCGCGACGATGACGATGGTCATGACCGTCCAGGCCTCTCCCGACGCGTTGGGATGGCCTAGCCCCGGGCGCGCTATCCCAAGGAACAGGGCCAGGCCCGCAGCGATGACTCCGGTCGACGCCAATTCGGACGCGGAGACTCGCCGGTGGTTGAGCCACGCGGTCATCGGCAGCGCGAAGACCAGGCTCAGGACTAAGAGCGGCTCGACCAGAGGGAGGGAGCCTCTTCGCAGCGCCAGGAACTGGAAGAGATAACCGACCCCGTCGAGCGCGCTGCCGACGAGCCATATGGGTCGGCGTGCCAGGTGGACGAGGAGCCCGACGCGCATCGACAACTCCGGCGACTCCCGGATCGCTACCTGGTGCTGGAGCACCGCCGCCAGCCCGTAGGAAGCCGCGCTGGCCATCGACAGCAGGACGATGGAGACGAGGCCGTGTCCGATGTCGTGGTTGAACACCCCCGAACCTCAGAGCACGAACGCCGACACCATGATGGCCTGTCGCGCTCGCCTTGGGTTCACCAACAAGACGGGCGGCTGACCGTCTGGACTTCGTGTGGGGTCGGTCACGACCGGCAACATGGCCCACACCTACCCGTACGGTCCGGAATGTCGATTCGCCCCTTTAAACGGCGAGCTCGTACTCGTGGATGAGATCGCCGAGCCTGTCTGTTCTTCGTAGTTGCTTTGCATCGAGACACGGTTAGCTCGTGCTCGAACGGGCACGGGCCTCTCGAGCGACGCGTCGCGCCTCTTCTAGAGGGACCGGCGTTCGCGCCGCCCGGGTCGGGGGTTCAACGGCTTTGTGAAGGACGGAGCGAACGAGACACTGGATGACCCCGAGCGGCGCCGAGTTCGTGGGATCGCAGCACAGAGTGTATTCGTGGCGTTCCTTTTCGCGGCAGCAAACATCCGGAAGATACAAATGTTCATGAAGGAGGAGGCGGCCTTGGTCGCAGGGACGCTGCGCCGCCTTCCTCGGCGTAGCCGGACGAAGGCCATCGGCACGTGGCGTTCAGCCGTACCGACGGTCGAGCCAGGCTCTGACCCTGGTGCGCCGCTGACGGCCTGACACCCAGGTTCGCCAGCGTGGGCGAGGCGGGACTTGAACCCGCACATCCTTTCGGACACAGGAACCTGAATCCTGCGCGTCTGCCAATTCCGCCACTCGCCCGTAGGACCAGGGGAAGACTACTCGGCGGTATTGCGATCCAGGCGGCCACCGTGCGTGCCTGCCGCTACGGCTCGGGCGTTGCCGCGCGAGGTGCCATCGCGCCACTGTGAGTCGTTATCCCAGGTGAACGTAGATTTCGTCGAACGACAGAGCTGGGACGTCGGAGCGGTGTACACCCGTGCGAGCACAGGTCACCAGTAGGCTGAGCGACCGCAATGGGACTCCAGCAGTTCGAGCAGCGCCTCGAGCGCCTGGTGGAGGGTGCCCTCTCGAAAGCCTTGCGTGGCGGGCTCCAGCCGGTGGAGATAGGCCGCCGACTGACGCGGGAAATGGACCTGCTCCGTAGGGTCGGTATGAGGGGTCTGATCGCGCCCAACTCGTTCGTGGTCTCGCTCTCTGCTCGTGACGCGGCGCGCTTCGAGAGCTTCGCCGACGCGTTGGCGCGCGAGCTGGCGGATATTGCCCGGGACCATGCGCGAGACGAGGGATATGTGTTCGTGGGCCCGGTGGACGTCGAGATCCATCGCGTCCCGAGCCTTCGAGAGGGTCGCTTTGCCATCGTGGCCGAGGTGGCAGAAGGCCCCGAAGGGCTCCCGGCAGGATCCCTTGTGCTTCCCGACGGGTCGCGTGTGGTCCTCGGGACCGAGCCGGTCGTGATCGGCCGGCTTCCCGAGTGCACGGTGGTCCTGAGCGACCCGAACGTCTCCCGGCGCCACGCCGAGGTGCGCCGCCAGGGGAACGACGTGGTGGTGGCCGATCTCAGGTCGACCAACGGGACTCGGGTGAACGGGGTACCTGTGCACGAGAAGATGCTGGCGGACGGGGACGAGATCTCTGTCGGCACCACCTCGCTTCGGTTCGAGACCTCTTGAACCTTCACCATGTTCCTGCTCACCTCCCTCGACAACCAGAACCTTCTGCGCGCCCTGGAGATCATCGTGGTCGTGCTCATCTGGCTGTTCTTCTTGCGAGTCATCCGGGCGGTGTGGGTGGAGGTTCGGCCGGCGAAGGCGAAGCGCCGCGGTGTCGAGGCAGCGGAAGTCCCTGCGGGCACGGCTCCCGAGGCGCGGCGCAAACGCGGCCGCAACCTGCACTTGAAGGTGGTCGAGCCCGAACCTCAACGAGGCTGGACGTACGAGCTGTCCGACGAGGTCACCCTCGGGAGGGCGGCGGGTTGTGGTGTGCGGGTGGAGGACGCCTACACCTCTTCGATCCACGCGCGCCTGTACCGCCGAGACGGAGTCTTGTGGGTGGAGGACCTGGGCTCCACCAACGGGACGTGGGTCAACACCGAGCGGATCGGCTTACCTACCAGACTGGGCAGGGGTGACCTGCTGCAGGTCGGCGGGACCGTATTCGAGGTGAGCCGTTGATGATATTCGTGGAGTGTCGATGACGGTCCTCAGGTCTGGCTCGGCCACGCATGTCGGGCGCGTGCGATCTGTCAACGAGGATCTCGCGTTCGAGGGCCGTACGCTGTTCGCGGTCGCCGACGGCATGGGAGGTCACGCCGGTGGGGAGGTGGCCGCCCGCACCGCAATCGACGCTCTCTACAGGGGGTTTGCCCGTGATCCGTCGGCGGACGGGCTGGTCGAGGCCGTGCAAGAGGCGAACCAGGCGGTGTTCGAGCGCGGCCACGCAGAGCCGTCCCTGCACGGGATGGGGACCACTCTCATCGTTGCCGCTCTGGTCACGACCGACGACGGCGAACGTCTGGCGGTGGCGAACGTGGGCGACTCGCGCGCGTACAGGCTGCATAGAGGCGAGCTCGACCAGCTGACCGTCGATCACTCGGTCGCCGAGGAGCTCGTGGCCCGCGGCGAGCTCTCGGAGTCCGAGGCGGCGGTGCACCCGCACCGTCACATCCTCACCCGTGCCCTCGGCGTCGGACCCGACGTCGAGGTGGACGTCTTCGAGATCGGCCCAGAGCAAGGCGACCGTTTCCTACTCTGCTCGGACGGCCTCTCGAACGAGGTGCCGCCCCACGAGATGCGCCGGGTGCTCGTCGAGACCAACGATCCCAAGGAGGCCGCCGAAACACTCGTGCGCATGGCCAACGAGTCGGGCGGCAACGACAACATCACCGCCGTGGTACTCGACGTGCTGGTGGGTGAGACCTCCGTCGAGGACGGCCCCATGGAGGCCGAACGACCTGTGGTGCTCCTCTCCGGGGAAGACGCTCCTTTGGCCGGGAACGGCACCGCTCTTGTGGGGTCATCGGAGGAGAGCGTCCCAGAGGATGTCCGTGCCCTGCCGGCCATTCACGAGATCCCGTCGTGGAGGCCCAAAGCGCCTCGCCTCGTCACCGTGCGGGTGGTGCTGTTCGTCCTGGTGCTCGGCGGGCTCGGCTACGGCGCTTGGGCCGTAGTCCGCTGGTACGTCGACAACTCCTACTTCGTAGGTCTCAACCACGGACAGGTCGTCATCTACGAGGGTCGCAGAGGTGGGTTCCTGGGTATCGACCCCAAGGTGGTCGACCGGACAGGGATCACGCTGTCCGCCGTCCGTGCAACCGATGTGGGAAGGACCGAGGTGGCGCCCAGGCTGCAAGCGGGTGTGGAAGAGTCGTCGCAAGGGATGGCGGTCAACTATGTATGCAACCTGCCCAAGCTTGCTCCCGGGACTCCCCCACCGCATGGGGTGCAGTGCCGACTACCTAAGACCCCGACCACCACTAAGACCACCACTAAGACCACCACTAAGACCACCACTAAGAGGGCCCTCACTGTGGCGGCCCCTTCGGCACTGTCGGTCACGCCTTTGTGTTCCCACCATCAGATCGTCTCCAACGGGTGCGCTGTGGTGCTGAAAGTGGCGGCTTGAGATGTCACGGAGGATCCGGTGGCTCGCGTTGGCGATGGTCGCCTGCTTCTTGTTGCTGTTCCTTCAGTTGAACAACCTCCAGGTCGTGAAGGCTCACCAGTACGCGAACAACCGCGACAACCCTCAAGTGAGCGCAGCCAGGTTCGACAAGACCCGTGGTCTGATACTGAGTGCCGACGGGGTCGTGCTCGCCAAGTCGGTGCTCGCTCCGAAGGGCAGCACCTACAAGTACCAGCGCGTGTACCCGACCCACGGGCTCTTCGGTCAGATCACGGGCGTCTTCTCGTACCGCTACGGGTCCTACGGGGTCGAGGCGTCTTACAATTCCTACCTTCTCTCTCACGATCGTCCCGTAAAGACCCTCGGGGACCTGCTCTCGACGCAGACGGTGACCGACACGGTGACGCTCACCTTGTCCGACAAGCTCCAGACCGACGCCATGAACGCGCTCGCTGGCCGCGACGGTGCGATCGTCGTGCTCAATCCTTCCACCGGTGCGATCGAGGCGATGTACTCGAACCCGAGCTTCGATCCCACCCCCCTGACCTCCGAGGCTTGTGCGGTCTTCAAGACGGTGGGAGGACAGCGCGAGTGCGCGCAGACGGTGTCGCAGCAGGCGCTGGCGGCCTACAAGACCCGCGACTCCGAGGGATTCCAACCTTTCACATCGCTCGCCTACCAGAACGCGACCCAGTTTCCTCCAGGATCGACGTTCAAGATCGTGACCGCCTCTGCCGCCTATGAGCACGCCCCCCAGCTCGTCAACACGCCCATGCCCTCTTACACGTGCATTCCCGGTGGGACCCTCGGTGGGCAGGCGCCCAACAAGCCGTTGTGCAACGACAGCGGTACGGGATGCGGCGGCACGATCGCTGAGATGTTGCCTCCTTCGTGCGATACGGGTTTCGCGATCCTCGGCACCAAGGTGGGAGGGCCGTCGATGACCGCGGAGGCCGACTCGTACGGCTTCAACCAGCAACCGCCGATAGACCTGCCTCACAGCCCGTACGAGGTGTCCGATTTCCTCCAGCCGAGCTGTTACACGAAGAGCGCTGAGATCTTCCTGGCCCTATCGTCAATAGGCCAGAAATGCACAGAGGCGAGCCCGCTTCAGATGGCGATGGTCGCGGCGGGGATCGCGAACAAAGGGGTGGTGATGACCCCCCATGTCATGTCCGAGATCCGCGACTCTCAGGGCGACCTGGTGCAGACCTACAAGCCCAAGGAATGGCTGCAAGCGACATCACCGCAGACGGCTGCTGCCATCAACAAGCTCATGACCGAGGTCGTGCAGAGCGGTACGGCGGCCATCGTCGGTTTCCCGGCAAGCGAGGAGGTGGCCGCCAAGACCGGCACGGCCCAGGTCGGCGTCGGCAACACCGCGACCACGGACTGGATGATCGCCTTCGCACCCGCGAGCGCTCCCAAAGTCGCCGTCGCGGTGATGATCCCGAACCAGGCTCTGTTTGCATACGGGGCCACGGTTGCCGGGCCGGTGATGAAGACGATCATCGCCGACGCGCTGGGGGGACAGTGATTTCTCGTCTCTGCTCGCTGCGTGCGAGCCGAGGGCGATTGGTGACCGGGCATAGGCTCGCGCGACATGGTTGAGCCCGCCGCGACCCCGCGTGTGCTCTCGGGACGCTACGAGCTGTCCCAGTTGGTGGCGCGCGGCGGGATGGCCGAGGTGTACAGGGCACGCGACCACTTGCTCGATCGGCCGGTCGCTGTGAAGATCCTCTTTCCCGAGCTGTCGGTCGACCGGTCCTTCGTCGAACGTTTTCGCCGCGAGGCTCAAGCGGCGGCCAACCTCTCACATCCGAGCATCGTCCCGGTGTTCGACTGGGGCGAGGACGGAGGGACCTATTTCATAGTGATGGAGCTCGTGGAGGGTCGCGCCCTGTCGTCGATCCTGAGAGGAGCCGGGCCGCTGCATCCGGACAGGGCCGCGGAGGTCGCCTCCGACGTGGCGAGCGCGCTGGCGTACGCACACCGCCACGGCGTGATCCACCGCGACGTGAAGCCGGGGAACGTCCTCATAACCGACGAAGGTGTGGTGAAGGTCACCGACTTCGGGATCGCGCGTGCGCTTAACACCGAGGAGAGCCTCACCCAGACCGGAGCCGTCATGGGAACGGCCACGTACTTCTCTCCCGAGCAAGCAGAGGGCATGGGTGTGGACGCGCGAAGCGACATCTACTCGCTCGGCGTCGTGCTCTTCGAGATGGTGACAGGTCGTCCACCGTTCCTCGGGGATACGCCGGTTGCCGTCGCGTCGAAGCATGTGCGTGATCACCCTCCTACGCCACGCGAGATCAACCCGGCGGTCCCGCCTGATCTCGAGGCGATCATCTTGAAGTGCATGGCCAAGTCGCCCGAGCACCGCTATCAGACCGGCGAGGACCTGCGAGTGGACCTGTCGCGTTTTCGCGAGGGGCGCGCCGTGGCCGCCACGATCCCGCCCGTCACCCTCGGGGAGACCCAGGCGATGGGCGCCACCCAGGCGATGGGCGCCACCCGGGCGATGGGCGCCACGGGACGTACCGAGATGCTCCCCCAGGTGGAGGCCGAATCACCTGAGGAGTCCGAGCGCCCCCCCAGCCGTACGGGCATCTACGCGGCGGTGTTGGTCCTGCTACTGATCGCGCTCGCCGTGGTCGTGATCTTCCTGGGCCAGTCCCTTGGCTGGTGGCACTTGGGGTCGGGGTCTGCGGCGCCTTCGACGTTCAAGCTTCCCGACGTATCGGGCAAGAGCGTGACTCAGGCGGAAGGCACGCTGGCGGACCGCGGGCTCAGGACCAGACTCGAAAAGGACTCCTCGAGCAGCGCACCTGCCACCCAGGTCATCCGCACCCAGCCTCGAAAAGGCTCGTCCGTGCACAGGGGAGAGACCATCACGCTCGTCACCGGCGGCATGACCGCGCCCTCGCAGCTGACGGTTCCCACCGACCTCGACGGGCAATCGATCACGTCGGCCGAGAAGGAGCTTCAACAGATGGGGCTCACCTCGCAGGTCCAGGACATCAGCAACTGCACGCAGCAGAACATCGTCTGTGACACCTCACCGAAAGCTGGCCAGGTCGTCCAGCCAGGCGGCACGGTCACCCTCTACACGGCTCAGACCACTCCCACCACTTCTCCCAACGTCACCGTCCCCGACGTGTCGGGCGACACCCCGACCGTGGCCTGCAGCATCCTGGGGAACGACGGGCTCGTGTGCAGCGGGCAGCAGACCACCCAGTACAGCCAGAGCGTCACTCAGGGAGACGTGGTCGGCACCCAGCCGGCTGCAGGGACCTCGGTCTCTCGCCAGACCCCCGTCACTCTTGTCATCTCGAGTGGTGCCGCGCCCTTGGTGCCAGACCTGACAGGTGAGACCTTCGGGCAGGCGAAGAGCCAGCTCCAGAGCCGGGGGCTCACCGGGGTCTCCGACGGGTCGTGCACCAGCAACGGCGCCATGGTCACGAGCGAGTCTCCCCCGGCCGGATCGACCGCCCCCCCGAACGGGCAAGTGACGCTCTCGTGCTCGAGCTCCACTTCCAGTGCCACAAGCACGACGGCGAGCGCGTTCCTCGGGAACCACAACGATGGCGGCGACCGAGTCGGGTCGTTCACGCGTCGCGAGCTCTGACTTGGGTCCTACGCGTAGGTTCTGCGCGTAGGTCCTGCACGTCGGTCCTGCGCGTCGCCGCTCGGGCGCGCGGCCTCGGCCTCATGGTGGAGCCGCCGGAGGAAAGCTAGGAGGGCGGAGGGAAGCGGCGGGCCTCTGCGACGAAGGGACCCTGTCTGTTCCATCCGATGCGAGCGGCTTCAGCCGGCCGCATCAATGCTTGCAGCTCGCCGGTGTGCCACGGGTTGTAGAGCAACCAGGTGCTGTGATCGCCGGCCACGAAGACCGTCTCCTCGCCCGGCCCCGACCCCTGCGCGTTGGACGAGATGAGCGGGCCGGCCAGGATGTCACGGCAGCCACCGAGGGGCCCTGTGCACTTCGCCGCTCCGACGGCGTAGCTGGAGGTGTAGAAGCCACCTCCGCCGGAGAAGAACAACCAGTCGGCGCCGTTTGGAACTTCGACCATCTGCGGCGCCTCGAGCACCGGTTCCTCCCACGCCTGATCGGGCTGAAAGATCGCAACGGCATCGCCGGCCAGGGCAAGCCCGTCGTCGGAGAGCGGCGCTGCCCAGATCGTGGTGGGGCCCGAGCCGGGGAGGTTGTTGTTGTCCGACTTCCACACCAGGTAATTGGGGTGAGCCGCGCCGCGCGGACCGTGGGGGTCGTCGAACAGCTGGGCGTCGATGTCACCGCCCAGCTGTATCTGGCAGACGAGTGGAGGCCCGCCGACCGGGACGAAAGGCCCCGCCGGCGAGCGCGAGACAGCCACGCCGATGCAGTGCGTGGCGGGAGGGCGGTCGTTCAGCTGGGGGGCGAAGTACATGACGTAGGTGTTTCCCAGCCGCACGACGTACGGGTCCCAGGTGGCGCCACCGGCAGAGGTCGAAAGTGCCCAATCCGGGACTGTCGGAAGGGCTTCGGACGCTTGGCCCCAGTGCCCGGGCTCGCCGACCATGACGGGCACGTTCTCGTGGGTGGGGTCGGCGAAGGCGGTCGACAGGTACAGGTAGTACCTCTGGTGGGCGGCCAAGAGGAAGGGATCTGGTAGGTCGAGCTGGCTCGAGGAGGCGAGGGTGATGCCCGGCGCGTCGGGCGTAGTCGTGGGCCGCAGCGGGACCGGGGCCTTCGCCTGGGTCTTCGCACCCCCGGCGGTCGTGGCGACCAGGGTCGCCGCGGTCATCGACGCCACGGTCACGGCGGCGACAAGCACCCGCACCCCCCTGGAACGGCCTGCCAATTCTCCCCCTCGACCTAGACAGTGAGCTTCTGGGACCGCGAACAAGCCGAGCAAGTATCACGTTCGCGCGACCGAGGGCACCTTTGCATCTCGGCCTCGTCGCGTGGCGCTCGGGCTGTCCGGCGCCTGCCCCCGCATCCCTCGTAGCCTCAAAGAGCACTCAAAGAGGGATCGTGCTTCTCACTGCGCCCGCGCCGGCGAGGAAGTTCGCCAGCAGGCCGGGTCCTGCGGGGGTGAGGATCGACTCGGGATGGAACTGCACACCTTCGACGGGGAGCTCCCGGTGGCGCAGTCCCATGACCACGCCGTCGGCGGTCTCGGCGGTGACCTCCAAGGAGTCGGGGAGCGACTCACGCTCGACCACGAGCGAGTGGTAACGCGTGGCCTCGAACGGGTTCGAAAGACCGACGAACACACCCGTCCCGCAGTGGAACACGGCCGAGGTCTTGCCGTGCATGAGCGTCGGGGCGGGGACCACCCGTCCCCCGTAGGCCGCTGCTATGCACTGGTGTCCCAGGCAGACGCCCAAGATGGGCAGCTCACCGGCAAGCTCGCTCACGACCTGGAGACTGATCCCTGCGTCCTCGGGTCTTCCCGGGCCAGGGGATATGACCAGCGCGTCGGGATTCGCCTCTCTGATGCCATCCACGTCGATGGCGTCGTTGCGGTGCACCACCGGCTTCGCCCCGAGCTTGCCCAGCTCCTGGACGAGGTTGTAGGTGAAGGAGTCGTAGTTGTCTATGAGCAGGACGCGCACGGCCACCGGGCCACGATGGTAGTTGCAACCGGTCATGACTATCCTCGGGTGTGATGGCGAGCGCTCAGAGACACGGACCGGGCAGCGCCACGAAGAAAGGGCGTTCGACGGGGCGCACCACTAGCGCACCTGCGCGCGCTTCGACCACGAGCGGTCGCTACACGCCGCCCATCCCACGAAGCCGAAAGGTGAGCCCGAAATGGATGGGTCTGCTGATTCTCGCGCTCCTGGTCGTCGGGGCGCTCGTGATCGTTCTCAATTACTTCAACGTGCTGCCGGGCGGACCGAGCGACTGGTACCTGCTCGCCGGCATCGTGCTCATTGCCGGGGGCTTCGTAACCGCCACCCGCTACCGCTGATCTGCGCGTGGTGGGTCTCTATGAAGTGCGACTCACCCACTACCTCAGCCGAGGCGCTCGATGATGGTGGCGTTCGCCAAGCCACCGCCCTCGCACATCGTCTGTAGCCCGTAACGACCGCCTGTCCTCTCGAGCTCGTTCAGCAGGGTCGACATGAGCTTTCCGCCCGAGGCTCCGAGCGGGTGGCCGAGGGCGATGGCGCCCCCGTTGACGTTCACCTTGGCAATGTCGGGGTGCAGCTCCTTCTCCCAGGCGAGGACGACCGAGGCGAATGCCTCGTTGATCTCCACCAGGTCTATGTCGTCGATGGACATCTTGGCCCTCTCCAGCACCGAGCGGGTGGCGGGGATGGGACCCGTGAGCATGATGATGGGGTCCACGCCGGCCAGCGCGAACGCGCAGACGCGTGCGCGTGGGGTGAGGCCGAGGGAGTTCGCCTTCTCCTCGCTCATGACGAGCAGCGCGGAGGCCCCGTCTGTGATCTGTGACGAATTGCCTGCGGTCACCTTGCCGTCGGGCTTGAAGGCCGGCTTCAGGGTCGCCAGCACCTCTACGGTGGTGTCGGGGCGGATTCCCTCGTCCGTGCTCATCGTCTCGCCGGTCGGATTGCCCTCGTCGTCGCGCACCTCCACGGGCACGATCTCGCGTTCGAAGCGGCCCTCGGCCGTGGCACGGGCCGCGTACTGCTGACTGCGCGCGCTGAAGACGTCTAGGTCCTCGCGCGACAGACCCCACTGATCTGCGATCATCTCGGCGGATATGCCCTGCGAGACGAGCCCGCCGCGTTCCGCGTAGCGGCGCATGACCGAGGGTCCGAAGGCGTAGCCCAGATCGTTGGCGATCGAGGATCCCATCGGGGTGCGGGTCATGTGCTCTATGCCGGCGGCGATCACCAAGTCGTATGCGCCTGCGATGACGCCCTGTGCGGCGAAGTGCAGTGCCTGCTGAGAGGAGCCGCACTGGCGGTCGACGGAGGTGGCGGGCACCGACTCGGGGAAACCCGCGGCGAGCAACGCGTTCCTGCCCACGTTGAGCGCTTGCTCGCCCACCTGGGTGACGCAGCCCATGATCACGTCGTCCACCATCGCGGGGTCGAGGTCGTTTCGCTCGATCAGGGCCTTCAAGGGCTCGGCGGCCAGGTCCACCGCATGCCAGCCCTTCAGCTTGCCGTTGCGGCGTCCTCCTGGGGTGCGCACAGCGTCAACGATGACGGCGGTGGTCATGGTCGCTCCTTCCCGAGTCTGGCGGGCCTGAGATGAATCTGAGTGGCGGTCAAACCTGACCGAGCGGTCAAGAGTGTGCCCGCAGCCGAGGTTAGCGGTCGGGGCGCGCTAGCGCCGCCTGAAGATCTTGCCGAGCGTCTCCTCCTGTCTCTGGTAGGAGGAACCGATCGCCTCGCCGTAGAGGGTCCTGGGGGCTTCGAGCATTCGGTCGAAGGTCAGCTTGCAGACTCGTTGGCCGTGCTCGATCATGAACGGCACGTCGTGTGCTCGGACCTCGAGCGCGGCGCGCGAACCGTCGCGCGGCCCTTCGGGGTCGAAACCGAACCCAGGGTCGAAGAACCCCGCGTAGTGGGTCCTCAGCTCGCCATTCGTCGGGTCGTAGGCGGTCATCTCCGAGGCGAGCTCGGGTGGTATGGACACCGCTCCACTGGACATGAGCAGGTAGAACTTCTGCGGCGAGAGGACGATCCGGTCGCCTTCCTCGCTTTGGACGGGCTCCCAGAATGCCTCGGGTTCGATGGGCTCGTCCCTCGTCAGATCGAGCAGGGGTGCGTTCTCGCGCGCGCGGTAGCCGACCCGGGCTGTGGCGTCGCCCTTCAGGTCGAGGCCGAGGAACATCCCGTCCGAAAGAGCCAGCTCGCTAGCTGGCACGGGCCTGCCGTCCTCGAACAGCAGCGGGTGCTGCTCGGCGTGGAAGTCACGGACCTCGTCGTCGCTGAGCGTGGTCCTGCCGATCGAGAGGCGCAGCTGGTTCAAGGACAGGTCCTCGCGGACTCGCACCGCGAACGAGAGGGGGACGACTTCCAAGTACAACGGGCCCTGGTAACCCTCGGCTATCTCGTCGAAACGATGCCCCTCGTCGGTGACGACGCGCGTGAACACGTCGATGCGTCCGGTCGAGCTCTTGGGGTTCGCCTTGGCCCGCACGCCCGGAGGCAGGTTCAGCTGCTCTTTCAGCAAGACCAGGTACGGCCGGTTCGTCTCGAGGACTGCACCTTCCTTGTGGAGGTCCAGCTCGTCGATCACGTAGTCGCGCAGCTTGCGCTCCACGCTCTGCGGACCAGGGAGGAAGCTGCACCGGATCCGGTAGGCGATCTCCCCCAACCGCAGGTCGAGGCTGGCAGGCTGGACGTTCGTGTCGGGGATCTTGAAGCCCCCGGCCCCTATGACGCCGCTCGCGATGGCGTCCATTAGCAGCTCTCGGGAGAAGACGCCCTCCTTGCCGGTGGGCAGGTTCAGCACGAGTCGTCCCGCATCGCTGCGAGGGTACCTCCGCGCGGGCGCAGGCCTGAGGTTGCGGCGCAGGGGCGGATGCTGATCTTGTGCCTGGTTTGTTCTCGGTTTGTGCCTGGTTTGTGCCAGAAGCGGGCGAGACGGTCCATGCGTCCGCGCAGAGCGTTTGACTCCGCGCGCCGGGTGATGTCAGACTGTGTTGGAGGAGCCGCGGCGGCGGGGCACGCCGGTTGCGCTGGGGCTATGGGAGGTCGGGGATGACGGCGAAGGTGTTTCGCGCCTCACCGTTGTCCGGCGTCGTCGTCCTGGTGCAAGTGCCGGAGCGGGCAGGGGCGCAGACCGAGCCGGCGGCCGGAATCGGCTCAAATGCCCGTCCCACGGTTGCTCACGGCGAGCCGATGTGGGGGGAAGCGTGAGCCTCACCCCGGGCGTGCCCGAGCCTCCTCGAGCGGGTGGCGAATCTCCTCAGGACTCGCCCGCATTTACGCCCCCGCCGAACTCGAACTCGAACTCGAACTCGAACTCGAACTCGAACTCGAACTCGAACTCGAACTCGAACTCGCTCGTGCTCGTGGTCGACGACGAAAAGGGGCGCCAGAGCCTCATCGACGCGCTCGTGACTGCGGGGATCAGGGCTCTCGGGTGTGGCCGGGAGGACGAGGCCCTCGAGCTGCAGGCTCTTCACCACCCGGCGGTCGTTGTGGTCGACCACCGGCTCCCCGAGGGAAGCGGGATCGACGTCGCCCGGGCGCTGAAGGAGCAAGACGCCGAGCTGCCGGTTCTCCTGCTCACCGAGTACACGTCGCTGGACAGCGCTGTCGCCTCGGTCGGCCAGCTCGACGCGTACCTGATCAAACCCGTCGCGCCCGAGACGTTCTTACAGACCATCCACCACGCACTCGCGCGGCGCGGGCTCGCCGTCGAGAACCGCAGTCTCGCAGAACGCGTCGAGCGTCTCAGTGCCTACGAAGCTCTCTACGACCCTCTCACCGGCCTGCCGAACCGCGCGCTGCTCGACGACCGTCTGGTCCAGGCGCTAGCAAGTGCCCGGCGCGCGGGCAACGTGCTCGCCGTGCTGTTCGTGGACTTCGACACTTTCAAGGTTGTGAACGACCTGTTCGGTCACCACATCGGCGACCAGCTCCTGCGGCAGATGGCGGACCGCCTCGCTGCCGCGCGACGTTCCTCGGACACCGTCGCGCGCTTCGGCGGCGACGAGTTCGTCGTGGTCTGCCCCGACGTGAAGACCTCTGCAGCGGCCTGCCGCATAGCCGAGCATCTACTCGCCGAGCTGGCCGAGCCGGCCGAGGTCGAAGGGGTGGAGCACCGGCTCACCGCTAGCGTGGGCATCGCCCTGAGCAGCCGCGGGGTGGCGAACCAGAGCCCCGAGACGCTGCTTCGCAACGCCGACACGGCGATGTACCGCGCGAAGGAAGAAGGCGGGGCGGGCTGGGAGCTGTTCGACGACGCGATGCGAGACCGCGTGCTCGAGCGCTTCGAGGTGGAGCGCGGGCTTCGTGCCTGCGTAGACGGCGAAGGCCTCACTCTCGTCTACCAGCCGCTCGTCGACCTCTCGAGCGGGGTCGTCGTCGGAGCCGAGGCGCTGCTTCGCTGGTACCGCCACGGGCACGGGACGATGCTGCCGGGATCCTTCCTCTCGGTGGCGGAAGAGTCCGGCCTGATCGTCCAGATCGGCCGCTGGGCGCTGGAGAAGGCACTGGACGAGCTCGAAGCTGCAAAGGCCTCCGGCGACGTACCGCGGAGCTTCCGGCTGTGGCTCAACGTCTCGCCGCACCAGCTGGCGAACCCGCACTTCGCGGAGATCGTGGGCGATCTCATGGCTTCCCACGGCATAGCGGCATCGATGCTCGGTCTGGAGATCGTCGAGGAGGTGCTGCGCGACGTGCGAGCGACCGAGAAGGTGCTGAGAGCGCTTCGCGATCTCGGGGTGTCGGTGAACCTCGACGACTTCGGCGCCGGCTACTCGAACTTGTCATGGCTCCAGGACCTTCCGATCTCGGGCCTCAAGATCGACCGCCGGTTCGTGGCGAGCCTCGACACCCCCGACGGGCAAGGCATCGCGATCGTCCAGGGGCTGCTCGGCCTGGGCCACGCCTTCGGGCTCTCGGTGGTGGGCGAGGGCGTCGAGACTCCGGCGCAGGCGGACGCCCTGAGGGACATGGGCTGCGAGTTCGCCCAGGGCTACCAGTTCGCCTACCCCGGCACCCCTGAGCAGCTGTGGGCCTTCGTGCAGCGCAGTCCCAGCGACGAATCCACCGAAGAAGTGCCCAGCACGAGCGTGGTTCGCGAGACGACGAGCACGCCTTCGCCTGCGGCGAACGCCCCCGCGCATGACACCCCGTCTTCGGAACAATCACTGAGCTGAGACTTGCCGACCTGGGACTCGGGTCAGTGCCTCCTACAAGGACGGCGGGAGGCAGCTACGACGACCCGGTAGTCGTGCTCGCAGTTCCCTCAATTGTCGCCGAGCTGGTTGAGGATGCGCTATTGCCACCCTGCACCCCGGGGGAGGTGGCGTCGCTTTGCGGTACTCCAACAGGGGAGACGTCGCTTTGCACGGTGCTCTCGCCGGCGCTCGAAGTGCTCGTCGTTGTCCCCGAGGAATCGCTCACAGGCCCGGTCGGCTCAGAGCTCGACGGCGCGTTGCTCGTAGACGGCGAGCATCCTGACGCGACGGACGAAGTGGTCGAGGTGGGGCCCGTGGTCATCGAGCTCGAGACGCCTATACCCGAGTTGGGGCTCGTTGAAACGGCGTCGGTCGACGAATTGGGCGCCGAGCTCGTAACTGTCGAGGCTCCGGGTGTTGTAGCCGTGCTCGTCGAAGTGCCGCCCGTTTGTTGATCCGGGCAAGTGAGGGGTGTGTAGGACAGGTCGGGCGCGGTACCGAAGAACGCCACACGCAGCATTGAGATGTCCGACGGCACTTCGATCACTACCTCGGCCACGAACGAGCTGGGCGGCGTGGAGGCATTCGCCCCGTCGATCCATGTGGCGGTTCCCCGGTAGAGGGCGATGGTCTCACCGTCTACCGAGGACGAGCTCACCAGCGCCCCCGCGAGATGGGATTGGCCGACCGCTGGGTCGGCCGGGTTCGACAGGTCGGCCAGGAGGACCGGGTCCGTAGTGCCGGGGAGGCATGCGCCGTAATGGGTGTGGATGGTGGCGCTTCCCGTCTGGTCCTCGTAATTGCCTTGACCCGCAACCTCGAACGCGGGGTCCGCGCTGTTCACTTCGAGGGAGTCGCTGGCGAAATAGGCGGAGGGCGCCGCGCCCGCCGGCTCGGGGGCCGGTAGCGTGATGGACCCCTGGGCGGCGGTGGGGAACGAGCTGGGCCACGGGCAGGCGACCGGGTCGGAAGAAGTCGACGAGCTGGGGCTCCCCACTGTCTGGACCGGGTCGGCGCCTGCCGAAGAACCAGGAGCCGAGGTTCCTGTCCCGGAAGGTGCGGGAGCGATTTGGCCAAGGCCCGTAGCCGCGTCAGAGACCCACTGCCAGGCTTCCGAGCTCACAGCGAGACCCGGGAAGGAGCCCGACGCAGACGTCGCAGAAGCTCCAGACGCAGAAGCACCATCCGGCGAGCCTGCACCAGCCGCACTTGTAGCGCTTCGTTGCTGAGCAGCCGGCGCGACAGCGGTGCTGTCGGAGGTGAGTGCGGCTTGCGGAGCTACCACGCTGTAGGCGGCAGCTGCTGGGCTCGCGGCGGGAGATATCACCGAGGCGCCAGTGGCGGCCATCGCGCCCGCGGCCGCCACGGTGGCGAGCATCCCCGCCAGCGGCAGCGAGGCGCGCCCTGCGTCGGGGGTGATCGCCAAGATCGTCTGCGACAAGGGGCTCGAAGCGGTCTGGGTCAGAGCCTGAGAGATCTGGGAAAGAGCGGAAAGGGGTGCCGGGGGAGTGGAGGAGAGAGTTGCGGAGTGCAGGGCCGTGGAAGACACGCCCGACACCGATGTCTGCACCGCTTCGGGGTGCGTCACGAGGTTCGGTTCGCGCACGCTGCGGGTTCGAGCCACGAAGCGTCTCCATCTGAGGAGCCTGAGTGGGACGGCAAATCCGGAGAGCGCCGTCCCTGTATTGCGCAGAGCGCGCGTGAGGGAGTTGCGCGCCCTGTGGACGCGTGCCCGCGCGTTCGACTCTGTGACTGACATCTCCTCCGCGACCTCGGCGTAGGAGCGCTCCTCCACTTCGCGCAGCACGAACGCCACCCGGTAGGTCTCAGGCAGCGATGCGATCGCGTCTTTGACCTTGCGTCGCAGCTCCAAATCGGCGATCCGCTCGTCGGCGCCGGGCGCCTCGTCGCGCCGGTGGGCCAGGCGGTCGACGAGGCGTAACTCCCCCGAGTGCCGTGCCCGCACGTCAGCGCAGGTGTTGGCGAGTATGCGGCTCAGCCACGCGCGAAGGCGATACTCCCCGCCGAAGCGGTCGAGCGCCAGGTATGCGCGAAGCAGCGTCTCCTGAACGGCGTCCTCGGCGTCGCCCGCCGAACGAAGCCTCCGGCGTGCCTCGACAAGCAGCGAGGAGTAGTGGGCACCGACGATCCGCTCGAAGGCATCCCCCTCGCCTGTTTGGAAGGCGATGACGAGTCGGCGGTCGTCGTAAGAGTCCAGGGTCTCTGGCTGTACAGCCATTTGGTGAGTGCGCCCCTCTTCTGCCTCGTTGCGGAGCCGAGGTGCCCCTCGTCCTTCCGTCGCCGGGCCCTGCCGCGGTCAGTGCTGATGCTAACACCTGCCGGTGCATGGTGCACGCGTCTTCGGTTCAGACGGTTCCGCTGTAGAGCGGGTCAGCAGGATGACGCTGGATTCGGCAACAGTGATCCCGTGGTGAACCTCGTGGTCGTGAGCGTCATCTCGCAGCCGCGCGAGCGGGGGCTTCCGATCGGCACTGCTGGCCACGCAAAGTGATCGCACATGGCACCGAGTTCACAAGAGACCGTGCGAGGCGACGACCACACAAAGTGGGACGTTTCGCGCACCAAGAGGATCGCCCGGTTCGCCGCCAGAAGTGTCACAGGAATCCCGCAAGAGCAGTTGTTCCTGATGTAGCGTGCGATATGCCCGCGGGTCGCTGCGTGTTCGGCGGCGGTCTCGGGGTGACGTGGAACCGAGCCCAAGGAGGGCGAGTGAAACACCGACTTATCAGATTCCGCCGGCTGACCGTGTCCTGCATCGCAGCAGTGACGGCTCTCACCGGCCTCTCCGTTCTGGGGCTCGCCTCGAGCGCCTACGCGGCTGGCACCGGAGTGATCAGCTCCCCCCAACCACCGCCGGGGGTATTCCCAGGCGTGAACAACCAGGCTGCAGGATCCTGGACCATCTCCCTCAACGCTGGCGCCGTCATAACCAACGGGGAGACGTTCACGGTCACGGTTCTTGACTCCACTTCCGCGTGCGGGCTCTTCTTCGCGGCTGCGCCGGCTGTCAGCGAGAGCGGGCTCAACGCCACCGTGGCGGTCACGAGCCTCACGGCCGACGCCGCCAAGTGCGCCGTCGTCAACCCTGCTGACACCAACGTGCTGACCCTCACGCTCACGGGAGTCGGCACGGGACCCGGCGGGCTCGCCAGCACGGGCACAATCACGATCACCTCGCCCTTATACGATGTGCTTGCTGCCGCCCACACAGGCGAGGTCGTTGTCACAGCCACCGACAGTGCCGGCGACACGATCGCCACGTCCGTCGGGACCACCTACGTGGCCGGTAACGCCACGATCCTGACTGTTCCCCTCGCCACGATGGTGGCGACCACCACGCCCGGGATCGCAATCGGCAAGTCGAGCCAGGCCGGCGGCAACGAGACGATCGGTCTTTACACCGCCGGCACCGGCTGGCAGAGCGGCGATACGCTCGTGATCCCCGTGTCGGACCACGGGGGCAACAACTGCAGCGGGGCGAGTCCCCTCACCGACACCGTGTCGTTCACTGGGACGCCGGCCGCCACCGCAGTCGTCAACTCCAGTCTGGCGACTGCCGCACCGACGTTCACCGCTTCGTTGGCTGCGACGGGCGACTGTTTGGGATCGAGCGTTGACAACAACCTGGATCTCACCTTCGGCAACACCGGGGCGATTTCCGGTGGCACCGCCGCCAGCCCCGCTGTGACCATCACGCTCACGGGGATCAGCTACACCCTCGGAACCGGCGTGGCGGATGGGACCCTCACGCTCGGCCTGGACTTCCTGGTGACGGGTTCCTCCACCCCGAGTGTGCTCGTCGCCGCCAGCAATACCGGTAGTCCCACCGGTCCTTCCGACGCCAACGTCGTGCCGGTGTCCTTCGCCGCCAACGTCCCGCCTGTCGGCATCCAGCAGCCGATCACGTCCTCCGGACATCCTGGTGCGGTGAGTGACCAGCCGATCAGCCCCTTCACGCTGACAGAGGCGACGGCCGGTGCAGTGGCCATTGGGACCGTGTGCTTCACGATCACGCCGAGCACTTTCAGCGTGGGCGGTAGCACCGACACCACCGGTTCTGCCATCGTCACCACGACGGGCAGCTTCTTCGCCGTCGCCGCGGGTATGGGGGTGACAGGGACCGGTATACCGGCCGCCACGACCGTTGCTTCTGTCCAGTCCGACACCCATATCACCCTGTCGGCCGTCGCCACATCCACGAACGCTGGGATCACGCTGACCTTCAGCTACATGCCAGCGACGTTCGACACGAGTGCGACCATGACGGTGGCCACCTCCTCGGGTAGCGGAGCATCGGCGGGTACACCAACGGTTAGCAACTCGCCCACTGACACCGAGATCAGCTTCCCCGTGACGAGCGCCTCCACGACAGCGGCCACCTACACGGTGAGCGGAATCGCCCTCGACAGCGCCAGTCCTACGCCGGAGAGCGGCCCGGTGTTGGTCGAAGCAGGCAACGGCTGCGGCACGAACACCTACGGTGGACCCATCACAGCGGCCTCTATGCTCGGGGCCACCCAGACCTACGGGCAGACAATGGACGATACCGCTGCCTCGGAGTTCGCCCAGTCGTACCCGTTCGCCCTCGATGACTGTCCGAGCGGCGGGAGCTCTACATCTGGCAGCGGGACCACCCTCCTCGCCCCGGCCGTGCTCACTACTGACCAGAACTTCCCCGACGCCCTGTCGGCCAGCTACCTGGCGGGCAACCTCGGAACCGGCATCCTGCTCACGCCGACCGATAGCTTGTCGTCAGCTACGATCGGCGCGCTTCGGACGGAAGGCATCGGTCAAGTCTTCGTGGTAGGCGGGCCGCTTGCCGTATCGCAGAACGTGATAAACCAGCTGAAGGCCCTCACCGTCTACAGGTGCGGAGGTATCGACCCGGTCATCAGCACGGTTGGTTCTCCGTTCACGATGGAAGTCACGCAGATCTACGGACAAACCGAGTACGACACGGCCGCGGATGTGGCGACGTACCCGGGTCTGGCTGTGGGCTCGGCTGACATCGGCGGTGCCTATGGGATGTACAACGACACGACGGGAGCCTCCTCGAGCTCGGGGCCGCTGTTCTCGGTCTCGACAGCGGTATTGGCGACCGGTGAGTCCTTCCCAGACGCGATGTCCGCTGCCGGCATGGCCTACGCGCAGCATTTCCCGGTGCTGCTCACCCAGGCAGACAGCCTTGCGCCTCAGGCGCAGGACGCGCTGGTGAACCTCGCCGTGCACCAGGTGATACTGATGGGAGGCCCACTCGCGGTTTCCGATTCGGTGGTCACCACATTGCAGGGCATGGGCATCTCGGTGCTTCGCGTTGCAGGTACCGACGCCACTGACACGGCGTCAGAGCTTGCGCAGTTCGAGCTGAACTCCACGAACAGCAAGGGTGTCCCCGACGGGCTGGACTGGCAGGCATTCAACGTCAACACAGCTGCACTCGCCCGAGGTGACTTCTACGCCGACGCGCTGGCAGGCTGTGACGTGACGGGTCTGTCGCACCTGCCGCTCATCCTCACCGAGGACTCGAGCACGCTCGGCACGTACTCGACGACGCTGCTCAACAGTGCGGGCAGCGGCGTCGGCAGCGGTACTACGGCCCTGGGCGGTATCGACGGGCTCGGCTCTGCCGGCAACCTCTACACCATCCAGGTGTTTGGCGGTCCTCTTGCGGTGCAGCTCAGTACCATCAGTGCGGCGCTGAACGCGATCTCCGCCGGCTGAGTGTGATGCGGGCCTGAACAACCCCTCGCGGCAGAACTGAACGGATGAGGGCCCCTTCGGGGGCCCTCATCCGCGCTACGCCAGGCTTCGTCAGCGAGGAGGTGGGAGTCCTTCCTGAGCTTTGGTCGTTGAAGCTCGGTAGCCGATGCCCAGGGCGTCTCGGTGACGAGGGGTCTGAACGGGGCGGAGGCAGAGCCGCAGGCTCGAAACGAGCAGTGAACCGATGGAAGGCCGGCTGGGTGTGGCGACCTGCCCGTGAACAGGGAAGCCGATGACCTTGCACCGAGGTGGAACGGCCAATGGGCGCAAGGACCCCGGAAGGTGATTTCGGCGGGCTGTGGCGAAAACGTTGGCGGAGTGATCCTGGGAGAACCTCGGCTGATCCGCTGGGCCGGCGACTTCGTGATCCTGGCCGACCGGCGTTGGAACGTCGAGGCCGCCGATCACCTGGTTCGCTCGATCCTGAGCGACATCGGGCTGGGGGTGTCTGAGGCCAAGTCCCGCATACGGTCGTGTGAACGACTCGACAAGTGGATAGTCATGCGCCTGCGGTCGAAGGCGCGCAAGCGTTTCAAGTCCAAAGGCGGGGTCGACAACGCTCGGTGGCCAAACCGCTCGTTCGACGCTCTCGGCCTTGTCCGTCTTGAGCGTCTTGCCCAAGCCCGTCGTTACTCACCCGTCTAGGTCCAGTCTCGGGTGAGCCGGATGCGAACCCGCACGTCCGGTTCTGATTGGGGCTCCTAGCCGCAAAGTCAGGGGCCTACCCGCTCGTGTGCCTGGCAATGTCGATCAGGTGGCCGGGGGAATGCGGCCGGGTACTACCGTTGAGGCCGCTGCAGCCTGCTGGGTGGGTGCACAAAACTCAGGTCCCGCATGGTGAATTCGGCCCAGCAAGTTCGAATTACAGGTGTCGAATTGTGCGTGTGAGGCCTCGGTACCCGGGCGACTAAGTGGCTCCGGCTCCTGTGCGACAGGGGGTCTGAGGTTCTAGGCCGCATTGATGCGGTCCGGTCTACCACCGGGGTTTCCGAGTGCACCGTGCTCCTTTCGTTTGTCGTGCCGGATGGCGTGGGTT
>Ga0116136_1000437_pt1 | contig 24498 bp, 32 predicted proteins | sample June2015DPH_20_5_FD_88972 | JGI IMG/M metagenome (GOLD analysis project Ga0116136, IMG submission 88972) | Peatland microbial communities from SPRUCE experiment site at the Marcell Experimental Forest, Minnesota, USA - June2015DPH_20_40 | ecosystem: Environmental > Terrestrial > Soil > Wetlands... | reverse complement strand
CGGCGCACAACGAGAGAGGACAAGACACTGGCCGGGACCGACGGTCCTGAGGCAGACTGCCACTGACCGAAATGCTGTCGTTTTCGACGATCGCGCGCTGTCAGATTCGAAGATCGTTCACACATGGTGGAGGTGAGCGGACAACTCTCGAACCATGAAACCCGGTCGCAAGTTGCCCAACTTCACGCCGTTGTGCTGGAACAACGTGCTGGCGGTTTCGCTCCACCGGTAGCTGCTGAACCCACTCCGCGGCGGAGGCAACGCCGTCTGTTGGCGCCACAGGTAGGGGAACTGGCGGCGGCCTACCGGGCTGGGGTGCCTGTCAACGACCTCGCGGCACAGTTCAACATCCACCGCTCGACGGTTCTGGATCACCTCAACCGATCCGGCATGCCTCGTCGGTACCCTGCCTTGGACTCCTGTCAGGTGGAGGAGGCAGCTCGGCTCTACGAGGCTGGTCAACCGCTGCGAACCATCGGCATCCATTTTGGGTGCCATGCCTCCACGGTCCGACTGGCCCTCATCAAGGCTGGGGTGCACACCCGAGGTCGGAACGGGCGAGATGCAACTCGGCGGTCGGAGTGATCGCGGACGGAGTCAATCCAACTGCACCGTGATGACGCCCCTAGCGAAGAGGCACTCCCAGCGCGGGTCACGTAGATACACCATGCAGCCGGAATGAGCAGGCGACGCAATGCGGACCTGAGGGACCCACTCGTCCTCCGTTCGGAGCGAAATAGGACAAGGAACGCGGCTGTTTCGAGCCGCGGGGGCCAGACTGGCGGCGATGCGGAAGGCGGCACCCCTTCTGGCCAGGTGAAAGGGGACTCGATGCGTGGGGTGGACCGTTTGGTTGAGCTGACTGAGGACCTAGCCGTCGAGGGAGTTCGCAAGGCTGGTGTGCTCCTTCATGGCACGGATCGTGTGGACTCGCCGATCTCGACACCCCCCGCGGTCCTCGCCGCATCGCCGGGATCGCCCCCAGGGGCAGACTTGTGATGTGCCGGACTATCTCGAGCTGCAAGGGAGGCCCACCACGGTTACCGGGTTCGTGGACTTCTGGGCCAAGTTCTATGGGTACGACGACGCCACCTATAGCCAGAACATTCACGAGAAGGGCCGGGTTACGACACACAACGTCGTAGCACTCATGGGGTGGAAGGCGGGGCGCTTCAGCAAGGAGGCCGAAAACTATGCCAAGGCCGTGCCGACGAGGGTGTTGAACGGCTCACGCAGGCGCCCGCCAATGAGCGACCGTCAGCTACTCACCCAGTACCATCAGGTACTCGGCCACCTCCAAGCAGCAGGGCTCGCCAGATCGAAACCCATCATTTGGCCGGTCTTTCTGTGTCACATCGCCCAGCCACGCACGACGCCCATCTACGACGTCAACGTGTGGATCGCTTGGGGTCGCATCGACGGTTGGATCCTCTCGAAGCACTACAAGCAGATGCCCTCTTCGTTCACTGCCTACCTGGAGTATCGGACATGGTTCAACGGCCTTGTCGGGACATATCACCTCGAGCCGCGGGAACTCGATCGTGCACTCGTCACCTTCGGGCGGTTCTTGTTGAGCCCTTGGGGCGCCGGCACGCGGTAACCCGTGGCGATATTGGGAGCCTGGCCCTTGGAGCCGATCATCGTTCCTACCGACTCACGACCCGTGGCAGAACTTGTACTTGAGGCCGCTGCCACATGGGCAGGGTTTGTTGCGCGGGTTCTTAGGAACAGTGAGGTCGCTTGTGGCCGGTCCAGATGCGGGATACTCGACCACCGACTTGGCGACCCGGCGGGGGGCGACGAGGATCTCGAAATCGCGCTGATACGTCCGCGCATGTTCTTCGTCGACCGCACTCCAACCCCGGGCATCGAAGTACACCGCGTCCTCAGAACGTTGCACGTGATCGACACCTGATTCTGTCGCGACGCCGATGATATCGAGAGCAGCCGGATACTTCATCTTGGCGACGAAGATGCTCATCTCGAGATAGTTTCGGCGTACATTTCGATTCGCGTCCTCGGACCTGTCATCACGCCACGGGAACAGGAGGAACACGTACATCGGCTCTTCACGAAATTGCCGCGGGACAACTCGGATCCGGCGCTGATCTGGAGCAGTGTTCTCCATGGCGTCGACAAGAGCTTCCGCCAGCGCTCGGCGACGCAGGCGCGGTTCTGCTGCCATGAACCGGAGCACTGTCTCAGAAGAGCTGAGCGACGGTTCAGTGGCGTTGTATTGCGTTCGGCCGAGTGCATGTTTCGCGAACCTCTCAATTAGGCGGTCCCAGACGTACGAGACTTGATCGTGTTGGACCTGCGCGCGGCGTTCTTTGCTCGACGCGAAGTGAGGCCACCAGGACTCATCGATGGCGATCACGTCTGCATGAGGGTCGAACCTGAATGCGTGCTCACCCGTGCCATCGACGCGGCTCAAATAGTGAGCGAGCAGGTTCTCTTCGCCAGCGACATAGAGGGTCCGAGATCTGAAGAGTCGCTCCTTCTCCCGTAGGTACCGAAGGAAGTCTGTCGTTGTGTCGAGGGTCGACATCACGAAGTCGAGCGTGGAGTCGTCGAACACATGTACAAACGGGCGGTCCGGGTCGAGATCACCGATGACAAACGGCTCCTTATGAGCGGCAAGCCCGCGAATATCGGTGCGCATCATTAGGCTTCCGGTACCGCCGAGCATCGTCCGACACGCGGCCGCCACTCCATGAACGGTCACGACCAGGTGATACCGAGCAGTGTCGGGACTTGGCAGTTGAATAGGAAGGGAGTGTCTGCACTCTGGATCCAAGAACACTCGTTCCGGGTGCTCGCGGAGCCATCGCAATGCCCCCCACCCTTGGCGTGCACCACTTTCGACGGCTGAACGGAACCATCGTTGCCAGTCCACCTCAAGCGTCGCTCTTGGTTCGAGCGCACAGTGCTTGTCCGAGAAGACGATGGCATCATCGCCCATGACGACGAGGAGGTCGCATAGCTCCTTGTTTCCACCCTGGTTGCGGAAGGGGCGCGGGTAGCTCCAAAACGACAGGAAGTTCTTCTGGCAGAGAGCGGCAAGGTATCGCTCAGACTCCGTGATTCCAGAGGACTTCGTTACAGGAAAACCTATGTCGTCGGCCTGCTCGGGCATGCCTCGCAAGTGTCGCGCCACGGCGGGCCCGGTCGGGAACCTACCGGATTGACCATGCTGGTGCGGTTGGCGCTCGACGGCGTGCAAGATGCCCGCCCTCGACGGTCCGCCAGGCCAAGGGCAGACCGGTTGCTGCCGGTTATGCCGGTGATCGCGGAAGCCCCCGAGGAACGGATCCGTACCGGTATCGTTCACGAGACGGATCCCGGAGGAGTCTGAAATCGGCAACTCCACTCACCGGGGCAGGCCACGGTGAGACCAGCTGCAGCTGCGGGCTCCGGCTCGGACTCGTCCGCTTTCCAACCCGCAGGCCGACCGATATCACTCCTCGACGGTCATTTCAGGATGCCACGGGCCGGTGGCCTGCCTGTCCCAGATCGATTCATCGGTGCGGACGTCCGCCACCACTGCGATGCGGGCCAGGAGGTCAGCCGCGGCCTCGGACTTGTAGCCCCATTGATCGAAAGCGATCCGGGCGAAGTACATGGTGTGGAGTGCCGCCAGGATCAGATGCACTGAGACCGTCATGCCGCCGGGGTCGGGCCGGAGTTCGACTCGCCAGAGATCTTGATCTTGCACCAGCAGATAACGGAAGACCATCCCGACACCGTGAACGGCAAAGGTTGAGTGACCGCGGTAGACAGCGTCGTAGAGGCCGGTGGCGTTGGCGCCGTCGTCACCGGCAACCTCAAGGAGTGGCCCTAGTTTCTTGGCGACCTGTTCCAAGCTGACGCGGTCCGTGACTCGATCCCACTCAAGCACCAGTTCGTTCAGAGTCGCGAAATCGTTGCGATCGGCCAGGATCTTCACGTTGCGCTGGTAGTCGCCCATCAACTCGTTGAGTGCTTCGAGGTCGCCCAGCAGGACGTAGAGCCCGAGTAGACAGGCTTCCAGCAGCGCCCGCGCTAGCACGGCACACAGATCATCGAGGCCGGCGTCGCCAAGGGCGGCGATACCTCGCATCAGGGCAAGGCAGCGGGCCAAGAATCCGGCGCTCATGTGCCGGTTCAGGAAGTCGGGGCGGCTGGTGAAGTCCTTGAGGCAGTGTTCGATCAGGTCGCAGGCCTCGACGGCAAGCTGCCGGGCCTCGACGTCAAACGTCGGCACGGTCAGGTCCGGTGGTTTCTGTCTCGACATCGGACGGAGCGTTGACACGCGCCCGTACTTGGCTCAGGGTTCGGATGGAGCCCACCATCGTGATCTGCTTGAGAGCCCCTGGCTCGACAGCAATCGGCTGTGATCCGTCCCGCTGCCGTTGAGCATTCACCTCGACTGGTCCGGCCGTGGCCGGAACGGCGTCATTTCCATAGCGGACGTCATACGGGAGGGAGCCGAGACAAAGATGTAGCGCGTTGTCCGGGCTCGATTCATCAACGTACCAGATGAGTTCTGCACCGCCGGTGCGATGGCAGAAGGCTTGCAACGCACCCAAGTTGGAGATATCCCGAGGGGGCTCACCAATACCACCTGGTGCGACATACGTAACGCGTTCGCGCAGTCCGTCAGGGATCGCTACTCGGGCAAGCTTGACTTCTGACCCAATCGATTCAGGGGCGACACCGTTGAAGAGCGTTCGGAAGAGCTGTTGAGCAATCGACCAAACATAAACCGCCGCCGTCCGCAAGAGGTAGTTGCTTAGGGGCATACCGCCAGCAGCGTGGTTGTCGATCATTCGTAGGTGTGCGGGAACCGCCGGATCGAGGTGAGCGCCGCCCCACTTGTTGGCGTAGGCGTTGAGGAACCGCTCCCAGGTGAACGTTTCTCTGGACCCGGAGCTCTGCACCGTGAGAACTTGAGTGGTCATCCAGCGCCCGACCGAAACCTCCACGGCACCATCGCGCCTCGCGCCCTGCTCCGCGGTTGGAATCGATCCGACGGCGAAGAACACGTCGGGGTCGGTTGGAGCGGGCTTCGACAGCAAGATATTTGGCATCGGCTGAGCGGTCGAGTTGAAGAGTCGCATCAGCACGCGGTTGCCGATTCCCGGACATAGGAGGGCCCGCATCACCACGGACAGATCGTCGGCCGCGTAGACCACACCGTTGTCCAGCCGCTCGATGTGGTCACGAAGACGGGAGATCATCTGCAGGCTCGCACCGACCAAGTTCCAGCCACTGTTCGACATCTCGCCCGCTCTGGCCGCCGACGCCCTGTCACGAGAGCTACTTGTACTCACTGGTCTTAAATTTAGCCATGGCCGATACGGCGATTCCTCGCACGGCCACGATCCTCGCCGTCCGGTGCGTGCCCAGCGACGTCCCCTACCACTCGCTCCCAGACGTCCCGCACGCGCCACCTAGCGCCGGGTCTGGGACTCGCCGAAAGGCGTCAATGGTTTGAGAGTCACCACTCTCTTGTCAGATGAGTGGAGGTGAGCGGACAACTCTCAAACCAAGAAGTCAGTTCGCGAATCGCACAACTTCATGACGTTGTGCTGGAACAATGCGATGGCGGCATCGCTCCACCAGTAGCTGCTGAACCCGCTCCACGGCGAAGGCAGCGCCGCCTGTCGGCGGCACAGGTAACGAAGCTGATGGCGGCCTACCGGACGGGGGCACCCATCAACGACCTTGCGACACAGTTCAGGGTCCACCGCTCGACGATCACCTCAACCGATCGGACATGCCCCGTCGCTACCCCGCCTTAGAAGCCTGTCAGGTGGAGGAGGCAGCTCGGCTCTATGAGGCCGGGCGATCACTGCGAACCATCGGTATCTACTTCGGACGGCACGCCTCCACGGTCCGACTGGCCCTCATCAAAGCTGGAGTGCACACCCGAGACCGGAACGGGCGAGATGCAACCCGGTGGTCGGAGTGATATCGGACGCAACCAGTCCAGCCGCACCCTGACGACGCCTGGGCACCTATACCAAAGGCGCCCCGACCGGCACATCAGAGACGCGCGAAAGGGCCCGACATTCTCACATTCTGAGGCCCCGCCTGTTGGTCCCGTAGATCTTCGGTCATCAGGTTGCCACGTCCAGCCCGCCCATGGCAGTACCGGCTCGTTGGCCTCTATATCAATCAGACCAACCGAAGCTCAGCACCCCGAACGGCTCATTTCTGACAAGGGCCGACCTTGCTAATGAGGCACGCACGGGTTTTGTGGGACGAGAATGTTCGGATCATCCCCAGACTCCCCGAAATACAGACAGCAGAGGATTGAGCCGTTCTTCATGGCGCTCCTCTCCTACTCGCCATTGTAAAGCATGGATGACGACGTAACGAGTCTGAGTCACCCGCAGGTTCCGGGTCGCCCGAGATGTTAGCGGACTACTCTTGCAGATCACGGCAAGCTTCGTCAGTTCGAAATAGAGTGTCAAGTGTTGGCTTGGAGGTGAATCGAACAATTTGTCTGTTCTAGTTCACCTGAGCCGGGCGTGTAGACGAAAAGGTGGACGGGGTGGGAATCTTCAGCAACAAGGGAATGGAAAAAGAACTTGCCAGGTTAGAACGTGCTGTCCGTGAACACGTAGAAGCTGGGGAACAAGTCTTCACAGTATCCGTGAATCTGCTGGCGAATGGAATGAGCAGCTTGAGTATGGATCGGATGCGTGAAGCCAGTCAGCAACGCCTTCAAGCGATCGGTCTCAATGTCAAAGGGGTGAACGTCGAGGACTGGACGCATACTGCTCGTTTTGGAGTAGAGACGTCCTACGCTACTGAAAGCCGGCAGTCCGCTCCCACGTCAGCGTCGCCAAACCGCACTGCTTCCTTGACGCTTGACGATCCGGATGAGCTAAGTAAGTGGCTTAAGAGTGTTCTAACGGAGTGGTCAGACCCAAAGGAGTTGGGTCGGCCTTTCGGGCCGGGGTTTGGGTTGGAAGTCGCGATCTCACGAATCGGCGCCGCGACGTTCCCCCCGTTCTTCTTTCAGAGCGTGGCCCAACAGGTTGCCGATGTACTCATCGGCAAAATGCGGCAGACAAGCTTGCGCTTCGATGATGTTGACGAAGCCCTTGGGATCGATGCCGCGAGTCTCAGAAAGGCAGGGGTTAAAGAATCGTCCTGGGAGGGATTAGTTCAGGCGGTAGTTCAGACTAAGAAGATCACGATCGGCTTGGCCTCGATGGACATGAATGCGCTTGAGCCATGGTTTGCAAGCGACGCCCTAAAAACAGAAGTCTACGTTTACCACGCAGTGGCGCTGGGCCGTTTGGGCATTCCGTACTAAGGACTGAACTTTCTAGTCACGCTCGGTCCTCTCCCTCGTCGAACATGACTCGCGACCTTCAAACTTGAAGGGTCCATTTACGCGATCGCTGGCTTGACTAGGCACGATGGGCTCGTCTCACCTCACCAAGCGGTTCACACTGTGACGCAACGAGATCTGACCGCGGTTACGGGCCTCGGCTTGATATTTGGACCCTTCAGGACTGACCAGGAGAAATGCTTTGCTGTAGCACGGGCGCCCAATTCTGCTGGCAGAGCGAAGCGTTCGGCTCCAGAGGAGCAAGCCGTCACCGAACGTCGTAGAGGTGCTCATTTAACTCGCTGCTGAGTCCGTTCCTAATTCGCAAGAAGCGGGCCGCATTCGCAAGCAGGCCATCATCAGTCGCACTGGGAAACAGCTGCTCGGCGATGGGTAGGAAATGTAGATCCTCAAGGATCGCTCCTTTGAAATAGATGGCGGTGACCAAGTAGCGGGCCGCGCGGTTACGGGCACAGCCCCAAGAAATGGGAACGAAGAGGCCCTTCTGTCGACTTGATCGCGCAAAAGAGAGCTCGCCAAGTTCGCCGGAGAAGGCGATACTATGATCGACGGCGAAGACGTAGAGCACTGCCGTCGCGTCAGAAGTCACCCTCTCCTCCCGGAATACACCCGGTGCGTCAGGGCGTAGCTCGTGCAGCGCGAACCACAGTGCGATCGAGGGATCGCATGTCATGTCCAGAGCCGGTGTTGGGAGCCCGTAATGCTGCGCGAGCGCCAGCTTGATCAGATCGCCCTCGTGTCGTGTGAAAGCAGATATGTCGTCCTTCTCCTTGGGCACCACGTCGCTCGCGATCGCATGTGCTTGGACGATGGCGCCCCACATGGCCGGCCAAGCGGGGTGGCTGATAGCTCGGCGTTCTCCGCTCGAAATTAGCGAGGGTTCGAGGGCATCGTCTTGTCCATATAGCTGGCGTAGTAGTCGCGGTGACCGACCGAGCAGATACTCGCGCGTCTGCCCACGATACGCGATATGCCTCGCGCCAAAGGTGCGAGCCAGCTGGCGGGCGTCCGTGAGAGCATCCTCAAGCTCCGAGCGACTCTCGACAGAGATCCGCGGCACCGCACGGAACGGGACGCGGAGCCAACCTAGGTTCGGCGGATCGTGCTCGTCTTCGAAGATCTTCGTGTGTCCGTAGATGCCCGGTTGCGCCTCGAAGACTGATCGTTGGTACACCTGCCCGTACATGGGGTCTGCGATGAGTTGCTCGTCATCCGCCGGATCATCCGAACCGATCGGCGTTGACACCTCATTGAGGATCATCTCGAGATTGAGATCGGGGTCGAACTGGTCTCGGTCAAGGCGCACCAACTCGCCAGATTCAAGAAACGACTCCGCCGAGGTTCCTGGCCCGAAGGCTGTCGTCTTGGTACGTACGGTCACTGCGCCGGCAACAGTTCTCGCGCCGAAACGGATGTTCGCGACCGGTTTGCGCAGGGGCTCCATGTGCGCTCCGCAGACCCGGGCGACGTAGCTTTCGATCACGGCCAGCGCAGGGTCCCACGTTCGGAACCGGGGGAAGTGCCGTGCACCTGTCACCGTTAGTCCTTCAGCCCAAGTCTTGAAGAAGCGTTCGAGGTGGTCTTCTAGAACCAAGAGAGGTTGGTAGAGCAGATCAACCATGGCATCTTCCGCGCGGATTATGCACAAGGTCTTGTGCGGAGCGTGGCTTGGGATTACGTCTGATTCTGGGGTTGCGCTGAAGCGCCAGGAGGTCAGCCATTCGCTGGCGGCCGAACGCTGAGCCGCATCACTCAAAGCGGCACCGAGAATCAGCTCCACGTAGTTGGGTTCCAACGCGAAGCCCCTCAGCGCGTTTGAGAGTGGCGCCACGATAGCGTCCCTAGCGGTATCCGCCCCGGCGACGCCGAAGGCGATGAATTGCGACGTTGACAGCGCCTCTGCACGCACCGTGTCGTCGTGATTGGTGATGCGGTCCGCGGCTGCTACAACCGCTACTGGGTCAACGCTGCGGGTGAGAACCTGCCTGACGGCAGCACCAATCTCCATTCACGCTCCTAGGTTGGGTTGTCTTGTATTGTCATCGCGGGTACAACCGAGCTAGCAAAGTTGGTAATGGTACTTCGCGCGCGCTGCTCCTGTTTGAGCAAGTGGCGTGGGTCAGTAGTAGGCCCTAGCTACGTGGTGTGCTGCGTCGCTTGGTGGTGGGCCATCAGTGGTGGCGTGGAGAGAATGCGCGGCTCCGCGAAACCGTGACCGGCTGTGTCAGCGTCAAACGTCCGCCCCTGTTGGGGATCCGTCGGAGTTGGCGCGCAGACGAAATCAAGTCGGTGTTTAGGAGAGCTTTCAGGCCCGTCGAGTCGACGGCGACGTGGGGGGTTGACCCGAGACGCAAGCCGGCGGGAGCGGTTCCTCATCCGCCCGTTGAATCCACCACTTGGTTCGCGACTCGCCCTATCGTGGCTCATGCTCATCGATCTGGGGTGCGCTCCGGACGCTTCAAGTGGCATACAAGTTCGGTGCTGGTCGGCTCGCCGCTGTCTTTCCGTTTCGCACCTCCCACTCGCTTCGTGGTCGGGGACGGTGAGCATTCGAATGGCCAACCCGTTCACCCGAGGCTTTCCGCTACGCTCAGCGTTGGCGATTGACATAAATCCTGCTGGAGCGCATAGTTGATTGTATGGTACATCAACGATTTTGGCTTCGATCGCGCTCGTGGGGTCAGACGCGATCTGCGTTTATTCCATCACTGCCTGTACAGGACTGCCGCTCTTTTGTCGATGCAATCCCCCGGACGCAATCGACGCTGCCGGTATGCACTGGTTGGGGACCCGCTGGTAAGGTTCCACCCAATGTTCCGCCGGCTCGGAGGCATAACGAATGAGCCCGGAACGACACGACGGCATCGACAACGGGACCGCGGGTCCGGAGACATCGAAAGCATCAGAAAGGACCGGACCAATGAGCCAATTCCTTGAGAACGTGGCGCGTCAGGAGATCGAGTCCGTCAAGCCCGACGTCGAGGATCCAGAGGTCTTCGAACTCTTAAAGAACATCGTTACTCGCAATTACGAGGAACGGGCTGCTCAACTCCGCAACGACGCTACTCGTGTCGCCGTCGGCGAGGCAACGACAAACGGTAAGACCAGCGACGGGTAAGCCTTAGGCAACCTCCACTTAGCACTGCTGATCCGTCACCTTCCACTCTCCGCATTTCCTTCGCCTTTCCCAACCTCACCTATCGAAGCCTGAGGTGCGACTCCTAGCGTTTCTGCCCTAGCACGAGCGACCTGTTCGCCAGCATCTTCGATGAACTGCCGTACTATCTCCAGCTGCTTACGATTCTCCTCTGACAGTGTTGACTCCTCCCGTTTCATAGAAGCCAAGGCGACGACGCCTACCGGAACCTCGTCCCCAGTTCTCGGCAACCAAATCGGACACGCGAAATACCTCTGCCACCGCGACTGTTCGCCACTACGACGTGTTTGATCCTGCGGCCCAATCAGGATGGGACGGCCATGACAGAAAGCTTTCGAACAAGCATATTCACTATCAGGATCAACTTCACAGTCGCGCATTGAATTGATGTCTGGCCACGTTCCAGTGGATGAAGCCCATAGTCGCAATCGACGGTTGTTATCTGGATCCCAGCGCAACCACACTTCCAGTTTGAGCGATTCTTCTTTCGACGATTTCAACGCGTCGCGGATGAGCTCAAGACGCTCCATGAGAAACCGATGGTCGTCTGACTGCACATCAGAAATATTGCGAGACCTAGATTCGTACCACTCCTTCCACCAACGTAGTAAACGCCTTCCATATCGAATCTCTGATCCGGCACTGGCATAGCTTCCGGGACCGTGACGAGCGCAACTTATGCACTCTCGCAGAAACTGTGAGACCTGAAAGTAGAAATCTGGGAAGACTGCTTCGACCCCAAAATCCGCAAGCCGATCAGTGACTTCTTCCCTGATTTCGTGCCGTTCCCTCCGACCTGAGTATTCCCATTGTTGCAATGGGAGCATGGCGTACCGTTCGTGACCCGACTTCCGAGTTTTGTACAAGGCCTGCAACAAGGGGGGATCGGTCATGCTCGATCCCACGATGACCACATCGGATTCAGCGAACGCGGCCGTCAATCGCTCCACCGTTCTGTTGGAGCTCTCCATGTAGTTAGCCTCGCTCAGAACAGCTGGCTCATCTTGCTGGGTCCCCCGGTCAATGGGACGATCCAGGTCAGGAATGTATCCATGTAGGTACGAGCAGCTAATAACTCCGGGCGCTAGCACCGCTTCGTCGTCATCGCGCAGCAGTCGGCGAAACTCCCGTGTTCCGCCAGTCGCCCTCACCTCTTCGCACGCTGAAATCAAGTCTTGCTCTAGGTAGTCGTCAAAGTTGGTGGTCAGCACACCGAACGAAACACGAGAACTACCTAAACTGGCAATCGTCCTAGTTAGCCGACCACCTCTCCACGCAGGGACATCATAAAGGAACTTACGCAACGTGTCGCGAACGAGTCCCGCACCCTTCCTCTTTTCATACAAGGCACAGGCAATCGTCGCTGCTTGAAGCGGACCCCACCTCTCGACGATTCTTTCGGCTCGTTCACTTGAGTTGTAGTAGTCAGTCAGCAGTTTTGTTACAAGACCGCTCCAGTCCATTCCAATTCGATCAATGCTGGCCCCTGCTCCGGCATAGACCAGAAGCGAATCAGCGGAGGCGACTTTCTCAATCTGTTCATTCGTTTCGGATCGATGCAGGAATTCATGCCGTGACCTTCTTATGGCCATTCCACTTGCACAGCTCCTCCTGACGACTGCTCAGCTGACACTCAAGCTCGGCGAAGCTAACCAGGCTCCCGGTTGCAGCAGAACTGTCTTCAACGTCGCACCGCACCAACAACCACGCGCTCGCGTTCTCCTTGGAGTGGGCCCTAGCTACCACAGGCCGTCATGACAGCCGCGCACCTCCTCCCCCTGGTAACCACCGCTTCGATTCAATACCCAACCTACTCCAGTTCTCATGTTAGTCCGCCCTGCTGCTGACATATAATCCTTTCTTTGTAGGCATCGTCTTGCACGGAAGAGGACAATGACGCTGGCATGGCCGCTTCTTGTGTCACATGGAATGAAGTGACACTTCCAACTTCCTGCTCCTACGCTTGAATGCCACAGGACCGCCCTCGAGATGGTGCAGTGCCAGCCGGTTGAGGTCGTAGCGCTCAAGCGAGCCAGTTGCCTCTATCTCCCCTTTTTCTGAGGTAGCTTTCATAGTAATCAACTGTTCCGCGTCTCCTCCCACGACGATGCCTGGGCTTCGTGTCGCAAAGATGTATTGGCGCTCGCCCCGTAGCTCACAGCCTCGATCGAGCGGTGCGGCCGAAGGCCGTTGTAGTGATCGACGTACTGGGCGAGGACCACTTCGAGCTGGCGCCGGTGGAAGATCAGCATCCGGTCGAGGCATTCTCGACGGACCGTCCCCCCTTCGCGCCATCGAGCGGCTCGGTGTCGATCTCCTCCCAGCCCTCGAGGAAGTGGTTCGCCCGGGTGTTCGTAGGTGGTGCACACGTCAAAAGCGCTGGTCATCACGCGTTACCCCGAGCTCGACGCTGGGTCGGGAACTACTTGGACTGTCGCTCTGCCACACCTGTTATGCGGTCAGATGAACGTGTTCCTCGACGAGTTGCCATACCCCCGGCTCGACTTCCACCAATGCCGAGAGGATGTCCACGGCTCGTTGGGCTTGGACGCAAGCTGCGTGACCGCACGAACGATCTGCTTTCCACGGTTCGCATGACTTGGAATCAGCCCACGCACCCAAATCGGCTGGACCTTGAACGTTGATGGCCATCTCGGTACCTCTCTTTGTTAGTCCTCCGAAGTCGTCCAGCTCTTTTGATACGCATACACACAGCGTGTGCGTTCATCGCCACCCCCAGGGCCACCATCAAAGCCCGCCTTCAGTAGAGCTCTCTCAATTGCCCGAGCTAGCTTGTTGGAGTCGGCAGTCCGATAGATCCAACGTCCGGTCTTCTCGTTCACTTTATGCCGCTCGAACAAACACTTCCTTGCATCGCTGGTGATTCCCACATACCAGTTCGAGAGTGTGTCTGACCCAACATAGGCAACAATGTCATCGACTATTTGCTGGGCGTCCATGGTTGCCCCCCGTTTCTCGGAGCCACTCCGAGGGCGATCAGGCGGCGTTGCCCTGATCGCCCTCGTCGTCGATCGGTTCAGACGGTGGGATGATGTTTGCAACCTCCTTCAGAGTGATCGACAGCCTTCTAGACCACTCGATTCGCTCGCTCTCATAGAAGTCCCTCATGTCGCCAGCTGCGCTGAGCTCGCAATCACCGAGGGTAAAAAGCACTACTTCCCACTGTGTCCGAGTGGCCTCAGTGCTCTCATGTCCGGCATAGACGTCAGTGAAGAAACGGTGTCCTCGATTGATCAGGAGACGCTTCTGGCCACCCACTGGCACCATCCGGAAGAATGGCGAGCCGGCTGGAAGATCCTCAAAGTCGACCACCCAGCGTCGCTTGGCTGTCTCAGTCTCCAAAATGGGCCGGATTGTGTCCTCGTCGACGCCTGACAGTTGAGCCCGACGGCGAATCTCGGCGTCGAATCCCTCCTTTTGCCGACCTGCCTGTTCCGGGTCCGACTCGTCATCACGCCGAGTCTTGGGCTCGGAGCGTTCCATGCCTTCTTCGGAGACTCGCTTTTCGTGCTCAGCCTGCTCCCTCTGGCGCTTGAACTCAGCCTTCTCAATGTCGTACTGAGCCCGCATCTGCTTGATATTGGCGAAGACGCTGTTGTCCTCTAGCGCCTTCCAGATACGGGGCGACATCTTGATCGACTGCTTGCTAGTGGTGACGCTGAACTCATCGTCCAGCACTGGACTGAAGTCCAATTCGATACACCAGGTGCGGTCATCATTGTTGACATTGAAGGGTGTCTTGATGTCGGCGTCTTGTCCCCGACTGGTAGACACCACGTCCAGCTGACGACCAGCACGCAAGACGACGATGCCGGTGTTGTGGTCACGAATGGCGAAGCGTGGGTTGTTGCGTACTCCCTTTTCCCTTGGCTTACTGGGGTCTGGCCGGAGAAAATGATAAGGCATCTGAGAGAAACGGATGCGGATACTCCCAAGCTCGCCAGTCTCCTTGCTATCCATGCTGAGCACAATCGGTTCGAGCTCCACGGCCCGCTGGTCGTCGTAGTCGTACTGCCAACAACCAGGCATGAGGAACATCGGGTCAACAGGAATCACGCGCTCACCTTGCACCGTGATTGGCCGGTGGGTGCAGTAGTTGCGATAGGTGAGCCCGAAGGTGCTCTTGAACTGTGTCGAGGCAGCTGTCAGGGTAGACGGCTTCATCTTGTCCATCTTCTCGACGACGACCACGGTGCCGTGCGACAGTCCATCTGGACCGAAGTTGTTCTTGTGGCCAATACCCTGGTTAACCCAGGCGGGAAGCTCGTCGGGCTGGGGAATGGGCATGACGATCCGCCCGTTCTCGTCGGTGTAGTTGCCGTTTTCAACGCCGTCGAGATCGAAAGAGCAGCTGTACCACTGCCCACCCTCAATTTTCGAGTAGACGGTGAAGCGCTGACCCATACTCACAGATGCGCTCGGCAGACCAAAACCGAATCGGCCGAAGAGGGCACGCGAGCCCTCGCGGTGGGTGCCACCCCACAGCATGGCCAGTCGGATCATCTCAGGGATCATGCCGTGCCCATCATCGATCACAGCCAGTTGGTTAATGGTGTTGCCCTTCTGAGTCTGTGCCCAGATAGCAACTTTGCTGGCGCCTGCTTGGTAGGCATTGTCGATCAGCTCGTTGACGGCCGTGCCGTTGCTGCGGTAGCCCACATCGCGCATGCCACGCACGAACGCGCCGGCGACGACGACCGTGTAGTCGAAGGGTGACTTGGCGACCTTCTCGGCGTGCTTCCGCTGGGCCTCAAACTCTGACTCGATGAAGTTGGTAGTGGTGATGGTCATTGGAAATCTGCCCCTGACGTGTTATCGGATTGACGGACTTGGAATTTCGAACTTCGGTGGTTTCTGCGTTAGGCGGCCATCAGAGTCTGACGGCCGCGACTGAGCAGAATGCGGTGACGCTCGTTCACCCAGTGGACTGTGGCCTTGAGCTCGACTGCAATCTCGGCAGTGGTGGCGCCTTGCCAGTAGCGGCGCCAGATGAGCCAGCTGTCCTTGGGAGCCAGCGAGTCGAGCCAGTCCCGTAGGGCGAGGCTCTCCATAAGAGCGGTCTCGGGATCACCGAGGGACTTACCACCGCCACCGTCCTCGTCGAGGAGGGAGAGGTCAACGCTGTCTCCTACCGGCACCTCGGCGGTCGGCGTGGTGCCGAAGATGCCCCGTCCGATGGCGCCTTTGATGTAAGACCGGGCGAACACGCTAAAGTGCACGCCCTTGTCGGGGTCGAAGTGGTCGAAGGCGTTGAGCAGGCCGATCATGCCTTCCTGATTGGCATCCTCCCGGAGGCGGGGGTCGACCTGGAGCGATTTGACTGTCCTGGCAACCAGGGGCTGGAACTGCTCGCACGCGGTCGTGCGATCGAGATCGCACACTGACGACGAAGCCATCGGCTTGGCCTTTCTCTTAGGTTCCTCAACATGTCCGGGCCAGAGCCCGGAACCACGGAGGTCGCCCAAGAGGGGCAAGACTTCTGGCCCGTCTGTTCGTTCACACCCTGCTGGTGTGGTCGAGAGGACCTTCGTAGTTCATCAATACAATGACACAACTGCAGTCAAATTGGAGATGGTCGCTGGAAAATTTCTGGCTGCCGGCGCCGGGCTGGCTCGCCCGTCTAGCCACGGCGAGGCCTCTCAGCCGAGGCTAATAGGGCTGCTACTAGGGAGTTTGCTCTCCGAGGCCTCTTCTAAGAGGCCTGGCGCTGCTGGCGGAGCCGCTCGTGAGCGGCATCGGGGCCGCCGTCCCTGTAGGGCTCGTCCCAGTCCATATCCGGGTCGTCCTTGTAGGGCTTGCCGTTGGTACGGGCCAGCACCAGGACGCAGTCCCGCTCGGTTGCCTGACCCTTCGTCTCCCCCCAGATGCGGCTCACCTTCGTGTACTTGGGCACCGAGTCGTCGATCACATCAAGCAGAAGCAGACCAGTAGCGGGGCCAACGTCCTCCCACAGCTGCCGTGCAAGCGATAGTGATGATCCTTTTGGTGTTGTGACATCGCCAATAACGAATACCGCTACTCCACTAACCGAAAGCACCCGACGAGCTCCCCGGAGAACACGCAACATAAAATCCTTGTAGGAGTCGTAGTTGTGCTGATGGTCGAGCTTGGCATTCAGTGACAAACGACCAGCGCCATTGTTGCGTGCAACTTCGTCCAGCCCTAACCACCAAAGACGGATCCAGTTGGCCGTGCCGTAGTTGACAACCTTGAGATAGGGCGGCGAAGTGAGTAGCAAATCGACACTACCGGTCTTGATCGATTTTCCTGAGAGCAGCGAGGCAGCATCTTGCTTCATGCTTTGTCCGGAGGTTCCCGGAATGGCGTCCAAGTACAGTCGAGCCACCTTTTCCCTCACACAGTCAAAGACATTCTGGTTCGGTCGCTTCAATCCCTTGTCACGAATGAACTTCTTCACGTAGCCCGGTGACATCGAGAAGGTATTTGGCATCGAAATACTCAGATATCTGGACGTGCCATCACTGCGATGGGAGCCATGCAAGATACCTGCAACCGCCCCAGCAATCATGAACTCCTCGCGACTCCAGTCAGTTGCCGTGCGACGAAACAGATAGGACTGGAGATATACCAATTGCTTCAGCGTATTCGGATGGTACAGCATGGCGATCTCGGGCGGCACGTCTGGTTCCGATTCGGTCCGACGCTTGTAGGTGCGCTCCAAGCGGTCAACTAGGTTGTTGACCGCCACCCATGTGGGCGGTGCAGCCTTGGCTCGAGTGAGCACGTAGGCCAAGGGATTCAAGTCGTTATTGATCGTCTGCCGACCCTCGACCCGGGCCTGCAACGTGGTCGTGCCTCGGCCACTGAAGGGGTCGAGAACCACGTCGCCGGGTTCCGTATAGCGCTGAATGAAGTAGTGCACGAGCTTGGCGGGGAACATCCCATGGTAGCTGCACATCGTGTGCATAGAGTGGCCCCATCGAGGCGTGATGGCATGCCAGAGAGCACCCTGATCAGTGGTAGCTCCATCGACCGAATCGCCCTCGGCCTCTTCAAAGAAAGCATCTTCCAGCCAGTCGTTTACGCTCATTGCAAATAAGCGGAAAGCGACCTAGCGGCTCTTCGCATGACGGGATCGGGCGAGCGGCGCGCCACCTGAGACAGATTTCGAATTGCTTCGGTAGCGTCACGCTTTACCGCTACCCGCTTCCGGCGGGTTACTGCCGGTGCTCGGCGCAGGCCCATCTCCTTCTTTAGTTGGCGAACGTCGACGGACTCCCGGTAACACCGAGCCGGTAGGGAGCTGGTGATGGCTTCTACCCACTTGAGGGGATACATCGGTACCTCTCCCCTACGAGCCCGCGCAACTTGCTGCTCGATCCACTTTTCTGCCCGTTCACCATCGGTGCAATTAGTTTCAAGAGTATAGCGCAGACCCGCCGCATTGAGCCGCAGCCAAGCATATGGATTTGAGGCCGGAAAGACTCCTACGTCCATGAGCTCAACGATGCGCGCAAATAAGCCCCCGCGCTGAATCAAACGCCAGAGTCCGGTGTAGTTCCTCAGGGTCGCCGGTGAAATCCCGATGTAGCGAGCGATGTCCACCTTGTGGATTTGTTCCGATTGGTGAAGATGCTCAACAAGAGAAGCCAGCTGACTTGGCAGCAGATCCTGATAGATATCCGTCTGGTATCGGAGCTCAAAGCGTTTCGAGAAGTCCACGAGATAGGCGGCAATGACCGAAAATGCTTGAGGATTCTTGAGCCTGATGGCCTGAATGGCTCGAAGACGGATCATGCCGTCCACAACCAGGTACTTGCCCTTCGGCAGCGGCGCAATTTTTAGAGGCTCTACCAGTCCGATCTCTTCGATCGACGCTCGTACGCGATCCTCGAACGGTTTTGAGGTGCGCGAACGATCGAGCTCCTGACTGACAACAAGATCCTTTGGGTGTAACTCGATCAGCTTCATCGGGCAGCCGCCTTCAGCGTCGTTCCGCGTGTGGAACCAATCTCGATGGGCATCTGCATAGCCAGACGGCGAATCCGCTCCCGCGGATCAGCCTTTGGAAGAGCGGCCAGCGTCTCACAAGCCCACGAAAGCAGCGCCAAGCGCCGGGCCTGGGATCTCCCTCCTAGCTTGACAAGGGACGGCCAGTTGATGGCGTGCAAGAGTTCTTCCATTTCCTTTGCCTTGATGCCGTGGGGGGCAACACAGCCAATGACGTCGGCTCGTTCGGCAGGCGCCACAAATTTGGTGATCGCCGCGTGGAGCGAGAGGTTGAGATCACCAGCCCTAAGAGCCGCTACTTCTCCTGACGAAGCACCATCCAGCTGTGCCTCTAGGCGCCGTACTGTTGCGGGCGAGACTCCAAAGCGCTTAGCGATGTCGGCGGTCTCTTCGCCCTGCCGCCTGGCATGAGCAATCAAGAGGGCTCGGTTAACGGTCCCGAGGCGCATCCGCGCCACGTTCTCGACCAGGAACTGCCGGACCTTCTCCTCCTCGGCGTAACGGTCGTCCACTACGAGGGCGGGGATCTTGGGAATGCCAAGCAGCCGGCAGGCCAGGGTCCGGCCCTGGCCCTTAATCAGGAGGTACTCACCCGAGCCGTCGGGGGCGCGCCGGACCGTGATGGGGGTCAGAACTCCAAACTGCTCGATTGATCGGCAGAGCTCCTTGTGGCCCTGCCGGTCCCGTCGGCGACCCAGCCCGTCCTCGGGCCGAATCAGCTCCACAGGGACCTGGGTTAACCGAAATCCTGGTGCTGAACTGCTATTTCGACCGTTCACCTCGCCCCTTTTCCCCTTCGGTACCAATAGGGGTTACACAGTTGTGATTCTGGCACTTCTGGGTCGCCAGGTTGGCGCTCCGGTCGGAAACCCCGCAAGGCCCGAACATACGTTCGACCTTATCGGAGGGGTGTGACGGCCCCCCACCGGTCACTTAAGGGTGACCATGTACGTCTGGTTGGTGGGCTCGAAGAAGACCACTTGCTTGCCCGAACCAGCCAGGGCGGCAGCAATGCGCTCCTGCTGTTTGGCGACGCCCGACTGGTCATAGTGCTGAAAGAAGGCGACTGCCTCAAAGGCCTTGGCGAAATCCATCACCTCGCTGGCCCCGACGTGCTCCCGACCGCTCCCGAGCTCGGTATCAGGATCGAGCACATACCAATGCCGGGCACATCGCAGGGTAGGAGGTTCGGCCTCAACTGCTTCGGACAAGTATCCAAAGGGAATCTTGCTCCTTTGATTTCTCCCGCGCCAACTGAAACAAGCTCACTCCGCTGTTACGCCGGTGCCAATGGCACGAGCAAGTCGGTCGAGTGTTTCAACTAGCTTCCTCCCGTTGTTGCTCGGATCACCAATTCGGTCTTCATCAAAGTGTTCTGTCAGCCACCTACGCCACCGATCAAGTAACAGAATCTCCTGCGAACTCGCTCTCTCGTACCATGTATCCGATGGCATTTCTGGCCTCATGTGTTCCGCCAACATTTCCTCTTCGGACACATTAAATGGCAGTAAGGACGTGAGTATCGTTCCTAACTCGGTTATGTCGATATGTTCGGCCAGCGCAGGTAACGCACCGGCAAGAAGAACCACGTCGCGAAACGATGCGAATGTGATCGCGTTTGCGTCCCAATAAGTCAACTCTGAGTCTAGTCGTGTGAGCAGATCGTGAGTGGCGTCAGACAACTCCATGGTTCGTTCTGCAGCGTCAGCCCACGCCGAAGCGGTGCCGCCTTGTAGTTCTTGTTCTTGGTTGGGTAACTCGTTACTCACGTACAGGATGTAAGGATGTTGCCTAACAAGTTAAGCACGATACGTAGCGATTGTAAATTGTCTCGTATTCAGTTATGCACACCCATCGCAGTCACTACGCGAATGGCGGGCAACCTTTCACCGAACGCGTAGCTGGCTATTACTCGCTTCGCGTCAACCGCCGAATACCTGAACCGGAATGCGACTGAATCAACACTAGTGGCGGAGGTCCGGGAAGACGGCAATGTCCATTGGGTCAAGGATCTCCGCAAATGGTCCATGCGTTCTGAGCTTGTTCATCGCCCTAGCAAGTTTCGAATTTCTGGATCTTCCACGCAGTCCCAAGGATCTTGCCCGGCTCCGATTAGCACTGCTTGATTACAGCGGTCAAGGCGGCGTTTTCATGCTCGTTCATACCCCGAGGTCGCGCGACACCAACTGTGTCGAAAGTTGTCTGACCACATTTCAGATCGTTGCTCGGCGGCATGGCAACCGAGAAAAGAAGATAGGCGTTCGCTCTAGCCCCGAAGTTACCGATATTGAAGCCGCCTTGATCAACATCGTTGGATTTCATGAGTAATCCGTGAGGATGACTTACGTCGTATAGGCAAGCGCTGTTAGGCACGAGCAAAGTCAGCGGAGCGAGATTGACGCGCAAAACGACCTGATTCTCCACTGCGTCACCGCCATTCTTGTACGAAAGCAGGAATCGGACAATTGCGCCCGGTGTGACTGGACCTATGGTGTCGGACCAGACCTGGGAATTGGGAAGCTGTTGCAAGATCCTGATCTCAACCGGTGCTGTGGACTTCGGTAACGCGGCACCATTAGAGCGTGTAGTCGTTGACAAGCAGGTCGTGCTACCGGCAGATCGATTGGTAGGTGGGCCCTTCGAAGAGCTGCTCGTCACGATTATCCCGACAATCGACGCCGCCAAGACCAGACTAGCCACCAAGGCGATGATGGCGAATCGGCGATGTTGGTGCTCCGGGGCACCTGACGGTGGAGGTACCGCGGTACTCAGGGTGACGGCGGCTGAGCTGGCTTCTTCCGTCAAACTGGTCGTCGGGATCGACGGTTTGGCCTCCCCGACCACTACAAGGATCTGGCCAGCAAGGTCTCGGACCACGCGATCTTGGTGTCGAGTTCGGAACGTCTCCGGGGTCATCCCCAGCGGCTCCGCTGCCTTCTTCCTCCGCTCGCCAGGGCCCAGATTGCGAGTGCTTGGTGTCAAACCGAAAAGGCGGGCCACTGCATGTCCGTAGTCTTCATTGCCAAGTCGTCTTACGGCCTCTCGCAGGAGGCTTTCAATCGCCACGGCCGTATCGACGCTGGAATCACCGCTCCGATTCACGGCTAGCTCGGTGAGCAGCTGGAGGTCGAGCGATGGAAGGTTGAGGACGCCTTTCTCGCGGACTGTCCGCAGCTCAACAACTAGCTCATTACGGCTTGGAACCTGCACGCTGTACCTCCGTTTCCTGCAGGAACTTTTCGTACTTGGCCATGTGACATGTATTGAGATCAGCTGCTCCCGCGCCTCCGGGGGCTCAACACATCACGCTGCATCGCGGGATCAACAATGGTTGTAAACCTCGGTCTCGACCGTGTTGTAATAGGAGGTCAACCCTTTAGGTTGGGCAATACCTACTGAACGGATATCACTCCACCCACAAGCGGCATCGTATTGACCGGGAAAAGCTACAGAGAAGACGACATACCCAAGCGCCTTTGGCGCGTAGTTCCCAATGAGGATTCCACCTGAGGCGATGTTGTCAGTTCCAGCGTTGACGCCGTGTGGGAAATCATGATTGTAGATCTTCGTCGAGCCAGGCACGAGCAGCACTTTCGGAGCAAGGTTGGTGCCGATCACCACATCGTTCTGTTGCACGTTGCTCAGATTCTCATAGGTGATCAGGTATCGGACTGTGCTTCCGGGCGCGACCGGCGCTATCTCTTGAGTCCAACAGGGCGTTGACTTCACCTTGGCGTCAATGACAACGGCAACGAGTGCCCCTCTCGGGTGAGTTGGAAGTGTGCTTGCGCAACCGACCGCTGGCGTATTGCTTCGCGCTGGATTTCCGGGCTTGGGGACGGTTAGGAACGCCAACGATCCGGCAAGGACTGCTGCGATTGCGATCAGCGTGATCAGAAGCCATCGCCGATGCATCAGGGTTGTAGCGGGCGCAGGTGGTTCATTTCGAACCGCCAAGATCTTCTCGATGATGCTCTCGGGGCTTGCTGTGGAGAGGTTCTGGGCCTCGGTGCTGGCATCGGATACTGCTGCGTCGTCAGATTGATTGCCTTGATCAACCTTTGCGGCCTCGGCAACGATCTCAAGGATCTGGCCCGCAACGTCCCGGACCATGCCAGCCTGGTGCCGAGTTCGGAATGTTTCCGCGGTCATCGTCCCCAGCTTGTCAGCGGCCTGCTTCCTTCGATCGCCAGGACCTAGATTGCGAGTGTTTGGCGTTAAGCCGAATAGTCGGGTCGCCGCGTGTCCGTGCTTTCCATCGCCAAGTCGGCTTATAGCCTCTCGCAGGAGGCGTTCAATCGCCACGGCTGGGTCGACGCTGAAGCCACCACTCAGATTCACGGCGAGGTCCGTGAGCACTGGGAGATCGAGCGATGGAAGGCTGAGGATGCCTTTCTCGCGGACGACTCGGAGTTCAGCGACTAACTGATCACGGCTTGGAATCTGCACGCTGTACCTCCTGTTCCGGTAGGTAATCACAGCCATGGTCAGAATCGCCACCGACGCTCGGGAAATGTCACGGGCTGCTCAGGAATTGTCACGCGTGAGCTACAGCATCGTGACCAGTACCCATGGTCCACTTATGACATGGCCTGCCAATCCAACACCGGAGGATCACATCCCTGCCAAAACCACTCGTGCGATCATTGCTACCTCTGCGAGGTGGTCGGCATCTGCTGCCTGACGGCACGCAGCTCATCCTCCCAACCAATCGTTGCCAAGGACAGCCTTGCCGTTCTGCGTGACGCTCTTACCGAAGACCGCGACCGCTTTCCATCACTAACGTCCCTCATCCACGCCGAAGCTGGCACTGGTTCGGCGCCGGTAGGGGGGTTGCCTTCCCTAGAGCCACACCTCGAACCAGCTGACATACCAGCTCTGCCCTCGGGCACTGAAAGCCAACTGACCCGTCAGGTTCCCAATCTTGAAAGGAGTGCCGATGTCCACTACCAGTCTCGTCCCCGTCGGTGACGGTGATGACTTCTCCTTGACGCCCTACGAAAGAGCCCGGGCGAGCCGGGCTCAGCGTCGGGCTGAGCTGGAGATCTACCGCCATGGCTTGGCAGCAGGTGTCAGGGCGGAGTGCGAGATCCAGGATGCGCAGGCAGTGGCCGACGTCATCCAGTGCGCCCTTCAACAGGAACTCGACGTCCTCGACTGGGGACTCCATCGAGCTGACGGCTCAGCCGCCAAAGCCGAGCTCGTGGCCAGGAAGCTGAACGCCCTCTCGAGCATCAACGACCGTCGGATCGCCAGGCGCTTCGGGGGGTGACGATCATGCTGACAGACATCCCTGTCGTGACCGCCACCGTGGCCCTCGTTTCAGGAGGCATCGGGGGAGGACTGACGACCCTGGGAATTGCCTGGGTGCGTTCCTATAGGAGGCGGCGTGCTTTCCCCTCCATCGGCTCTGAACCAATCGATCCGTTCATTGATCAGCAGCTTGCTGAGGCTGCTACTCAGTGGGCGGCGGTACAACAGCAGCCTCATGGCCAAGACGTAATTGCCCGAAAGCTACGGCTGGCTTATCGGCTGGCGCGGCGGCGGCAAGCTAGGCGGTGGTCACAGTGAACACCGCTTTCTACGTCTTAGCCTACGTCGCTCTGGCATCAATGATTGCGCTGGCATACCTCGCCATCCGACGGATGCCGAACGACTCCAGCGACTCATTGCTGACAAATCCCGAACTGCGCTCGATCCGCCGACGCCTGACAACCAGGTTCCTCGAAGCTGAGATCCGCTCCACCTCGCGGCGTCTTCGGAGAGAGCTCGACCATGAACTCGACGAGTTCGACACGCACGGGGGACACAACCATGCCTAACGACCGGCCAACACCGCTGAGCCGTGGTCATCGTGACGCTCCGCTCAGGTCGCCCGTTGTAAACGATCATCGAAAACGACAGCACCCGTGATCGGGGAGTGATCATCGAAAACGACAGCACCTGACCATCCCCGTTTGCTCATGACCTACCTCCCAGGCTCTTGGCCAGGGGAAAGGCG
>Ga0116136_1000433_pt1 | contig 24593 bp, 22 predicted proteins | sample June2015DPH_20_5_FD_88972 | JGI IMG/M metagenome (GOLD analysis project Ga0116136, IMG submission 88972) | Peatland microbial communities from SPRUCE experiment site at the Marcell Experimental Forest, Minnesota, USA - June2015DPH_20_40 | ecosystem: Environmental > Terrestrial > Soil > Wetlands... | reverse complement strand
CCCAGATGGACCACCCGCGGATACCTGGCCAGGCAATCCTTAAGTCGCCTGGCCTGCAGCCGCTCCCGGCGCCGGGTTTCCGGAGCGGACCTCAGGGACCACCAAGGTGGCCGCCGCGCGGCCAGGCGGGCCCGCTGATACTCCCGGGCCACATAGGTATCCAGTGGCTCATCCTCGGTGGTCAACAAGACCCTCACGTTTTCCGGGGCCAGCAGCTCCCGGGCATAGCGGGGCAGGTGCCGCCGGGATGGCCTCCCCAGGTCCAGGGGGCGCCAGGGAATGGCGAAGCGCTGACCATAGTCCCGAGCCACCCGTACCTCAAAGGGCAGGGCCACCTGGGCCGCCAGGCGCCGGATGGCCAGGTGGCCGGCGGCGCCCGCGGGCAACCCCTCCAGGGCCTGCCCCAGCAGACGCTGCCAGTGGGACTCCTGGCGCTCCCGGTAACGCAGGGAGAAGCGGCTGACCTCCACGGTCACCAAATCCGGCTGCAGGCGCCGTAAGAGCTTAAAGGCCCGCGCATAGCCCAGAGGGTCGCCGTGTACCGTGCCAATGAGGATGAGCGAGGGGGAGGATGGGTCTTTTGAGGGGAGGACCGGGGGAGTTTTTGGTAAGTGCTCCCCCGCCCTCCCCGCAAAGCCCACCCTGCCCCCTGTATGGGATGGGTAAAGGACCTGCTTCTGATAATCCGGGTTCACCATATCATTGGTGGCACAGGCGTCTCGCCTGTGCTTTTCCTGTAGCCGCAGGCTTCAGCCTGCGCCGGCACAGGCCGAGGCCCAGGCGCCAGACCATGGGGCGGGCCGTGCCCGCCGCGCTACTAAGGCGGCCATGGGCCGCCCTATCTATCCTATGATTTGGTGGGCAGTGCCCACCCTACACGGGCGACCCAATCACCGGCTGGAAGCCTGTGCCACTGTCGCCCCTGCACTATCTATTCCTGCACAAACTCCCGCCCCTCCTTCAGGGCCGCCTCGGCCCGGGAAAGTTGCCGCCCCAGGTAGATGGCGTGGTTGATGTCCGAGAGGGCCACATCCCGGGCGATCTCGTGCTGCAGGCGCTCAGCCCCCCGGCCGCGATATTCCTTCAGGGTGACGTCCTGGTAGCGGTGCTCCACCAGGATGTCCTTGCGGTCCAGGGTGATCCGGAAGTAGCCCATGGGGTCCAGCCGCACCTTGAAGGGCCGCTTGCCGATGACCAGCAGGGCCCGGTCCAGCTCCCGGGGGTCCAATCCCAGGGAATGGCTGATGACCACCAGGGCCCCGGGAGGCATGGCGGCCTGCGCCGCCACCCAGCCCTGGATGGCCATGAGCCCGTAAAGATTCAGGGGATAAGCGTCCATGGCGTTATGGGTCCGGAAGGTGGCGCCCAGGGTCAAACGGCCCTCAAACCGGCGAAAAAACAGGGACACCAGACAGGGGCGGCCCTCTACCTGGGTCAGGTCCCGGGGATTGTCCCACAAGGTCACGTAAGCCTTGCGATCCTCGGGGTCCCGCTTCAGCCGCTCGGCGCAGGCCGCCAGGTTGTCCTGGCCAAAATATTGCCGCAGGCGGTGGCCGTAATTATAGGTCTCGTCCGGGCGCTGCTCCCCCCGCAGGATGTCCTCCTGGTAACGCCGCAGGCTGTGGGGATTGAGATTGACGGCCTTAAGTTTGTCGTCGCCCTCGAACTTGGGCTTTTCCACGACCACCTTGACGTGTTGCAGCTCCAGACGCTCCCCTTTCGGCAGGTTGACCCGGCGGCCAAAGCGGCTGAGCAGATAGAGGACATCCTTCCAGGCCTCCAGGATATCTTCCCGCACCACCGCGTGGCCCCGGGGGTTGCTGGGGTAGTATTGCAACTCCACCTCGGGGAGGGGGACCTTTAATCTCTGAAGATTTTCCAGCCCCTTATAAAAAATTTTCGGTTCCCAAGAATTAAAAAATTCTTTGATGGACGAAATTGCCCGTTCTCCCTGCGGGTCGCCCAACAGCCTTACTTGCAGGGAACCTGAAAAATCGCCCGGGCGCACCAAATCGTCCAGAATTCTAGTGGTTTGCCTTATCCGGCAGGCCCCCACCTTTTTTTGCCCTTCAGTGGCCTTATATCTTATAAAAGGTGAATCCTTCCTTTCCAAACCGAGGGTAATAAAGTTTCTTAACTCTTCATACGATCCGGAGCGATTATGGCCGCAAACCAGCAGCACCTGAATCTGCGGGTTGTACAGCAGATTCCTGAGCAGCTCCCTCAGACCATTGCCGTAAAGGTTGCCGAAGACCGCAATGGGGCTGCTGGCCGGGTCCAGGTCCGCCCCGGCCTGTCGGAAGCGCTCGCAGACATAATCCACCCGGGACCACAGGGTCACCACCCCGATGATCCCGTAAGGATTGATGATGGTGAGGCGATTCCGGAAATGGAGAGGCTCAAATTTGAGTCTGGCTGTCATGCCGCCATTATACTGCAACTCCCGGCTAAGGGAAAAGGAGATTACCGGGAATTTGACGAGCCGTTTTCCGGGGCTGGGACGACAGGGCAAAAGGCAAAAGGCAAAAGGCAAAAGGCAAAAAAAGGAAAAGGGCTGAAAGTTCAGTAATTTTTATTTTTAACTTTTTACTTGCTGAGGGCGGCTGTCCCGCCTTGGATTTTCGCAGAGGTCTCTAAATGGGGAACAGCCGCCCCGGCTGTTCTTCGGCTGCTATTTGCCATCAGCTATTTTCCCCTGAATATTGCCCTCCGGGAAATCAAGACTTATCTTTTTAATTGAGCCGGCGCCGCCGGTGGAGGAAAACCTGGAAAGAAGCTGTCCCTCTGCTCCCGTATCTGATAAGATAGACTCGGCTGCGAAGGGTTCGCCAAGATTTCCGTGGGCAGGGAGATTTCAAAGGAGGGCCGGGCATGGCATCGTCTAAAGAAAGAGTGTATTTACGCAGTTTCCAGGAGATCGTGAAGGCCTTGAGTTCTCACCTGGGGGTCGAGCAGGTGCTGGAAACCATAGTGGGGGAACTCACCCAGACCATGGGCCTCAAGGGGGCGACCATCCGCCTGGTCCACCCCAAAACCAACACCCTGGAGCTGGCCGCATCGGTGGGCCTGAGTGAGGAGTACCTGCAAAAAGGGGCGGTGGACCTGGACAAGAGCCTTACCGAGTCGCTCAGCGGCCGGCCGGTGGCCATTTACGATGCCGCCAACGATCCCCGCATGCAGTATCCCAAGGAGGCCGCAGCCGAAGGGATCGCCAGCATGGCGGCCATCCCCATGATTTTCAAGGGGAAGGTCATCGGGGTGATTCGCCTGATCAGCGGCGAACCCCGGGAGTTCACCCTGGAAGAGGTGGATTTCGCCAGTACCGTGGCAGAGATCGGAGCGCAACTGATCATCAACGCCAGGATCTATGAAGCCCGGGTCCGGGAACTCAACTTTCTTAAAGGTTTGCTGGAGATCTCCAAGGCGGTGAATTCGACCCTGGAGGTCAAGAAGGTGCTCCATCTCCTGGTGAAAACCGCGGTCACCGCCCTGGACATCAAGGCGGCGGCGGTCCGCCTGCTGGATGAAACTCGCCAGAAGCTGGAATTAGTGGCTTCCTACGGCCTGAGTGACCGCTACCTCAACAAGGGTCCGGTGCTCTCCGACAAGTCCATCGCCGAGGCCATGATGGGTAAGGCGGTCTCCATCTACGACGTGGCCAGCGACACCCGGGCCACCTATCCCAAGGAGGCCATGGAGGAAGGCATCAGGTCCATTCTATCGGTGCCCATCACCCTCAAGGGCAAGGTCATCGGGGTGATGCGCATCTACACCGGCAAGTTGCAGGAGTTTAGCGACGAAGAAATCACCTTCATCTCCTCCCTGGCGGAGCAGGCGGCGCTGGCCATGGAAAATGCCCGCATGTATCAGAAACTCAAAGGGGAATATGAGGAGCTGATGGGCGATATCTACCGGTTCACCGATTTCACCCGCTTTTAAAGAGGGGCGTCATCCCGAAGGTGGGCAGGGGCGGGGTTAACACCCCGCCTTAGTCAGCATTTGATTATATAGTAAAATTAAGTAGTTAATTGATTAAGGCAGCCTGGATTTTGGCCATTGTGCCCATCATTGTGCCAATCCAGATTGCCTTGTCCTTTTTAAGGCCCAGAAAAGAACCCCTCAAAAGCAGAACCGTCATGCCTGGTCAAATTAGGGATGTAACGCCCATAAGTTCTATAGACCATTGAGGTGTTCACCTGGCCTAAGGTTCTTGCCACCCACTCCGGCGATTCACCAGCAGCCAATGCCCAGGATGCAAAGGTGTGCGGGTCTCGTACATGCGACGGAATGGCAGACCACTTTTCCTTATGGCCGTCACCCACACCCCCCGAATTGCCACCTGAGCAACTGGCCTCCCTCGGGTATTCAGAAAAACATACGGGCTCCAGACAAATCCTGCGACCTGTTTTTGAATGCAGATCATACCCATTACCCTGTCAGTTAGAAAAACCACCCCGGCGATTATCAGAGCCGGTATCCACGGAAAGACAACACCCCACAAAAGGCACCACCTCCCTTAGGAATTTGATTTTTTGGATTTGGGTGGATTATGAAAACTTCTGGCGCTATCAGGCTGGGAGATTACTGAGTGGTGGGGGATTTTGGTGGGGTCAGCTTGAATTTCAGTCTCATTAGGCAAATCACCAGGATTAGCAGGCTTAATGCGGAAAGTACCAACGAAATGCTCACCATTGTCATGATCGTCTGGGATGGCCGCATAAAGGTGATGAAGCTCCATAAACTGGATAGAGTCATTAATTATTACCTCTTTTGTAGTTACTGCAATTACTATGGATAAATTTGATTTATGAATATATATAGATGAATGCCTGAATTATTGGGAAAAGAGGATATGAGACCAGGACTTATTTTGAATCAAGATAAGGCGGGTGGGATAAAAGAGGGATGCAGAATAAGTTATTATGCTTTTATAAAATTAAGAGATATGATCCAACTATCGGAAAATGCCCTATTCTATTACAGGAACTAACTTAACAAGTTCCATAATCTTCGGGTCATATTGATTACATTCTTTCTCAATTGTTATATTTATATTCTTATAATAGTTTTCTAAACTACTCTTTGTTTCTAATGATGCAAATGTTGCTGGACATATTGCTATAAAATCATTAGCATGATCAAGTATAAGCAATGATATTTGTAATATTTTAGATTTTGCATAAAAATCCTTTTTATTTCCAACATGTAATGGTATCTCTTCTCTTATGTGGATCAATTTACAGGCATTATAATATCTTTCAATGTCAATATCTTGCATATTTAAACGTTTAAATAATTCCTTTGGATGTAGTCCGTGCCAAGATAAATTCTTACCTATATATTTTTCCATTTTAATTATTTCATCATTACAATAATTTAATAGCTTTTCAGATATTTCTTTTCTTAATAACTCACCCTGCTCAAAAATATATTTACTTAGAATAACATTGCCATCTTGATCTGTATATCTCTCAAAGTCCTTTGCGTATGTTGCTTCATATTCTCGTTTTTTGTTTATCAATTCATATAATTGAATTTTTCTAATAGCTTTTGCTCTACGACTTTTTAAAAAATATTTTGTTTCTGCAATATTGTCTAATAGCGGTCTTGAAAGCATTTCAGCTTCAAAAATAGATTGATAAATTGACAGCAAAACAATTGAATTGAAAATTCTAAGGGATCTTAATAAATATCTCCCAGAATAAAATCTGAAATCATCGATATCTCTTTTTATATTATATTTAAGGTTTATCTTTGAAAATAATTCTGCTCCGCATTTAGCAATAAGTTCAACTATGAACAAATATGATTTTCCAATTTCATTCCAAGAGTTATCATTCTCTAAGAATTCAAATAAATCGGGAATTGATGGAAATTCATCCATATAACAACACCTTATTTAAAGAAATCAGAAGCGATGGGTTTTGTAAAAAAATTCGTTAAATTGGCTCTATATCAAGTTGGTATTTGGTTTCATTAATATGAGCCTGATACAAAGCTATTCTTGTGGGATATTTTGAAATCCACCTCATTACTTTCTCCCGATCTTCTGACAAAATTAAGGCACCAAAAATTACTCCAGTTAATGAGCTCGGGTGGAAAGGCTTTGCTCCTGGCCCACCTTCCGGCTTAATTTTTATAATTCTCCATTCTGCTTCATAATCCCAATGATCTGATTTTGTTAAAAGAGCTTTCTGATATTCTTCAGGCTCACCTATATTCATTAAATTTAAAACAGGACGTTCCTCACTATAATTTACTTTTAGTGCCTGGCCAAACAACATCATTTTGGCAAAAGCGGCATCATGAAATGCATCAAATTCAATACACAATCCTCTATGTCCATTAGAATAATGAGACCACATCAAGATGTCAGCGTTTTTTTCAGAAAGACAGTATAGACCCGTTGTGCTTAAAAAGTCCTCATAAGTACCTCTGATAAATTCTGGATAGGCTATTAATCTCATCCTGGCTTTCTTGATTAATCTCTTCCGAGTCTTCTTGTCAGCATATGGATATTTTTTCCGAGCTCCTTCCCTAAGGAATGATTCTCTTTGAAGTCTACCCATCTGAAACGTAAGTCTGGGCCGACATTCAAAGGGATCATTAAAATCAATTGGCCTTGGTAAAATAATTTCTCTTTTTGTAAATATTCCCTCAAGTTCCCGAGATCCCATTGAACGGTATCTATAAAATTTTCTAATTTGGCACAATGCTGGCGTCTTCAATAATTCTATTATTTTCTCTTCTCTTGCCGTTACCATAGAGACCAAGACCTCGATTATCTGTCCCTCTTAAACCTTACGCCATTCCCGTATTTTCCACAACCTTACCCTGGCTCTGATCCTATCCATAATTTCCTTGACAAAACGCATCGATTGGCAAATTAATGAAATAATTACCCTGATTCACCAACTATGTCAAAAAAATAAGGAGACATTCCCCATGGCCACAGAAAATTTGAGGCTCACCACATCAATCATCAGTTCACACGCCTCTATGAGTGAACTCTCTCCCAAAGAATTAGTGGAAGAGATCAAGACGGTCTACAATCTTCTGGTTTCTTTGGAAGGCGGCGCTGTGATCCCAGAGATCATGGCTCCTGAAAAAGCCCCAGAAGCGGAAGTGGTGAAGAAGCCGTCGATCAAGTTGAAGGATATTGTGACCCAGAAATATGTGGTCTGTCTGGAATGCGGTAAGAAAATGAAAACTTTGAAAGCACATATCAAAAAGGCCCATAATCTGCTGCCGAAGGAATATATTAAGAGATATGGGCTTGACCCCAAAAAATGTCCTTTGGTGTGCAAGGAGTATTCGGCAAAACGGAGTCAGATGGCTTTGTCGAGAGGATTTGGAAAAGAAGGAGGGAGGAGAAAGAAGGCGACATCTTGAGTAAACCCTTCAAATGATCTGGCTCTTGAGAAGACCGTCAAATCAGGGGATGAGGTCGGTATATGGGCCTCATTCCCAGATTGATAGTGGAACGGTGTCGGGGTTAACTTCGGATAAAAGGTCGCCAAAAGCAGTTTTTGGAATGAGGTGGCCCACGTTGCTGCATAATCTAAGGTTTAAAACACTTATGAACATTCCCCTCCAAGTCTATAGCTTGTATTATTTCATAATTAATAGGTTCATTACCTATTTCAATAAATGACTCTTTGGCTTGAAACACATTTCCAGTTGAACTACCCAAAGCTTCTTTTTTAGTAAGACCTATATATCTCTGGGAAATCTCAACCGGCGCAAGATCGAGCATCATCCATGGTTTTATTTTCCCGTATTTAATATTCAATAGCGCTCTCCCATTTCTTACTTCTATTAATGATAAAGTTGCGCATTTTGGAAATATTACATATATTTCTCGTATTTCAGATTGAAATAAGGTAATATCCAAAGCTAATTTTGAACTGTAAGTTTTATTTTCAACAAAAATCCACTTTTCCTTTCTGGCCTCTACAAAAGCATTCTTAAAAAGAATAATAATTTGGTTTTTCTTATTCTCAACCTCATTTTGATTAATCGACCATGAGCTATTTGCTTTCTGATCTATCGCTCGTATGGCTTCCACAAATCTTGCATTATGATTTAGAACATATTCCAGATCACCATTTTGTACAGCATTGAAATATGCAATTGTTTGGTCAATGGTTGAATTCTCCGCACTACATTTAACTGATAAGCCGACAACTATAATGCCAACATATAACCAGAAAATAGTTTCTTTCCTCATAGCTTTAAAAACCATTTTCCATCCCCTTCTCTCAAAAAGTATGCGTTAGCGGGGAATAGGCAGCAGCTTTGGCCACCACAGTCCAAGAATGGTTTTGGGGATACTTATTTCCGAGAATAAACCCAGGAAGTTTCCTTTTTCTGGGGAATTTGTCTTGTGGAAGGCATGATAGCACAAACTTCGCCGAATGTGAAATTTTAAATTCGGGTCACATAGACCGGGGGGCGAGCCAATTTGGGGATCAAAGTCGGGGCCAGAGTTTCTTACCTTGCCCGGAGGTGGCAAGACCATCCTTTTTCTACAATGATTGAGTCAGCCGCATAATCTCAGTTTATAACTAAACAGGAGACCAAACATGCCCGTCTACCTCATCATCGACGTTGCCGTGATCGACCCGGAGGTGTATGCGGAATACGTGAAGCAAATTCCGGCGGTGGTGGAACGGTATGGCGGAGGCTACCTGGCCCGGGGCGGCGACGTGGTTCCCCTGACGGCGGACTGGCGCCCCCAAAGGATTATCCTGATAAAATTCGAGAGCATCGACCAGGTGCAAGATTGTTTCACCTCGCCGGAGTACCTGGCCCTGGCGCCGCTCCGGGAGGAATCCACCACCTCCCGGGCCATCATTATCGAAGGTTGCGAGCTGTTATAAAGGGCTTCAGGCGGCGAAAGGAGTAACGCCGGCTATTCTTTGAGTTTTTCCCGCCTCCCCGCCGCCCATTTTAGTATAATACCTCCGTGGATTTCCTGGCAAACAGGTCTAATATGAATTTATGTGAATTTTTCGTAATAATGCAGAGAACCTTTTGATTATTCGATGTAAGGAGCTTGCCAGAGAATATTTAGAGAACTGGGAGAAGCACAGGGCGGTTTCTGAGGTTTATAAGGGCAGGTAGTGGATCGGGAATTTATAGTATGATCCTGATTTATTGTTCACGACCACAAGGCATCAATATTCAATTAAGGGAGACAAATAGATGGAATATTTACGAAAAACCAAGGCGCTGTTTTTGAATTTGGGAGCACTCCCGGCAGTTATTTTTGTCACGGTTATAGTTTTGGTTACAATTTTACTCTTAGCGTTATTCAACTTTATAGAATCAAAAGCACTAATTGGATTTTTGGGGGTAATTATTGGTAGCGGGATTTCTGCTACCACTTCACTACTAATTGCTAAGGGGAGTTATCGTGGCAATTTGGCGGTTGCGGCATTGGATAAGAGGCTCGATGCTCACCAAGATGCTTATGAAATATGGGGTGAAATTGTTGGGGCCGTTCATAATACTGAACGGATAGGCGATGTAGTGGTAAAAGCTCAAGAATTTTGGAAAAAACACTGCCTTTACCTGGATGCGAACTCTCGTAAGGCTTTTAGAGATTGCTACTTCTTTGCATTAGATCACAGAGAGTTACTCAGAGGGGTTAGGAACGAAGAGACAAAAAGGCTTATAAAAGAAAGTTGGGATATAATTATGAAACCTGGGACAGCACTTGTTGAGGGGGTATCGCTACCGAGTTTGGGAGGTGATGAGAATGATTATTCAAGATAAGCGAGAATTAATCTATCGAAGCATCTTAGTAATTCTATTTATAGTCTTCCATATTATAGGGTTGTATAAAATATAACTGGATTCTTGTCGCCACAGGAGAATGGCAAAGGACGCCTCATTAAAAGATACAGAAGGCAAGAGTATTAGTGAGAGAATATATGAAAAAAAGAAGTAGCATAAAAATCAATTATTCAAAAATGTCCAGTCAACAATTGAAAACCATTCATTCAGAAACTCAATCGAGTCTCTGGGAAACAATGAGACGTAAAAAAAATATAGAAAATGATTATGAAATTAGTTTAAAAAAGAAAAGGGAATATGATAGGCTCATTGAGCGATGTAACCGCATTAAAAGCGATTCATATAATAGGTTAACATTAATAAATAAAATGACTTCAAAATTAACTAACCCACCATTGAATCAAGATGAAGCGGCTCGCCTTCTTGAGATTAATAAGAAAACAGCGATGTTAAATTATAAAGATATTTCAAATCCATACCAACAAATCCAGCAAATTAATAATTATCAGCAAACATTAAGAGATAGAATTGCTAAGTTGGAAGAATTAATTAAAAAAAAGGAAGAAACTGAAGCCAGATTAACCGAGAAAAAGGAAGAACTTAAAGCCAAAAGAACTCAAGAAAGGGCTATTATTGCATCAGCCCAAGGCAAACCCAGGCAGGCTGCTAATACGATAAAAAGTGTTCTTAAAAAAAAGAGGGAGATCGATATTTGTCCGTATTGTGATAGACCTGTTGGGAAAAATCCTCATTGCGACCATATACATCCGATATCTCATGGAGGGTTATCTACATTAGATAACATGGTTTATATTTGTTCCTCTTGTAATATAAAGAAAAAGGATTTGACCCTAAGGGAGTTTATTGTTCAGAATGGGCTCAAACGTGACCATATTGAAAAAAACCTCCTACTCAAGGGCAAGAGAATATAATTTTTCCTGAATCAGACTTAATTTGATAGTACTTTTCGCAGATTTGTTTCTGTATCATTTTTCCGTTAAGCCGCCGCCGTCACCTACGATCTGCAAATTTGTGGATGAAATTATTTTGTGTAATTGACAAACTATTGACCATGATTAGGTTAATATTTAAACGGGATCAGGAATCCTAACCAATTTTTGACTGCGGTGGCCAAGCCTGCCGCATAATCTCGGGTTAAAGTGAATACATTCGTACTCATATTTTTCTTGATCTTGGTCGCCAGTGCGTTGGTTTCCGGAGGGTTGCTGCTGATTCGCCGGCGGTTCGGGCAGCGCCTGAAAGACCAGGAATATATTCACACCTCTATTTTTAGTTTCTTCACTACCCTCTACGCCTTTTTCATCGGCTTTGCCATCGTCACCTTGTGGTCGACGTTCCTCACTGCCAAGGCCGATGTCAACCGTGAAGCTGACGCGATCATAAGCGCCTACTACACCTCCCGAAATTTGCCAAATTCCGATGCCTTCCGCCAGGCTCTGAAAAACTATGTCAAAACGGTGCTCGAAGAAGAATGGCCGCAAATGGAACAAGACTCCATGAGCGAGGCAGCCAGTCGTCATTTCGATGACGTCTTGGCCAAATTTTCTGAACTCAGCGCCAATGCGGATAAGATCGAGGGAATTTATAATAGTCTTACGGAAGCCGGCCGGCAACGCCAGTCCCGTGCAACCACGATGAAAGGCAATCTTTACCCAACAGTCTGGATCATTCTCATCTTTGGCTTTGGGTCGATGGTGTTCGGATTGGTCCTCCTGAATCGGCACCAAACGCCGGTGTCCTTTATCTTTGAGTTCATGGTCATCTTCATGGTCTTGTCTTGTCTTCTCTTTATTTGGGATATTGACACGCCGTTTTCCGGTTTCATTATGGTGCAACCAGACCCCTTTCAAGTGATTTATCAGAAGATGCTGAGCTTACCTTAGAGGGCGGTTCCATAGTTCTCCGAAAGCCGGATTATGGTTTTGTGTTTTCCCTGGTTTACTGGTAATCCGCCGAGGTATCTGTTTACCAGCGATATGCCCAAGTTCTGAAAAAAATTGACGTATCAGGAAATTTTGAGCTATCATGTCTCCCAGGAGAAGTGCAATAGAAAATAAATACTCTACGAGGGTATATAATCGGGGTCATTATCATAATTGCCGTCGTGCTTGGCATCGCTTGGTTCTATAACGGCGCTGAACACTTTAAAGGCGTGGCTTAGGTTTATTATGGATTTTTGGTCGGGTGGCTGGCTGGTGCATTCATAGCCAAATTTGTTTATGAGAAAAAACCTGAAAATAAAATAGGCACTCCAAAATCTTAGATAAATGGATTATCTAAGATATTTATATTGGGTGCCTATCTCGCAAAAGACATACAAAAAAATAATTAATATAAAATTAACAAATAGCCATATTTTAGCAAGATAATTAATTCATATTATATTGTAATATCAATTAGTTGTCTCAATAAATTAATAAATTAACGAGATTTCCAAAACTTTTCTTTATATATTACAAGTATTATACTATAATAGTTTATAACCTATTTTATAGTAAATTATATTAATTTATTAATTTTTCCCTTATAATGCCCGTCATTACTAAATTTGCTGAATTAACCATTTCTAAAAATATTAAGGCTCATTCCGGGGCTCCGCCCTCACAATTCCCCCAAGGCCGGCCAGCGGCGGGTGAAGGCGCGTTCCGCCAGATGGCGGGCCAGTGCCAACCAGTGGCGCCGGCTGGTGGCAAAATAACCCTGCTCCAGCCAGCGGCGGCCGGAGCTGATCACCGGCGGGCTGAGCAGGCGCAGCCGGGTGAAGCGTTTGAGCCGAATCACCAGGTCCAGGTCCTCGGGCCGGCGGTGGCTAAAGCCGCCCAGGGCCTGGAACAGCTCCCGTTGCAGGATGAGGACCTGGTCGCCATAGGGCAGGCCCAGGAGGTGGCTGCGCCAGTTGGCCGCCCGGGCGATGCATCTGAGGGCCGGCAGGGGCGGGGCGAGAGCTAGCTCAAAGGCGCCGGCGGCAAAGGTTGGATCCGCCGCGGCCCGGCGCAATGCCGCCAGATGGGCGGAAGCCAGTACGGTGTCGGCGTGCAGGAAGGCCAGGAGGCCGCCCCGGGCGGCGCGGGCCCCGGCGTTCATCTGGCAGCCTCGGCCGCGGGGGGCCCGCAGGCGGTGGACCTGGGGATGGCGGGCCGCCACCTCCCAGGTGGCGTCGGCGCTGCCGCCGTCCACCAGGATGATCTCCAGGTCGGCCGCGGCAGGCAGCCGCGCCAGGGTCGAAGCCAGGAGCGGTGCTTCGTTCAACACCGGCAAAATGATGGATATGCGCGGATTCATCGGCTCACTGCGCTCCCAACCCTGGCAAAAAACTCTCCGGCAAGATTTCCGGCTTGCATCATGAGCAGCCTGTGCATTATTTTCGCCAAAGAGCCGGTCCCGGGGCAAGTAAAAACCCGCCTTACCCCACCTTTCAGTCCCGGGGAGGCCTGCCGCCTCTATGGCGCTTTTTTGGCGGATGTCCTGGAGGAAACAGCCCGAATTCCCGGAATGGAGTGTGCCCTGGCTTATGCCTCCGCCGGGGCGCGGAAATTTTTCCGAGATTTGGCCCCCGGAGTGAGGCGGTTTCCCCAGGAGGGCCGGGATCTGGGAGAGCGCCTGGTCCGGGCCTTTGCCTGGGGCTGGGGCGCCGGTTTTCAAAATGTCCTGGTCCGGGGCAGCGATACCCCGGACCTTCCCGGGGGCATCCTGCTGCAAGCCTGGCGGAGATTGGCCTCCGGGCAAGCCCAGGTGGTCCTGGGCCCCTCCCCGGACGGCGGCTATTATCTGGTGGGGCTCAGGGACCCGCAGCCGCAGCTATTTGCGGAGATTACCTGGTCCAGCAGCGCGGTTCTGGCCGAGACCCTGAGCCGGGCCCGGGAACTCTCCCTGAACGTCCACCTTCTGCGGTGCTGGCCGGATATCGATAACTATGCGGGGCTGATGGCTTTCCTGAAGAAGCCGCATCCGTCCCCCCGGGCCGGCTGGCGCAGTGACCGGATCGCCCGGGAGTTGTTGGCCGGTACCGCCCTTAAGGAGGGGAGGCTTCATTTACCAAAGAAAAAAGATGAGCCCCCTGCTTAACGAAAGGTGCGGAACCGCCGCGATTATAAAAAAGACTGATTAACTATTTTTCCTGATGGTTTTGCCTCTCTCAGGTGTTTGAATTAATAATGGATGAGCTCATTATCCAGGATCCGGGTGCAAATGGCGGAACTGATACCGGAAAACCCTGAGAGAGACAGCGACGTTCCGGGGAAAGTCCCTTGGATTCGCCCCCTCATCCTCCTCCTGGTGCTGGCGGGCCTGTTCATTATCGGCTGGGCCTTGAATCTCCAGGAGTATCTCCAGGAAGACCGCCTGCGTCGCTTCATTGCCTCTTCCGGGATGTGGGGCCCCCTGGTCTATCTGCTGATTTTGACCATCGCCCCATTGCTGTTCATCCCGGTCCTGCCCATAATTGTGGCCGGCGGTATCCTGTTCGGCCCCTTGGGGGGAGTGGTTTACTCCGTCTTGGGCGCCTCGGCCGGCTCTTCCCTGACCTTCCTGGTGTCCCGCTACCTGGCCCGGGACTGGGTGGCGGCTAAAATCAGCGGTTCCAAGCTGGCTCACCTGGATGACCTGGTGGCCCGGCACGGCTGGAAAATAGTGGTCTTCACCAGGCTTATCTTCGTTCTGCCATTTTTCTTGCTCAATTACGCCTTCGGCCTCACCAGAGTTCATTTTCTGCCGTATGCGCTGGCCACCCTGTTCGCCCTGCTCCCTTCGATCATCGCCACTGTATTGGTGTCCAGCAACCTCTTGGATCTCCTCCGGGGCCAGATTTCCATGTGGTTGCTCCTGGGAATCCTCTTGCTGGTGGTGGTCGGCCTGCTGCCGGTGATTTACCGGAGGGTCAAGGCACAGCAAGGAGAGTCGGTGGAACTCTGAAGCAGGTTTACAGGCGGGAGGAAAAGCAATGGCTGGTAACTGGCTGCAGAGGCGGCTTCTCTTGCTAACCCCGGTGATGCTGCTGTTGGCCTGGTGGGCCCTATCCCTGGGGCCGCACCTGGCGGGAGGGGCGCCCCCGGGAGATGCAGCACCCCCCCGGGTCCTGATCAAGGCGGAGGAACTGAAGGACCTCATCGATAAGAAGGCCCCCGATCTCCGCATTATCGATTTTCGCCCTCAGATCAAGTATTATCTGGGGCACATCCCGGGCGCCATCCATCTCTGGCGGCCCGAAACCGAAAACCGGCGCCAGTCCTTTCCGGGCCAGCCGCCCGCGGCCAGGCAACTGGAGGACCTTCTGGGCCGCCTCGGGGTCGGCAGCCAGGACACCCTTATCATCTACTCGGACCATTGCGACCAGACCCGCCTGTGGTGGCTCCTGGCCTACTACGGTTTGCCCCTCAACCGGATGACGCTGTTAGACGGCGGCTTTGAGGCCTGGAAGGCCAAAGACTTTCCCACCCAGCTCACTTCGCCCCGGTTCAAGCCGGTATCTTTCCGGTTCCCGCCAAAGTCCGGGGTCAGTAGCCTGCTGGCCACCCTGGAGCAGGTCAAGGGAGCTCGAGGGGGGCCCAACAAGGTCATCTTGGACGCGCGGCCCCATTCCTTCTTCTCGGGAAAGGGGACCAAAGAAGGCGCGGCCCGGCCCGGACGTATCCCCGGCGCGGTGTCGGTCTCCTGGGAGGAGAACCGGGTGGCCTCGGGGCCTTTTAAAGGCTGCTGGAAGAGCCCCGGGGAACTTCGGAAGCTTTATGCCTCCCAGGGGGTGACCCCGGATAAAGACATTTACATTTACACCCACCGCAACCTCTGCGCCACTTTCAGCCTGGTGAGCCTCTATCTGGCGGGCTATCCCCTGGAGAAGCTGCACCTCTACGCCGGCTCCTGGATCGAATGGAGCCGCAGCCAGGAGCCGGCGGAGACCGGTCCGGCCAGGTAAGTTTTCTAGTTACGCCTGTGTCAAAGGCACGCCGGCTCATGAAATTATCAATTATGCCGATCAAAACGCCCTGGACCTGATCGCCATGGCCACCCACGGCCGGGGCGAAGTGGCCTGGGTCCTGGGCAGCGTGGCCGAAAAGGTGGTGAGTCACGCCACCGTGCCGGTGCTGGGGATAAAAGTGCCTAAAACCAAGGTAGATTTACTTAACCTGCTCGACCGGGGTCTTCCTTGAACCCGGAGCCGGCGGGCCGGCGCAGCCAGGTTTTTTTGGCAATATTCCATAATTCAGTTCAGGAGGATTTCATGCGGAAAAAAGGCTTGGTGATTTTGGGGGTACTTGCCCTGGCCGCAGTGGCGGCCACCCTGCTCTGGGCGGCGCCGGCGTATGCCAGCAAACTGTCCGAGGCCCTCGCCAAGACGCCGCAGGGCGTCGGCCCCGGCATGATCAACCCCGGCGCCCCCAAGGGCTTTATGGGGATTACCGGGGCCCCTCGCCATTTCTTCCTATTTTACATCTTATGGGGCATCTGGGTCGGCTGGATCTTCTCGTCAGTGGGCGCCTTCGGCGGTATCATGGCAGGCGTGGGCCATATCAGTGTCTTCGGGCTCTCGGATTACGCCAGCAGTTTTAAAAAGACCAACCCCGGCTTGAACAAGCTGATGACCGATGCCATCCGCACCAGCAACCAGTATCTGGTGGGATTGTCGGCCTTGATTTCTTCCTTTACCTATTACCGCATGGGACGGATAGTGCTTCCCCTGGGCTTATGTTTGGCCATCGGCGGCATCCTCGCCGGCTACCTGGTCCCCCTGCTTACTGTGGGTGAAATGAATGTCAACCTCTATGTGGGCTTTTTCGGGATCATCGTCTTCGCCGTCGCCTTTGTGCTCTTCTATGAAACTACGCCTAAAGGCCAGAATAAAAAGAAGGCTGCCAAGGCCGCAGCCAAGGCCTTTGAAGAAGCTCATATCAAAAAAACCACGCAGGTCAGCGCTGAGCATGCCAAAGGGGTGCAGGTCACCCATTGGGGCCTGAGCAAGATCTCTTTTACTTTTTATGGCCAGGAATTCTCCTTCAATCCCCTCTGGCCCCTGCTGGGCGGCTTTGTCATCAACGCCATCTCGGCCCTCATCGGGGTGGGGGGCGGCTTCCTCTATGTGCCTTTCCTGACCTCGGTGGCGGGGCTTCCCATGTTCATCGTGGCCGGCACTTCGGCCCTGGCGGTGCTGGTGGGCATGGTAGTTAACATCTTCAATATGATGGTGATGCGGCAGGTGCCCGTGGATTTTCTTTTGATCAGCACCGAACTGATCGGCATCGCCATCGGCTCCGTCCTCGGTCCGGTCACCTCCAAGAACATCCCCGAAATCTGGCTGAAACGCATCTTCGTGATCCTGGCGGTGTACGTGGGCATCGGTTATCTGACCAAGGGTTTTATGGGTCACTCCATCTTGCCGGGAATGTAGGAGTAAACAAGCCAAAACGGAGAGAAGGCCCGGCCCGGCCCTCCCTCCTGGTAAACAACCATGGAGATGCCTTCCCTTTATCTCTTTCTGGATCCTTACCTGATCTGGTTTTACCGGCTGACGGGCCAGACAGGGTGGAATTTTCTCATCGGCACCTCGGTGGTGGCCGTCCTGGCCCTAATGGTGGGTGAATTTACCTCCTTCCTGGCGTCTTTGATGGTGCGGCGGCACTTCACTCAGGTAGCCGGCGAAGCCAAGAAATACCAGGATTTGTCCATGGAGGCATTGAAGGCCGGGGACAGACCGGCCTATGAGGCGGCCAACAAGCTGGCCAACGATGCTTTCAACAAGTCTTTCTTCATGCAGCTGGCTCTTTCGGCGACGTTCTTCTGGCCCATCTTCTTTATGCTGGGATGGATGCAGGAACGATTCCAGGGGATAGAGATTCCCCTCGTGGTCGTCCCCTATTCACTGGGTTTTGTCGGGATTTTCATCATCCTCTACGCCTTGGCTTACTTTCTTTTTAAGCGGGTTAAGTATCGGCTGCCGTACTTCCGCCGCATTAAGGGCATCCTGGACGCCAATAATCTCCAGGGAGGGAATTCGCCAGCCTTAACTGGGGTGCAGCCTGTGCCGGCCCGGCCGGCGGCCCCCGAGCCCGGCGGTAAGGGGTGAGATTAGGTACCTCGCAAAGATAATGTTTAAACAATAATATGATAACATTAAAAAAAACTTACAGGAAGATTGCTATGGCAAAGGAAGTTTTTAGCATCTGCTTCATGTGTACGCAACGATGCCCCATTCGAGTCCTGGTGGAAAATGACGATGTGAAGTGGATCGAAGGCAATCCCCACGTGGCCGGCATCGAAGGGGCCCTGTGCGCCAAGGGCTCCGCCGGCCTGGCGCTGCTGCACGACAGTGAGCGGCCGCAGTATCCCATGATCCGCGTCGGTCCCCGGGGCGCCGGCCAATGGAAACGCGCCACCTGGGACGAGGCCCTGGATTTCGTGGCTGCCAAACTCAAGGACATCGTCAAGGAATACGGCCCCCATAGTCTTATCTGGGCAGAGCGGAACAATCTCAACACCCACATGGTCAAGGCCTTCATGAACGTCCTGGGCTCTCCTAACCATGTCACCCATGAATCCCTGTGCAGGGGCTCGGTGATCACCGCCATCAACAGCCTGACGGGCTACCCGTACGCCCCGGCGGACGTGGGCGTAGACTACGCCAACACCCGGCACATGATCATGTATGGCCGCAACCTCTTTGAGACCCTGGAAATCAAGTCCATCAATAATCTCCTGGGCGCCATGGAGAAGGGGGCCAAACTCACCTATATCGACCCCCGGATCAGCGTCACCGCCACCAAGGCCGATCGCTACTGGATGATTCGCCCCGGCACCGACCTGGCCCTCAACTACGCTCTGATCCGGACCATCCTGAAAGAGCGTCTCTACGACCCGGTCTACGTCAGGCTATGGGTCAAGGGGCTCAAAGAGCTGCAAGCCTTTGTGGAGCCCTATACCCCGGAGTGGGCCGAGCAGGAGACCGGCATTCCGGCTGAAGAGATCGTCACCCTGGCCCGGGAAGCCGCGGCCGCCAAGCCGGCGGTGATCTTCCACTACGGCTATCGGGGCTCGCATCATACCGATGAGATCTACATACGCCGTTCCATGATTATCTTGAATGCCTTGATGGGCAGCATCGAGGCCAAGGGCGGCATTTTTTTCAAGAAAACCCCCAAGGACGCCGGCCGGGGCGACATCGGCAAGTATTCCAACCAGGAATTCCCCAAGATTAGCCAGCCCCGGTTTGATGGCGCCGGCGGGGCGGCTTTTCCCATTATCAATGCCTTCCACGGCAATGTCCAGCAGCTGGCCCATGCTATCCTGGATCAGGACCCCTATCCCATCAAGGCCCTGATCGCCAACCGTTTCGACCCTCTGACCTCCATCCCTGACGCCGCCGCCACCCGGCGGGCCCTGGATCAACTGGACCTTGTCGTCGCCCTGGAAGTGAACTTCAGTGAAACCGCCTGGTACGCCGACGTCATCCTGCCGGAGTCGATATATTTGGAGCGGTCCGACTGCATCCAATTGGCCACGGGCCTCAAGCCCACGCTCTTCATGCGCCGGCAGGCGGTGACGCCCCGGTACGACAGCCTGCCTGCCTGGCTGATCATCAAGAAATTGGCCCAGCGCCTGGGTCTGGGGCGGTACTTTCCCTATGAGACCATCGAGGACATCTGGAATTTTCAGCTTAAGGATCTGGGGGTCAAGATCGAGGATTTCGAGGCCAAGGGCTTTGTGGCTCTAACCGACAAGCCTATACTCTGGGACCGGGAAAAGGGCCTCAAGTTCAAAACTCCTTCGGGCAAGATTGAGTTGGTGAGTTCCTTGATGGAAAATGCCGGCATCCCCTCGTTTGTGCCCTACACTCATAGGCCGGCGCCGTCGGCAGACCGTTTCCGCCTGCTAGTGGGGCGTTGTGCGGCGCATACCCACATCTCCACTCAGAACAATTACTACTTGAACGAATTGGTGCCGGAAAATGAATTGTGGATTAATATCCAACCTGCCGACCGTTTAGGGATCAAAAACGGGGACTATGTCGAGGTGTCTTCGCCGCTGGGCGTCGGTAAAATCAAGGCCAAGGTGACGGATGCCATTCATCCTGAAGCGGTATTCATGCTGCACGGCTTCGGCAAGACGGTGCCGGCCCAAACCCGCTGCTACCTCAAGGGCGCCAGCGACGCCCTGCTACAGGAAAATGTCACCGACCCGGTGGGGGGCAGCCCGGGCCTGCACGAGACCATGGTGCAAGTGCGCCCCCTGACCTAAGTTTCCCGGAGGAAAACCTATGAGTCTGTATTACCTCCTTCAAGACCAGAAAAGGTGCATCGGCTGTCTGAGCTGTGAGGTGCATTGCAAGAGCAATAAGGGACTGCCCCTGGGTCCCCGCCTGGGCCAGATCATTCCCGTAGGCCCCAAGATGGTGGCGGAAGTCCCCCGCATGGCTTTTATCTTCATGCCCTGTTTCCACTGTTCCGAGCCCTGGTGCGTGCCGGTGTGCCCCACCGGGGCCATGCGCAAGCGGCCCCAAGACGGCATTGTCTACGTGGAGCAGTCCCTGTGCGTGGGCTGCAAGAGCTGCATCACCGCCTGCCCCTGGGGCGCGCCCCAGTGGCACCCGCAACTGGGTAAAGCGGTAAAATGCGACTACTGCATGGACCGCATCGACGAGGGCCTGAAACCGGCTTGCGTCACCAAGTGCGTCACCCATTGCCTGCATTTCGGCAACGCCGAGCATTTGGATATTAGCCGGCGGGAACGCCTGGCCAAAGCGGTGGCCTTTGAGCTGGATACCATGGTCAGTGGCCGCTGATGTGAGGACGGGGACGATGGCCGCCCAGTATGCTCCTATTCAGATTAATATCTTCACTTTTCCAGGCAAAGGTCTGGAAGAAGCCGAAGCGGTACGAGACGCCTTTATTGCTGCTTTGCAGGAGCGGGCCCTTGACGAACTGGGCCCCCTGGACGTGCAACTGATGGGCTGGCGGGGCATCGAGGGCCGGGACGTCATGGTGGAGGTGCGCCATAATGGTAACTCCAGTCTCTACGAACTGGTCACCCCGGATATGGCCTCCCGCATCGTCCAGAGCCACCTGGAGGAGCATCGGCCGGTGCATCGCTGGGCGGTGGGCAAAGACTTCGAGGCTTATTACGAGGGCCAGACCGTCCGGGTTTCCCAACTCCTGGGAAGGATCGACCCCCTCTCCCTGGAAGATTACCAGGATTACGACGGCTACAAGAGTCTGCTGTCCTTTTACAGCCAGGGCTTCGATTCGTTTCTGCAAAAGGTGGTGGCCGCGGGTTTTTGCGAGTTCTCCCGAACCAGGAGCCTCCCTTGCGGCGCCGCCTGGCGCACTTTCCGGGCGGAAAAACAACGTCCCATCCTGGTGGTCAACGCCGCGCCCCCCTTTCCCTCAGCCACCGCAGACATGCTGCTCCTGGAGGGCTGCCCCCATCAGGTATTGGAGGGTATTATGCTGGCTGCCAAGACCCTCCAGGCCGAGGCTGCGGTGGTCTATTTGCCGGCCAACGCCCCGCTGGCAATGGAGCGGCTACAAGCAACCTGGATTAGGCTGAACGAGAGCCGGATTCTGCCGGAAGCCACACCGCTTAAGCTGATCATTATTTCCGGAGAATCGAGGTTCCTGGTGGAGGACCAAGACCAGTTCATTCAGGTGATACACTCTCTGCTGCCCCGGGACCTCCTGGAGAAATACGCCGATTCCCCCTTCCTGGTCCATAGCCTGGGCACCGTAGCGTCGCTGCCTTTCATCGCCCAGACGCCGGTCTCCAGCTTCCGGAAATTGGGGATCGCCTGCTCCTCCGGCACCATGATCTTCCGTCTGATGGGTGCCGTGGAAACCCCCGGTTTTGTGGAAGTGGCCATTTCCTCCACCCTGGAGGAGGTAATCAACGGTCCGGGGGGCGGCTTCCGCCACGGCCGCAAGCCCAAGGCCGTCGTGGTGGGTGGGCCCCTGGGAGGCATCTTTCCGGTTCACCTGCTGAAGCTCAGTTTGAACCATGAGACCCTCCTGGAAATGGGCGGTTCCCTGGCCCTGGGGATCATCCAGGTTCTAGACGAGCGGGATTGTCTCGTCGCCCTGGTGCGGGAGCAGCTGGGATTTATCTTGCAGCAACCGGGGGCCCAGTGCTCCACTTGCCGCGTCGGCCTCCTGCGGGTTAAAGACTTGTTGGACCGGATTGCCGCGGGCGAAGCCGGCCCGGAGACCCTGGAGGAACTGGAGCGCGCCTGTGTGGCCTTGAAAAAAAAGGCCGCCTGTCACCTGGGAAATCTGGCGGTGAACCCCATCCTCACCTCCCTGCACTATTTCCCGGATGAATACCGGATGCACACGGACAACAAGCATTGTCCGGCCCGGGTCTGCCCCAAACTCCTGCTGGCTCCCTGTCAAGCGGCCTGCCCGGCGGGGATCGACATTCCCAGCTATATGGCCCTGGTGGCCCAGGGCCGGTTCGTGGAAGCCCTGGAAATGATCCGTCAGGACAACCCCTTTCCCTGGGTTTGCGGTCTCATCTGTCCTCATCCCTGCGAACGGAGCTGTGTGCGGGGCAACCTGGATCAGCCCCTCAACATCAAATACCTCAAGGCCTTTGTGGCCGATTATGCCACCCGGCACGGCGAATACGCCCCCTTGAAGCCCGAGGCGCCCAATGGCCATCGCGTCGCCGTGATCGGCTCCGGACCCGCCGGTCTATCCTGCGCCCATTACCTGGCCTTGCGAGGTTACGCGGTAACCGTCTTCGAGGCCCTGCCGGAGGCCGGCGGCCTCCTCATTGCCGGGATTCCCGAATATCGCCTGCCCCGGAAGGTGGTGCGCAAAGAAGTCGAGCTGATCCGTTCCCTGGGGGTGGAAGTCCGGACCGCGGTCACGGTGGGCCGCGACGTCAGCCTGGAGGAACTGCGCCGGAGAGGCTATGAGGCCTTTTTCCTCGGGATCGGGGCCCATCTGGGCTACAAGTTGAAGATCGAGGGCGAAAATGACTTTCCCCAGGTCTATGACGTTATCTCTTTTCTGCGTCAGGTGAACCTGGGTAATAAACAGAAGCCGGCGGACAGGGTGGTGATCATCGGCGGCGGCAATGCCGCCATGGACGCGGCCCGGACTTGCGTACGCCTGGGCTGCCAGGAGGTCCACGTCTCTTACCGCCGCACCCGCAAAGAGATGCCGGCCCATCCCGAAGAGATTGAGCAGGCCCAGGAGGAAGGGGTGGTGATCCATTTTCTGACGGTGCCCATCAAGATCGGCGGCGACAAGGGCCGGGTGCAATACCTGGAGTGCCTCCAGGCCGAGTTGGGCCGTCCGGACGCTTCCGGACGACGCCGCCCCATCCCCATTCCCGGCAGCAACTATCGCATCGAAGTCGGGGCGGTGATCATTGCCATCGGCCAGCAGCCCGATCTCTGCCCCTTCCCGGAACCGCCGGTGCAGACCAGCCCCTGGTGCACCATCGTCACCGGCCAAGGCAGTACCAGCACCAGCGTGCGGGATATCTTCTCCGGCGGCGACGCAGTCACCGGGCCGGCCACCGCGGTGGAAGCCATCGCCGCCGGCAAGCAGGCCGCCCTGGAGATCCACCATTATCTGTCCGGCCACCCGGGTCCGGTGCCGCAGGCCCGGCCCCAGAAGCGCGGCAGGGTGCCTTTCCTGGCCATTCCGGCCGAGGAGAAGATTGTCAACCATCGGGTGCCCACGCCGTTTTTGGATATGGAACAGCGGCGCCATAATTTTGAACAGGTGGAACTGGATTACTCCCCGGAGGAGGCTCAGAGAGAGGCGCAGCGCTGCTTGCGGTGCGACGTCTGCATCCGTTGCGGCGCCTGCGAGCGGGTCTGCCGGGACACCATGCAGGTCCATGCCCTGAAATTTACCCAGATCAGCCCCACGGAGCGGGTGCTCAGCGACTACCACCGGGCCCGGGAGCGCTGCATTGCCTGCGGCTCCTGCGCCCTGGCCTGTCCCACCGGGGCCATCGAATACCTGGAAGGGCCGGAGTACCGGGAAATACGCCTCTGCGGCACCGTCTTGAACCGCCTCGAGGCCCCCAGATGCCAGGGTTGCGGCGGCCCATTACCTCCGGTCCGCTATCTCGATTATGTCACCTCCCACAGCGACGCGGTCACAGGCAAGCAGGTGTTGCGCCGGTTCTGCCCCGCTTGCGCCCGGGAAAAACGGGCCCAGGAGTTCGTCAAATGGTAGTGACCATCGGCATTAGCCCGGCCATAGCCAAGCGCGCTGGCGAGCGCTACGGTGGCCGGGCCTGGGCTGGAGGAAAGCTCAACGAGGGCGCCACCTTTTACTTTGCTCGGTTTTGTTCAATAATGTATCTGGGTGGACTGCGGGTGCAAGTCCCCTAGCCTTGAGTTCTTCCTGAGTCCAAGGCTCCTTAACAAACTCCTTAGAACTGCTTTTCGGTCCAATCTTTTGGAGTGCCACCAAACTGGTGTAGAGATTCGAATTGCCCAATAACCTGCTGCCACGGCCCGATCTGGATGCTGTCCGGAATAGTCTGATTTTTTCTAGGAATTCCCCTCTTCATTCGCCCGTATTTTTCCTACATTTAAATAACTCAAGTTTCACATTGAATAACCCACACAGGCCAGAGGCCCAGGCTACCAAGCCCAGGTAGCCTAGGCGTCCCGCCTGTGCAGGTTACAGTTAAAAGGGTGCGAAATTTGAATAAATCAGTTTAAGATTAATGAAATCCCGTTATTCATCACTGCTGTCCGGCACGCTAATTGAATAGCAAAGGTTGTCGGATATCTGGTGGTCGAAGACCAAGAATGGCCCACAGGT
>Ga0116136_1000391_pt1 | contig 26579 bp, 17 predicted proteins | sample June2015DPH_20_5_FD_88972 | JGI IMG/M metagenome (GOLD analysis project Ga0116136, IMG submission 88972) | Peatland microbial communities from SPRUCE experiment site at the Marcell Experimental Forest, Minnesota, USA - June2015DPH_20_40 | ecosystem: Environmental > Terrestrial > Soil > Wetlands... | reverse complement strand
TATCGAGGACCGCGCCTCCTACCTCGTTCCGGATGTGGTCATTAAGGTGCAGTTGTTCGAGGGAAGGCCGGTGGATATCGAGCTGCCGGCAACCGTGGACCTGAAAGTCGTGGAGACTGAACCCGGAATGAAAGGGGCCTCCGCCACCAACGTCACGAAAGCCGCCAAGCTCGAAACCGGCCTCATGGTACAGGTCCCGCCATTTATCGTGGAAGGCGAAGTCATCACCGTGGACACTTCAGAGGGAAAGTATCTCGAACGCGCTACCGGCTAAGTTCTCCGTTTCATAAATCTGCTTTTCACAGACGATCTTCCCATGGTTGATAACAGCGACACCTGCGCCCGTAACCTTTGCGGCGTGCATCAGGCGCGTAACCGTCTCATCTATTTTGGCTGACCTGATCGTGCTGCCGTCCAGGCGCCTGACAGTTGACTGCTCCCCTGCTGCCGGTAGCGCACCCATTGCGGCCCTCACTGCGAGTAACAGAAGTATCCCCCTCATTAGTTTCTCCTCTCGCCAAAGGGTAATACGAAACAGTCGGGAAAAGGTTCAAAACCTGCGCGCTTCTACTTCTCCACTCCCAGTTGCGTCAGCATGAAGGCATAATCATCGGCCTCAAGATACTCGGCCACTTCAGGATTCGACTTCTCGCGCAGCCACCCATAATCATCAGCCAGAGTGCCGCCATGAATGTGGTTCTCCGAATGGATTTTCTCGGCCACAGGCGGAGTAACCGTGCCCGCCGGATTCGACGGCGTTCTTTGTGCCGTCATAAGGCCCGTCGCCGCAACCACCAGAATCGAATAAATTGATAAGTCTCCTTCCCACCAGCGCGTGCCTAAATCCACTTCGGGGACCCCAACCCCGTTTCGGGACAACGGTCCGCCTTCGCTCCAAGATCACTCCTGAATCACTCCGGAAATTGCAGGGAACCGTCGAAGTGAAACGAACGCCCGGGTTCTCACATCTTAAGCAGGTTATCCGCCGCCGGGTTTGTAGGGACGCAATCGGCTCGCTACTAGGGCTGCGCTTTTGCGCCGTGGTGTTCGTAGCGCTCCAGAGCGCCCCGCAAGTCCTTCTCCAGTTGCTCGTCGTGTTCCTGCATGGCCAGATCGAGCGCCTGATGTGCGGATTGTATGGCCTCGGCAGAACGGCCAGTCTTGTCATAGGCATCAGCCAGTGCGGCGAGGCACCGCCTATCTTTGCCTTCGCTAAGCTCCACGCACTTCTGAAAAGCGCCCACGGCCCCAGCGAAGTCCCCGCGTAATCCCAAGACAAGACCAAGATTGAAGCGAGCCTCCACGGAAGCGGGGGAGAGGGCAATGGCCTTTTGCAGCTCGGCGACTGCCTCGTCCATTCGTCCCATCCCTGCCAGCGCCGTCCCGAGGTAAGTGTGGCCATCGGCGAAGTCGGGAGCCATGTCGACTGCTTTCCGCATGTGCTCGTATCCCTCCTGAGCTTGCCCGTTTTGGAAGAGCACTGCCCCCAGGTCCGCCTCCACCCCGGGATTGGAAGGATCGAGCGTCAGCGATTTCCGAAAGTTGACCACTGCCCCATCCAGATCGCCGGTTTGCGACAGCGACGCCGCGAGGTGGGCAAACCATCCCGGCTGGTGAGGGTCGAGATCGCAGGCCTTGCGGTACTCCTCCGCCGCTTCGCGCACCTGGTCGATTCCAGTCAGCGCTAAAGCGAGGTGGAAATGCGCATTGGCATCGTCCGGATCCAGTTGCACGGCCTTGCGCCACTCCTGAGCGGCTTCGGCCATCTTCCCCTTCTCCATCAACTCGAAGGCCCCATTGGCCACCCGGTAAATTTCCATCGCCTGCGGGTCGATCTTTTCCAGGCCATCCGGCGGCACATTCACAAATTCGGGGATATTCACCGCGCGATTGGCGGCGGTCGTGTTGTCCACGAGAATCGCAGGAGTGTCGTTGCCGTTGGCGTCGATGTGAGTCAGCATCAGATGCGTGTAGGGCGAGCGCGACTTCGACGAAAACGCCAGCCACCGCCCGTTCGGCGAAAACGAGTGCCACGAGTTCATCAGCGACGTGTTGCATTTCATCAGCCGGGCTCTGCCGCCCGCGAGAGGCACGATGTACAGCTTGCTGTCCGGGCGCTCCAGCAACCCGTTATGGTTCTGCACGAACACGATCCAGCGGCCGTCTGGGGACACCTTGGGGAAGTTGTTGCTCATGCCGTTGCCGGAAGCGCCGGCCACCGGCTCCGCTTTGCCGCCTCTGCCCTCCTTAAAAGGAATCCGGTAGAGGTCGTATTGGATCTGCGTTTCATTCGGGTCATTGGCGTGCTCGGGCTTCGCAGCCCCGGGCGGATAGGAATCGCGGGCCTCTGCCCTGCTGAAGATCAGGTACTTTCCATCCGGCGACCAAAATGCGCTGGTCTGCACGAACTGCGGGTCGTCCGCGCCGGGCAGGGGCCTCAGCCTCCTTTCCTTCCGGTCGTACCAGGCCAGGATGCCCCGAGTCGGATAAAATACCTGGGTGAAGCTCAAATCCTTATAGTTCATGCTGAAAAGGCGATCCGAGAGCCCTGGCGCGAACCCGGGGTTTTCGTTTTGATGGGTGTTACCCGCGGCGGGAGGCCCGATCGAGGTCACAACGTACCGGCCGTCCGGCGAGACCTGCGACATGAATCCGAACCGCTTCACGGCGGGCTCGGAGCTCCTGGCCTCCAGGTTCTCCTGAAAGGAACTCCAGCGGATGACATCCTGATTGCGGATGGCCATGTTTTTGGCCACCGGCACGAGGGCGTACAACCCCTTGTCGTTCCGGGGTCCATCGACATCCAGCCCCAGCGTCTTGCCGTCACGCGAGAACGAATGGCAGTTGGCGCAAGTGTAGACATTCTCCATTACCACTCGGCTCTGTAGCTCCCCAATGTTCCGCAACCGCCATTTGATGAGGGGAATGGCGGATGCCGGCAGCGGCTGTATCGAGCCTTTCTCCTCATTGGGCACCGATATCAGTGGGACATCGCGGTAGAAAACGGGGGCGCCGACGGGATCCCGTGACGTGGAAATTGTCACCCTGCCGCCCGACACCGGCAGTTTTGAACCGTCGTCTGCATACCCGGTGATCGCGATAGTTGCCGGCGATTTCACGGACCCCCGTTTGATCTTCGCCCACGTGGCCGCGTCCGGCTTCCACGTCCTCGCGGCCGCCTGCTCTGGAGTCAGTTGTGAGAGCTCACCTGCTTGTGGATCGATCTCGCCCATTTGCATGTGCTCGCCGGGCGCCTCCACGCGGATTCTACCGGAGTGGTCCGCAAAGGAAACCTCAACCACCCATCGTTTGGCGGTCTCGCTGGCATCGCGCCAGAGAAAAGTGGGAGGGGTGATCTCCGGAGGAAAAACAGAGCCGTCGAGTGGGTAGTCGATAGTGATCTTCGCCGGTGGGCTCGCGGGCGGCGCATGGTGCCTCTCGGCAGATCGCGACTGTCCGGCCCCGCCCACCAGGAAAACGGAACCTGCGCCGACAATCCCTACAAGCAGGATATTGGCGGAAAGTAACCTCATGCCCCTCCAGAGCGACTCTCACATAGAGTATTGGCCGCAGGACTAAACCAGGATTTCCATTTTGGCATCCCGAACCACGGCAGTATACACCCCACTGGCCCGTTCGCGACCGCAATTTTCCACTCCAGACGCCAGCGCGGCATCTGGCAGCCCGGTGGGCGCCTTCGGCATGGAGCCAAACGGCACCTTGCCCCGTTTCCCATGCGATTTCTTGGACACCTCTCCATTCCCCTTGCCTGCTTCCCCAAATTTTCTTCTGCCGGTTGCGGACTCTATCCCGCGGGCAAGGGCAACGAATCAATCCCCCCCACCATGGTCCCAAAGAGTCGCCGCGTCAGATGGCTCTCGGCCAGCAGCAGCCAGTAATACCGGGCGTGTTTCAGCAGCCGGCCGCCGGTCTTCACCAACCGCTGCTGCAAGCTCGTCAGGAACCAGTTGGAAATCCTGCGCGGCAACACCAAACGCCGCCAAAGGTTCCCCAGATTGTAGGCCAACACGCTCAGCCAGAGCCGTACCTCGTTCGACCGGAAATGATGGCAGCTCAGCCGCGTCATCTTCACCGCCTGCTTGCCTTCTTTTATCCATTGCTCCGCCGTGCCTAGCTTGTTGTAGAAACGGACCACAGCCCGATTGTTTGTCCCCAGGTTGGTCACGATGAATCCGACTCGGGGGAACAACTCCCCAAAGTGGAACTCCACCTTCGCCACCACCCGCCGTGCTGTCTTCCAACTCGCCGCTTGGTAGAGAAAGCCCCTGTACCAGACCACGGGTTTATGACTGGGCCTTCCGATCGACCGCGTCAACAACTCCGCGATGTCCCGCTCCAGGCTGTCGTTCGCCGGGATACGGATGGCATACTTCACGCCCCGCTGCTCCAGAGCCTCGTAGATCTCCGGCTTGGCAAACTAATACTTCAGTTTCGAACGACTGGAGCCGGGACGTGAGGGCTGCGCCACGCTCCCAGATCTTTTCTGAACTGATCATCCGCAGTGTGGGGTCTTGGGAGAGTCGCTCCCCGTCGTTCACGTCTTCGTATCCCGCCAGGCGGCTGTACACCGACTGGCGCAACAGGTCCGCGAGCGGCAACTGCGTGTTCTTCCCCCGAGAGTCGGTCAAATGTTGTTCGATAAGTTCGCTGAGTCCCAATCGCTCATCCAATTCCCGCACGAGAACCAGGCCACCGTCTGAAGTGACACGCGACCCTTGGAAATCGACCCTCAAAGATGCATTGAAAGAGAGCTGAAACGGCTGGCTTTGTTTCTCACCCATTGGGTACTGACCTCCGGAGCGTCGTCACTACGTCTAGGCCCGCATAAATACAGATGGCGATCTATATCCAAAGGTTCGTTTGGTGGAGCTCAAATTGGAAATCCGGGATAAATAAGTCTTTTCATATTGCCCTCGTCGTAGCTGACCCGCACTGTCGACTTGATCCGCTCCGCTGGCAGGGTTAGAAAAAAGCAGGCGGTTTTTCATGAACGGGAGGGACTCGCTGTATCGAATGAGGCTCGCCTAGACCGGCTCGATGAGCGTGGGATTGCTTGTGATCTTTGACCAGGCAAGCCCGCCGTCCTTGCTCGTCGAGACCCCCCCATGGCCCTTTTCTCGGTAGTTCCTTACTCGGGAGGCTCTGCGGTTTGTGCCGGGGTCTGTTGGCCAGTAACCTCTGACCGGATATCCTGCAGGTTTCGACGCGCGTTGTCGTTCGCCTTCCTGTAAGCCACGATTTCTTTGTCCGCCTCCTGGGTGCGCCCCGTGCGGCGATAGGCGAATGACAATTGATAATGCGCCACGGGATTCTCAGGCTGGAGCTTCACGGCATCCTCGAGGGGCGCAATGGCATCGGCATTGCGCCCGACAGAAACCAGCGACTTCCCTAAGCCGATGAACGCATCCCCCATCGTGGGATCAAGCTGGGAAGCGCGCGTGAAGTGTTCAATAGCCTGGGGAAAGTCGCGGGCCTGCCGCGCGATCTCGCCGAGCACGTATTCCGCCCCCGCGTTGCGGGGATTAATCTTCAACTCCTCTTCAAATTCCTGCTTGGCTTCTTCCTTCGCGGTCGCCGTCTTGGGCCCAGAGAGCAGCAATCGCCCGATGCGAAAATGCATTCCCAGCAGGTGAGGATCAATGGCCAGCACGCGGCGGTACTCAGCTTCTGCCTCGTCCCACTTCTCCTGCATTTCCAGAACTTCCGCGTAAAGCTCGTGGACCTGATAAGAAGCCGGGGCTGACATCAACAGGCGCTGCGAGGCGCGAGTCGAGAGATCCGAGTAGACGTGCACGGTCAGATAGAGAACCTCGGGGTCTTTGGGAAAATCCCGCTTCAGGAGACGAAGAAAATCCAAAGCGCCCCCCTCCTGATCAAGCGCCATGGCGCATTTTAGGCCGTCCGCTTCCGCGGTGCGCTTGAGCTGAGGATCGGAGATCTGCGGCGCGTCTTTCAGCAGCAGGGGAATCGCTTCCTGGCAGCGACCGCTTTCCGCCAGGCTTGCGCCAAAATAATTACGCGCCTCGTGGAGGCCTGGCTTCAGCTTCAGGGCGCGCTCCAGGGCCTGCGCGGCGTCAAGAGGCCGTCCGGAAGAGTAATAGGCAGTCCCGAGCTTCGCCTGGAACTCGGCTGAGCCAGGAACTATCTTCACCAGCTTCTCGTATCCGCGGATTGCACCCTCAAAGTCTTCTTTGCCGAGTGCGCTCTGCGCCTCGCCAGCGATGCGGGCAACCTCGGGCTGCTGGTCAGTCGCCGCGGCGCTCGAGGAGGACGGCTTGCGCGTGACTTGTAAAGCCAATCCCTCCGTGGCGCCGAAGGCTGCCAGCGTGGCGATGAGGATGATCGTGTTGACCGGTTTCTGCAAGGCCCCTCCCCTGCGCGCCCCGTTCACCTTAGCGTGCGCTCGGTTTCTCCTCCGTCACGCAAGCATAGGGAAATGGTCAGGCTTGGTCAAGCGTCAAAAAGCCATCCCTGCGAGCTAATACTACTTTCGGGTCTGTCATTCTGAGCCCGTTCGCTTCGCTCAGGGTAAACTCCGCGAAGAATCCCGGCATTTTTCGCACTGATTGAGCTTACAAATGCGGAGATTCTTCGCTTCGCTCAGAATGACAGGCGGTGACGTTTTCATCTACGAATGACGAACAATCCGTACAAAAGGCTTCGGCTTCATATTTACTGGGTTGGGTGTAATCTATGTAAGGATGCAGGCCGTCAAGGGAGTGCTGCGGCCGGCTCTGGGCGCCATGGGCTCGAGGGGATCTTGATGGCTGCGTGCAGATCGAAACCGGGACCGAGACAAAGCGGCGGAGCCGCAGCCAAAACTGGCGACGATTGCCGATTGCTGATTGCCGATTGTGGAGGCAGAAAATCGAAACTCGAAAATCGAAACTCGGCTCCACTGGGTTGCAGCAGCGTCTCTTGCGAGTTTCGAATTTCTAGTTTCGAGTTTCGAAGATCGGCAATCGGCAATCGACAGTCGGCAATTCCAGCCATCCTCGGCCAAACGGTGATCGTAGAGATTCTTCGCAAGCAGAGAAGAAGTCTCAGACTAGTGCTGCGGGGGGCGGGCAGTGGATGGCCAGCAGTCGTTATCTTCTTGCTGATCCTTGCGCTGCCAAGCCACGCCCAACAACCACCCCTTAGCTCCCTCCCGGTTTCAGAGCTGGTTGAGAAAAGCAGGGAATTCCTGCGCGACCACGATCCTCAGCAGGCCCGCCGGTTCCTCGAAGAGGCGGTAACGCGAGAGCCGAAGTCGGCAGTGGCTTGGTCGCTGCTGGCGGACTCCTACGCACAACTGGGTTGGGAAGAGAAGGCCATCCGCGGGTATCAAACCGCCCTCGAGCTTCGTCCAGACTCACCTAACCCACTTTACAACCTCGGGATCCTGCAATGGAAGCGTAAACGCTTCGATGACGCTCTCCGCTACCTTCAAGCATTCCGGCGACAACAACCCCGGGACTACGAGGTCCTCCTTCCGTTGGCGGATTGCCTGTTCGAACTAGGTCGAGCTACGGAAGGGCAACAGGTGCTCGCGGAGATGACCAACACCGCAAGAGATTCCCCCGAGGTAAATTTCCAGGCCGGCAAGCTGCTGCTTCACCATAGGCAAATCGAGGCAGCTCTCGCTCCACTGACGCAGGCCCTCGCGTTGAGGCCGGATTGGGGTGAGGCCCGGCTCCTGCTGGCCTTGGCTGAGAGCCGATTGAACCACCCAGCACGAGTCGCGGAACTTCTGCGCGATCACCCCATGCCCAGCGCTCCCCTTTATCCCCAGCTTCTCGGTGTCGCCCTTACTCAGCTCGGGTACTACCGGGAAGCTATCCCGCTGCTTGAGGGACTGGTTCGCGGGCAGAATGGGGAGAAGGTTACGTATCGGAGTCTGGCTTCGGCCTACGCCGCGTCTTCTCAGCATGACCAGGCGCTCGAAGTGCTTCAACAAGCTCGAAGCCTATGGCCCGATGATCAGGAGATCCGCTCAGCGCTGGTCAGGGAGTTGTCGCTTCAGAAGGACCCTGCCGGCGCCCTGACCTTGCTGAGGACGCGGGAAAATAAACGGCTGCTCCCTGAAGATTTGGAGCTGCTCGCCAGTTGTTACGTCACCATGAACCGTCTGGAGGAAGCCCAGCGGTTCGCAGAACGGGCTGTGACCGAGGGTGGCGGCGAGTCGGGTCTGCTGGCCCTCGCCAACATCCTTCAAATGCAAGACCGGAACTTGGAAGTCATCGGGCTGCTCGAACCGCACAGAAGTGAATTCTCCACTTCGGCCAAATACATATTCACCCTGGGGCTAAGTTACTACAACAACGGAAGCTACTCCCGTGCCAGCGACCTGTTCGACATAACCACCAGACTCGATCCTTCGCTGGCGCAAGCGCACTATCTCAAAGGGAACGCTTTAGCCAGACTGGGCAAGCCGGGGCCGGCGCTGGCCTATTACGAAGAAGCCATGCGCTTGGCGCCCGATAATGCTCTCTATCATTTTCAGCTCGGACAAGTCCTTTCAACGCTGGGAGAAAAACCTCGTGCGGAGGCGGAGTTGAAGCGCTCGGTGGAGCTTAACGGGGCTTATGCGCAAGCGCGCTACGAACTTGCTAGAATATACTTCGAGAGTTCTCGGGACGATTTGGCCCGCGCGCAATTGGAAGAGGCCATCAAGGCCGAACCGGGTTTTGAAGGCTCGTTCTACTTATTGGGTCAGGTCTACGCGCGCTTGGGCAGGCGTGAGGATGCCATGCGGATGCTGAAGCAGTTCCAGACGATAAAGCAGCAACGGGAGGAGCAGCAAAGGGCGTTGATCCAGTCAAGCTCCAAAGGGCACAGCCAGTGAGATACGCAACTGTAATCCTGATTTTAGGCATGGTGAGCTGGCTGGCTCTGAGCGGCGATGCTCCGCCAGGGCAAGGACACGTTGCAAAGTCGAAGGTACAGTTTGTGGATGTGAGTCGGAAGGCGGGTATCGACAGTTTCCATCACATCGCCGGTGGACCACAGAAGGACTATATCCCGGAAGCGAAGGGAGGCGGGGTTGCCGTTTTCGATTATGACGGTGACGGCTGGCCGGACATCTTTCTGGTCAGCGGCGCAACTTTTGAGGAGTTGGAGAATCCTCACGCCCCTCGTCCCCATCGAAACAAGCTCTATCGAAACAACCGAGATGGCACCTTCACGGATGTCACCGAGGCTGCCGGCCTGGGCTCCTGGGGCTGGGGAATGGGAGCCGCCGCCGCTGATTACGACAACGATGGTTGTGTGGACCTCTATGTGACCTACTTCGGCTATAACCGGCTCTATCACAACAACTGCGATGGGACCTTTACCGACGTAACCGCGAAAGCTGGGGTTGCGGCAGGAGGCTGGAGCACCGGAGCCGCTTGGGGGGACTACGATCACGATGGGTATTTGGACCTTTATGTGGCGCGGTACGTCGACTTCCGGCGGGAAGAAGTTCCTCATAAGGGGGACACGCCCTATTGCCAGTACGGGGGCGCTCCGGTTTTTTGTGGGCCGCGTGGGCTCAAGCCTCTGGCCGGCATCCTTTACCACAACAACGGGGACGGAACCTTCACGGATGTGACTCGAAAGGCCCTGGGCACCCAGGTGCCCGAGTGTTACGGCTTCACGCCGCTTTGGATGGATGCCGAAAACGATGGATGGCCGGACCTGTTCGTGGCATGTGACAGCACTCCGAACTTGTTTTTTCACAACCGCGGGAACGGTACCTTTGAGGAGATCGGGGCCACGGCGGGTTGTGCTTACAGCCGCGACGGACTGGAGCAGGCGGGGATGGGCGCCGATTTTGGCGATTACAACCACGATGGTTGGCTCGACATTTTTGTCGGACATTTCGCGGATGACTACAACACTCTCTACCGCAACATGGGCCATGGGGTTTTCACGGATGTGACTGAGGAGGCTCAAATACTCTGGACGAGCTGGCCGATGCTGAGTTGGGCCACTAAATTCATCGATTACGACCTGGATGGCTGGCCCGACCTCTTCATCACCAATGGTCATGTCTACCCGGAAGCCGACCAGTGGCACATGGACGCCGGATACAAGCAACACCCCCAAGTGCTCCAAAACCAGCGGGACGGAACGTTTCGAGACGTGACGGCCTCGCTCGGTGGCGACCTCCTCCGCGAAGGACTGGGGCGAGGAGCGGCCTTCGGAGTTTTGGACAACGATGGGGACATAGATGTGGTGGTGAACATTCTGGATGGAACCCCCTGGTTGCTGCGGTGTGATTCGCCCCCAGATGCCCAGTGGATTCTGGTGCGCTTGATAGGCACTCGCAGCAATCGCGACGGGCTCGGCGCAAGGGTTATAGTCCGCGCGGGCGGCCTCGAGCAAATGCAAGAGGTGCATCAGAGCGGGGGGTTTTGCTCGAGCAATGATCCGCGCGCACTTTTTGGATTGGGAAGCAGCGCCATGATCGACGAGCTGGAAGTCCGCTGGCCGTCGGGACTGGTGCAAAGGTTTGCCCACGTGAAATCTCGACAGATCGTAACCATCAAGGAAGGAGAAAGTAGCTTACATGTCTGGCCCCTGCATGCCGCAGGCTCGAAGAACTAACTCGCGATATGTGTCGCTTCTCCTCTTGCTCCTGATCCTCCTGGGGTGCTTCTCGAGGGGTGCTTTTTCTCAGGCTTCAGCCCCGACCCTTCAAAGCTTTCTCGACCGAGGCAGAGAGCTGGAGAAAAGTGAAGATTATGCAGCAGCGGAGAAGGTTTATGCGCAGGCCTTAACAGCGTTTCCCAGGGAGCCAGAGGTCCTCAAGCGTCTGGGGATCATCTATCAGACCGAACTCAAATTCCCGCAGTCCATCGATGCGTTCCAAGAAGCCTTACAGGCGTCCCCCCAATATCCGGAAGTGAATTTCTATCTGGGCCTTTCCTTTTTTGGACTCAACCAGTACGACAAGGCGCTGGAATACTTCAACACCGAATTGAAATTTCATCCGGACTATCGCCGGGCTCATTACTACGCAGCCCAGACTCTGTTGTCTCTCGGCCGCAAGGGGGAGGCCGTGCAACATTTCGAGATTCTGGTCGAGGAGAATCCTAACGATACGAAGGTCTGGTACGAGCTGGCGCGCCTCTGTAGATCGCTAGCTGTGCAGGCCTACAACCGGCTTGCCGTCATCGATCCCGATTCCGTCCTGGTTCACGCCCTGAATGCTGAATCCCAGGCCGAGGATCTCAAGTACTCCGAGGCTATCAAGGAGTACGAGGAGGTCCTGAAAAAGCAGCCCGACTTTCCTGGCGTCCACCTGGCACTCGGCCGGATCTATTACAGAATGTACAAGTCCGCCGAGGCCGAGCGGGAACTCAGGCTGGCCCTACAGGAGGACCCTAACAACCCGCCGGCGAATTACATGTTGGGCCAACTGCTCTTGCGCGACAAGCGAGCCACGGAGGCCCTCCCCTTGCTTCAGGTCGCGGCGGTCGGCGATCCGACATTCATGAAAGCTCACCTGGAGCTTGGCAAATGCTACCTGGAAATGGGGAGGCTTCAGGAAGCAGTGCAAGCCTTATCGCGAGCCGCGGAACTCGCGCCCCATTCCTGGGAGCCCCACGGGCTGCTGGCAGAGGCTTACACGCGCCTGAACGATGAAGAGAAGCGCAAGGCCGAACTGGCCATTATCGAAAAGCTGCGTCGGGAGCGAGACCAAAGCGTACAGGACGCCATGGAAAAAGTGGTCCACGGGGACACGTACCCCTAATTAACGGCTTGCTTTCATCCCGCGAGGATTGACTCCCAGACAAAACAGCAGGTAGATGAGGATGTCCGGAGGACCGCTGCCAGCCGTCCACACATCCAGGACGGCAGAGTTCTCTCCGCGAAGCCTCGTTTGCCTCCGAGGTCGTCACGCTGACACAATAAAATGCCGTGGAGCCACCCGGCTATCAGGCAGCTCCACGGCTGAGTCTAAGGCCTGAAGATTCAGCAACCGTTAGTAATAGATCTTCAGGCCGAACTGAATGTTGCGTTCTCCTTGTGAGCCGGTGATCTGACCAAACCCTGCACCAATCCACGCCGCCGGCGCATTGAGAATGGGCGTGTTGGTGAAGTTGATGAACTCCGATCGAAATTCGATACGTTTCGATTCGGTGATCGCGAAACTCTTCTGGACACTGAGATCAAAAGTTCGCAAACCGGGTCCCGTGTAACCAGCGGTACTGCACGTGCCGAAGGCGCCCGGGAGCTGCGGCCCAAAGGCGGAGGGATCGACCCACTGGATTCCCCCAGTCGAAACGGGCGTCTTGGGGTAGCTTGGCGGTCCGAGACAATCGGCCCGCGCGGTCCGTTCGCCTGTCCCCGAAGCATCACTGGCGAAAACCGTATTCGGGAAGCCGCCACGCAACTGGAGGATCCCGCTGACCTGCCAGTTGCCGAGCACGCCGTTGGCAACCGAGTTCCAATTGCTGCCGAAGTGCATCTTGTGTCCGAACGGCAACTCGTAGACGGCGTAAGACGATAGGAGGTTCCTGACGTCGGATTCGCAAGGCGCCCACTCGGATTGACCGTCATAAAGGTTCTGCCAGTAAGCAGCGGTGGGGGTAACCTGCCCCCCCCATGATCCGTAGTACCCGATCGAATTGGTCATGCACTTGGAGTAGGTGTACGCCACTTGATACTGGAGCCCCTGGGATAAGCGCTTCCGCAAGATTACCTGCAAGGCATGGTAGACCATGTTGGCGTTGGACTCGGTCCCGGAAATCTGGCTGATGATCGGATTGCTGTTAGTGCCCATAGCCGGATTCCCCGACAGGTACGGGCTCTGGCAGGTCGGTATGGTTCCGCCCGACAAAATGACGGCACCCGCCGTCGTACAACCGGCCTCCCCGACCAGCCGCCTCTGGAAGTAGGGCATGGGATTCATCAGGTGAGTGGCATGCTGTCCCAGATACATCAGCGTGAGGACCGTGTCCCGCGGGAACTGGTACTCGGTCGAGAAGTTCCACTGCTGTGCCAGCGAAGGTTTAATATCCGGGTTCCACAGCCGGATCGTGGCGTCCGAAAAATTGACTGGGGCAGTCGTACTCGTAGGGGTTGGGGCAAAAATCGAGAACCCCTGGTCTATCGTTGATGCCGGGTAGGTCAAGCTGTCGTATATGGCGTTGTGCTCTAAGTTGAAGGGCGGGTTGAGGGTGAGCCGCAGGTTCGTCCCGGTCCCCTCCAGATAGCTGGAGGTGGTGTAAGCCCCGCGAATCACGGCCTTCTTATTGAACGCGGACGGGGTCCACGCGAAACCGATGCGTGGCTGGAAGTCAAAGCCGCCGTTGTAACTGTTGTAGAGCGCGTTGCAGTCGCTGTAAGGGCACGACTGGCCCGAGAAGTACTCGGTGCCAGTAATCATCCCAAAGTTCGCCTGGCGATTATGCACTTCCCCCCAGGGGGTGTGGGTCTCATAGCGTAGGCCAATGTTCAGTGTGAGTTGGTCAGTGGCTCTCCAGTCGTCCTGGAGGTAAGCCGCCAAGACGCTGGAACGCTGTCCCCAGGTCCCTGTATCGACACCGCGTTGCACGTACTCGGGAAGCCCCAGCCAGAAGTCGGCTTCTGGGAACCCAGAGCCCCCGCCCGATGTCGCGTTGTCGGCCGGACCGGCTGACCACTGCCCGTCGAAGTTGATGATCCCGGTTCGGCCGTAGTTCCCGGCATAGAACGCGTCGATCCGCTGCCGGAAGAACTGGAAGCCGGTGTGGAAAACGTGACGGCCGTGGGTGATGACGAGCGTGTCTTCAGCTTGTAGCACGGTACTGGGAAAGAGTTCTTGGGTGCCTTCATTAGCGTTACCGATGGAGTTCGCATATGCGAAACCTTGAAGCGAAGGCAGACCCGGCCCGCGCTCGTTGGCGTCCGCAATGCCCAATTGCGTGCCCACACTACCCAGGCCGTTGGCTGAGCCGCCGGTATTGGCTTTGACGTAATTGCCACCCACCCGGACTTCGTTCACCAAGGCCGGACTAATCGTGCGCGTCCAGTCCAGCCCGAGGCTCTTAGTGGGAGAGTAAGAGAAGCTGTTGCCTGAGGAGAGGGGGAACGAGTTGGTGACCGGGTTATTCAGCCGACTCCAGGAAACCCGCCCAAAAATGCGGTCCTTCTCCGTCATGTTCGCATCGATCTTGACATCAAACTGGTCGCCGATGATCGCGCTGCGGCTGGTGTTGAGCTGGTTGTACCTGAGGCCAGGCCCGAGCGGCGCCGGATAGAGAGTCGACGAAGAGAAGAGGTTCTTAGCCACGGCGTCTTCGGTCAAACCCGCCGCTGCAAGGTTATTGAAAGGAACCAGCGCACGCTGGCCGCTGGCATTCACATGAGTAGGGTCGTAGAGCTGGATGCCATTAGTACACGCGCCAGCGGCACTGAACGAACTGCAAACTTCGGAGAAGTCGCCGGCCCGTTCCTTTGCGGTAAAAACATTGATGGCGCCCACGGACGGCGGAAAGTCAAAGCGTTCGCCCTGGTAATCGCCAAAGAAGAACAGCTTGTCCTTTTTGATGGGACCGCCGACGGTACCCCCGAACATGTTCCAACGCTCCTTGCCTTTGGGGCTGCCGGAGAGGTTGCCGCCCCAATTGGCGGCATTGAGGACGTCATTACGGAGGAATTCGAACCCGTCTCCGTGTAGGTGGTTCGTCCCGGATTTGATCGAGGCGCTGACAATCCCGCCCTGGAAATTCCCAAACTCGGCAGGCGCGTTGTTGGCAATCATGTTGAACTCTTGAATTGCGTCCACGCTGGGAGTGTACCCGACGAGGTTATCGGAGACTTGGTTGTTGTCAATGCCATCCAACATGAAGTTGTCGGATTGCTCGCGGTTGCCGTTCACATAAGGCCGGCCACCGCTGGCCGTCGTCATGCCACTGGTCATGCTGGAGGGATTGGGATTGGTGGTTCCCGGCGCCAGCATCGTCAACTCGATGTAGTTCCGTGTCGCCAAGGGGAGGTCTTCATTAATTTTACCGGTAATCACCGTGCCGACCTGCATGGTGTCGGTTTGCAGCAGGGGTGGCGCGGCAGAGACTTCGATTTGTTGCGTGACCGCGCCAATTTGGAGTTGGAAATCCACCCTCGCCTTTTGGTTCATTTCCAACGTGATGGCGCGGCGCACGGCCGTCGCGAAGCCCTTCGCCTCCACCGTGAGGTCAAACGTGCTGACCGGAAGGCGCGGCAAATCAAAGACACCCACGTTGTTGGTTTTCGTCGCGTACGGAACTCCTCGCAGAGTGTCTTGCGCAGTGACCGTCGCTTCGGGAATAGGTGCGCCGGACGGATCAGTGACGGTGCCCGCAAAACCTGCGGTCACTTCCTGCGCAGCCAGAGGTTGAACGAAAAAGGGTACAAATGCCCCCAGCAGCAAAGCTCCCACCAGGAAGATGGGAAGCTTGTATCTGGAGGCCCCTCTCAAACACTTGTTCGACATAGTTTCTCCTCCTTATCATTAGTTCAGGTCCAAACCCCATCGTTGCCGGCCGCTGTCGGCGACTCTGCACGATTGTAATGGAGAGCACTGCCTTCGCCCCTGGCGGGCATTTCGCGAGCAATTCCCGGACGAGGCGAACAGCCGTGGCTTAGCACGCGACCTCGAGTGCCCCCTTAGTCTTGCACACATCTTGCGCACCCCCAAGACCCAGCTTGGCGGCCAATTTGGCCGAAACATATAACTACCCTACGCTCGTTGGCAAACACTACATCCAAAATTTAGGCCTGTCAAGAGATTTTGCTTTCCTGTGTTTGCTTTCCTGTTGTTAGCACATCAAACATTCGGGTCAATGGGGCGGCTGCGGCGACACCTGCCCGCTTGCGGTGAAACTTGATTGTCCTCAGGCCTTGGGTTGAGCCAGGCAATTAGCGCTGAGCTCAATGAATGCTCCGTGGGGTTGATCCGTCTCTACGGTGCATCCGCGCCGTCGGTGAGCCATTCGAGGGAAAAGCGAGCAAAGGTGACTTTCTCAATAGTGGAATGCTCTCCCCGTTCGTAAAGACAACCTATCTTCATATCCGGAAGGACTGTTAAGCATGAGTAGCCTGCTGGGCCGACGTTAAGGAGTTTGGCAACGGGCCATGTCTTGCCCTCGTCGTAGCTTACCCGCATTGTCAACTTGATCCGCTCCGTTTCGCTGGCAGGATTAGAAAAAAGCAGGCGGTTCTTGATGAACTGCGGGGATTCGGTGTAACGAATGAAGCTCGCCTGGCAGACCGGCTCGATGAGCGTGGGATCGCTAGTAATCTTTGACCAAGTAAGCCCGCCGTCTTTGCTAATCGAGACTCCCCTATGGCCCTTATCTCGGTAGTTCCTTATATTGAGCATGAGCGAGCCGTCGGTCAGCTCCACGATTTGGTTCTCGTCCGTATTCCCCTCCGTTGACCCACCCAAGCGCCAATGTTTTCCGTGGTCATCGCTGTAGATCACGTGGTTAAACGCAATATTCGCTATCACGTGGTTGCAGGGAATCACCAGGCGTCCGCTTCGCAGTTGGATGCCGACCCCCGGGCCGGGAACGATGCGGTTCCAGTCCGAGCGATTCACCGAATGGGTGATATCGACAGGGCCGATCCATGTTGCACCCTCATCGTCACTGTGGAAAGTCCACATATCGCTGATCCGGCCCTGCGCTTTTGCGACTTCATCGTCACTCTTGAACTGCTTGGTCGACGTCCTTATCAGTACCAGCCAGACGGTCCCGGTTTCGCGATCAACTACGACGGTGGGGTTGTTTAGTGCGTTGCTCCCATCTCTCGCCACGAGTTGGACTGGAGTCCATGTCTTCCCTCCATCGAGACTCCGTCGCAAGAGTATCTCGTTGTGGCCATGGTCGGCCGCGCTGTCTTTGCGCCCCTCCACAAACGCCAGAACCGTGCCCTTCTTGCTCGTAACCAGGGCAGGGATGCGATAACTGTGATAGCCGCCCTGGGCGCCGGTGAAAAGATCTGTTTGTTCAGGTCCTGGTATTGCCGGCTTCAGTTGTTGTACCTTCGGGCCTGCGCCACAGCCGGACAGCAACAGCCCTAGAGCCAAGAGAGCAAGCAGAATTACGGGAGGACGAGAAATAGGCTTTTTCACACGCACGATCTTCCATACCTCCCTGTTGCAAGTCACTGGGCCCGCTCCCCAATTCTTCCTGCACTCCAGCGGATGGCGTCCTGGACGAGGGTGCGGTAACCGGGGTGCAGGTGCGCCGTTTCGCCGTGGCCGAGTTGAATGTACACCACGCGGGACTTTGGATAGGGACTGATCCAGGCCACAGGACCGTCGCTGGTGGGATTGTCGGTCCTGAGCAGCACTTTGACGTCGGGCGAAATCCACATTCCCTTGTAGGTTTCATCCCACAGGTGGAGCGTTCCCACCCGCGCTGTAATGGGGTGTTTCACAACCGCTTTGACGCACTGTTCTTCACCGTGCTTGTATGTCGACGCGGGCAGGGCGCCTTCCGGCTTCAGCAGGTATTTGCCGCCCACCACCTCCTTGTACCACCACTCCCAGGATTGGTAATCCGCAATGGCATGATGGAGAACCACAATCCCCTTGCCGCTCTCGACAAAGTCTCGCAAGTGGGTCTTCTCGGTTTCGCTTATTTCATTGGAGTAATCGTAGAGGACGAGCACGTCGTACCGGCTCCGAATGTCGTTCCGGAAGGCCTCGTGGTTGGAAACGGCATGGTCCCAATGCAGGTCATCCGCTCCATCGAAAACAGTATAGAAGGTGGTCGGATACTCGTGCCCTCCTGTGACGACGAGCAACTGTAGGGGCTTTGGTTCTTTCTTGGCGGCGCTGACATCGGCAGGAAGTGTGACGGCGCCGGTCGCGGCCCATTCGGTTCCGCGCAGAAACGTGTTCACGAAGCCGGTCTCCTGCATCGCGGCTACGTCGTGGCCAAGGGCTGTGTACATGACTCGGCCCTTCCCGTAGTCGACCGTCCAAATCATCGGCTCGTCCTTGCCCGTCCCGCCATTCGTGGGATCGTCGAAAGCTGTGGCCAGGATGTGAGCTTGGGGCGACATCTGGTGGCTGTGGTAAAGCTCGTCCGAGACCACAAACGATTCCTCCATGCCTTTGGCGATGGGGTGCTCTCGATCCACGAATTTCACCGTAAAGCAGTGCCTGGGCGCATGTGCGGTCTTCGGCGGCCCTTCGGTCCACCAGCCACCGAGCATCTTCAGATACTCCGGCCAGGGCGGCTCTTTGAATCCCATGGGCCGATGGTTGTCGCCGAGCACTTCGAGGCCTGTGAAAGCGTAACTAGCGGCATGAATAGCTACAAGCCCTTTGCCCGATTTCACGAAATTCTCGACGGCCTTCTCGGTCGCTTCCCCCCAGCGCGGGCCGTCGTAGTCGAGCACTAGAACGTCGTAAGCGGCCAGCGTCGCCTGCGTGATTCCCATCGGCTCTTCTTCCACCCGGACATCAAAGCGCCCGCTCTCGACAAGGGCCTTCCGCAGAAAGGGCGTGGTGGTCCGCCAATCGTGGTTGTTCCGCCCGGAGAAGATGAGGACGCGAATCGCCCCCGGCTTGAAGAAAGGAATCGTCACCTGCGCGAAGCTGCCCCTGGCACAAAAGAGAATTACTGCCAGTTGCAACAGGACTATCGGTTTGGTTAAGGAGTAAATCTTCATATGCATTCCTCGATGAAGCCTGAAGGCGGCGTTGTACAGCTTCCGGCCCTCCTCCGCCTTGGGGAACATAGCCCTCTCCCCCTTGAGGGAATAGCTAACCCTCTCCCCCTTGGGGGAGAGGGTGGACCGCCGCCGGCGTTTTCTTCAGCCGGGGCGGGCCGGGTGAGGGGGTCGCGAGCGCGGTCCAGTCGATTTGCGGATCACAACTGGCCGTTGAAAGCCTTAACCGACGACCATGCGTCACCCACCATTAACCTTGGGACAGCGGTGCTTGTTTCTGGTTTAGCGGCATCGACCCCCTCACCCCCGGCCCCTCTCCCCCAAGGGGGAGAGGGAAGAATGCAGAAACTCGAGGGCCTCTACGTAGCAAGCACGCTGTTCAAATGCGCCAGGCTGCGGCGGGCCTGTTCTTCGCTCCCGCACTCCACCGAAAGGACGCCGTTGAAACCTGACCCGCGCAGAATGCCGACCACCTTTTTCCAATCGATCACGCCGTCGCCGCAGGCGCATCCCACCGGCGTGCCGGTCACCTTTCCCCGTTCCGCTTCCGAATGCTCGAGGGCGATGTCCTTGGCGTGGACGTGCACTAGCAAGTGGCTGACAGCCCGCAGGCCCTCGTAAGGGTCTTCGCCCGCCAGGTAGGCGTTCCCGGTGTCGTAGTTCACACGCAGGTACGGCGACTCCACCAGGGTGGCGATGCGCAGCAGCCCTTGGGTAGACTTGGAAATGCTCTGGTGAGGTTCGATGCCGATGTAAATCCCGTATCGTTCGGCCGTTCGCAGGACCGTGGTGAGGGTGTATTTCATCACCGGAAACACCTCGTCCATACTCACCCAGGAGGGACGGATGCCCTCGTCGGTATTCACCACCGGCGCCCCTATGGCGGCAGCAAACCGGATGGCCTTTTGCAAGTAAGGCACGCTGATTTCCGGCCGCATCAGGGGACAGTGGGCGCTGAGGCCGGAAGCTCTGACGCCGTATTGCTCCAGGATATCCTTCATCTCGCCCGGATCATCGTCGAGAGAGAAAGAATGAAAGTAGCCGGCTTCGCTGAGCAATTCGCGCCCGTTGTGGACCATCGGCTCAACGAAGCGGTAGCCGAGCCGCGCGGCGCGCTCCACCCCTTCAGCAAAAGACTTGTCTTGCGACCGGATAAATTCCATGTTGACCCCGGCTTGAATGCTCATACCTCCCACTCCTTTCGCCAGACGGCCTGGCTTTTCTGTTTGTAAGCGATATTCCCCATGTGGCAGGCCACGGCGCCGTAATGTCCCGCGAGCACGTCGGCATTGGGTTGTTGGCGCGTGCGCATGCACTCCAGCCAGTTGCCCATGTGGGTATCGTTCGTCGGCCCGCTCGAGATTTCGCCCAGTTGGGCGTTTTCTTGGCTGGGGATGAATCGGTAGCCGTAGCGGAAGATGGAGAGCCTGCCACCCGTGCCCATGAAGACGATGTCAGCCGCGCCCACAGTGATCATGTCCGTGAGCGTTGCCTCGAAGGTCACGTTCAGCTTCTCAGGGTACTCGAGCGCGAAGTTGATGTTGTCCGCAGTGTCCCGCCCGTCATCGTAGAGGTAAATACCACCCATCGCCACCGCCGCCAGAGGACGCTCGATGTTCAAAAACCAATGCACCACATCCACCATGTGTACGAACAGCCCGCCGGTCTGCCCACCCGTGGAAAAGTCCCAGTAAGCAAAACGGTTGAAGTAGCGTTTCGCATCCCAGGGGATCTTGGGCAACCAGGCAAGGCAGGCGTCCCAATCGAGCCCGGCGGGTTTCCGCTCGAAACCCTTGGGCACCGGCGTCAAGTAACCGCCGTTGGCGTTCCAGATGGTGCGCACCATGTTCACTTTTCCAATCAGTCCACTGTCAAAAAACTTCTGCTTGGCCTCGCTAAAGTGCGGCGTGCTTCTCTGTTGGACGCCCACCTGGACGATTCGGTTGGTCTCTCGGACGGCCTTCACCACTTTCGGCCCCTGCTCCGGCAGGGACGTCATGGGCTTTTCCACGTACACGTCCTTGCCGGCTTTGCAGGCGTCAATGGTGATCTGCGCGTGGACATGGTCGAAAGTTGCCACGATGACGCCGTCAATATCCTTGCGGTCGAGCAGTTGATGGTAGTCGGGATACTTATCCACCTTTGTGCCTGCGGTATCTTCACTCTGGTCGCGCCTCACATCCCAGATGTCCGACACGGCAACCCAATCGAAATTGCCCACCTCGTTGGCACGCTTCATCAGGTAAGTCCCACGCTGGCCTGAGCCAATAATGCCCAAACGGATGCGGTCGTTGGCCCCCATCACGCGCAGGGCGGCAGCCACTGTGGCCGCGCCCACCATGAAACTTCGCCTCGATATTCTCGTTGACACGGTATTCCACCTCGCTTTGGATGAATGAGTCGTCAGCATACCAGAAAAATCCACGGTTGCAATAGTGGGGCTCAAGTGGCGTAGCGCCGACCTTTAGGTCGGCACGTGTCGGTTCCTCCCCCCGGGCCCGGCTACGTGCGTTGCCACCCCTGGCCCTTGCTTTTCCCCCACCAACCACCTGCCACCTACCAAGTACAGACTATCTCCTTTCTTTTCAACAACATTCCCTCCTTTAACTTGTAAGTGCCTTTGTTTTCTATAACATTCCCGCCTCTCCCCCAGTTTTCCACAGCGGTCCTTTGTTTTCATAGACATTCCCGCGTCGGTCCTTCATTTTTAAGAATTCTTTTTTTCTTCCCCTTTCAAGCTCAGACTTACTGTCCGTGGCAGAGCAGGAATCCTTCCGGGCTTTTCGTCGCGCTTGGCATGTCCTTGAGAGAGGCTTAGCATTTCTGGCCACGGGTCTGGAAGGGCGGGGCTTCAGCCCGGCCGTTACAAGGCCTCCCTGATTATTCCTGTGTCCCGTGCCCCGCGGTCGCCGCCGCGACCAGCCGCAAGCTGCGCGGGGCCCGGGACCAACAGAGGGCGGGAGCCGCGATTTCGGCAGGGCTGAAGCCCCGCCTTTCCGGCAGCCGCTGAAAAGCGTCCAAACGTCGTGAGAAATCCGGGCTAGCACCTAGCCCTTGCTTCCCCCCCCACCTACTACCTGCCACATACCACATACCATCTACCACCTACTTCCTTTCTTTTCAACAACATTCCCGCCTTGAACTTGTAAGTGCCTTTGTTTTCTATGACATTCCCGCCTCTCCCCCAGTTTTCCACAGCGGTCCTTTGTTTTCATAGACATTCCCGCGTCGGTCCTTCATTTTTAAGAATTCTTTTTTTCTTCCCCTTTCAAGCTCAGACTTACTGTCTGTGGCAGAGCAGGAATCCTTCCGGGCTTTTCGTCGCGCTTGGCATGTCATTGAGAGAGGCTTAGCATTTCTCGCCACGGGTCTGGAAGGGCGGGGCTTCAGCCCCGCCCTTACAAGGCCTCCCTGGTCATTCCTCTGTCCCGTGCCCCGCGGTCGCCGCGGCGACCGGCCGCATGCTGCGCGGTCCGGCGGAGTGCTGGGCATTCTGGCGCGTGGCGGCGAGCAATTGGGGCGTGAGTTGGGGTGATTTGCGTAAGGACATGGTTCCTCCTGGGACGGGATGTTAGGATAGCGAAGAAAGGACTTCCCCGCGGGTCAAGCATTCCACAATGGTAGGCTACCACGGGGTCGGGGCGTTGTCAAGAGAAATCGTGTCCAGATGTCTAGTCCAGGACTTCTTCAAAGCCTTTCACCACCAAGACACCAAGGCACCAAGAAATCATAGGGCAATTCGCTGAATGCCTTGCTTTGGCCTCTCTTGGTGCCTTAGTGTCTTGGTGGTTCATAGTGTTCTTCGGAATGGGCTCTCTTGGTGTCTTGGTGGTTCGCGGGTGGCGCATACGTCCCGAGGTTTTTTTGTCGGGATGTATGCGCCACCCGCGATGATCTGGACTCGGAGTCTTGATACGAGCTTCGTGAGACTCTGGCTCTTTCGGAGCCCATCCCTTTCCTAGGTGGTTCGCGCGGCTCCATTCCTGATAGTCTTCGACAGAAGGTAAGCTATTCGAGTGTTTTTCGACATCAATCAATGGATTTCGACCATCGACTATGCTATAGTAGTTTTCGACTGCTAATGTAGTTTTGAGGCTTTTTTCGACCAGATAAAAGGGTTTTCGACGCATGAGACTTGCACCGACACCTTTCGCCGTCTTCCAGGAAAAGACCATCCCAGACGGCACCAGACTGGCCGGCTGGGCCGCGCTTGTTCAAGCGCTCGCCCTTCCGGGGCCGGTCCGGCGACCAAGTTGCGTCTCGGAGCAGCATGTTCGCGGCAGCCATCGGGAAGAGGGAGCCTGGACCGTCTTTGATAAACGGTACTGGCCCGGTGATACCTTCGCCGATCACCTGACGTTTGCGCTCCGCCATGAAGACATCGATCTTCTGATCCTGAAGCGAGTCTTTGAAGCCGTGCCCCAAGCCGAGGTCGAGGCCATCGTCCGAGCCGCCCCCACGGGCATTCCTGCGCGGCGCGTGTGGTATCTCTACGAAATCCTGACCGGCCGTACTCTCGACGTGGATGACGCGCCCGGCGCAGCGGCTATCGACCTGCTCGAACCAGACGCGTACTTCACCGGCAAACCGCGCCTTTCGAAGCGCCATCGCGTGCGCGACAATCTCTTGGGTACCGGCCGTTTCTGTCCGGTCATCCGGCGCACCAAAGCGCTCACGGAATTCCTGGCACTCGACCTTGCCGCCAAGGCACGGGACACCGTGGGGCGCACAGGAGCCCATCTGGTTGCGCGCGCCGCCAGCTTCATGCTGCTGGCCGACAGCCGGGCCAGCTTCGAGATCGAGGGGGAGCGTCCGCCGCGCAACCGGCTGGAGAGATGGGGCCGCGCAGTCCTGCAAGCCGGCAAGAACCCGCTCACGCTTGATGAAATCATTCGCCTTCAGCGCGTCCTCATTGAGGACACGCGATTCATACGCTCAGGCCTGCGTCCCGACGGGGTCTTTTTAGGCGAACGGGACCACTATGGCGATCCGCTCCCGGAATTCATCGGAGCACGCCCTGATAATCTGGACGATCTCATGGGCGGCTTGCTGGAGGCGAACGACCGCATGCGCGACGATGGCGTCGACCCGGTACTGAAGGCAGCCGCAACCGCCTTCGGGTTTGTCTATGTCCATCCTTTCCAGGATGGGAACGGCCGTATGCACCGTTGCCTGATCCATCACGTCCTCGCCGAACGAAAGTTTACGCCGCCGGGCATGGTCTTCCCGGTTTCGTCCGTGATGCTGGACCGCATTGATGATTACGGCGCAACTTTGCAGGCCCATTCCGGCCCGCTGATGCCCTTCATCGAGTGGCGGTCCACACCTGAGCGCAACGTTGAGGTACTCAACGAGACCGCCGATCTCTACCGCTATTTCGATTGTACGGAGGCGGCGGAGTTTCTGTATGCGTGCGTTAGACGCACCGTTGAGCAGGATCTGCCGCGCGAGATCGACTATCTGCGCCGTCACGACGAAGCGATCCGCCGCATCATGGATGCGGTCGAAATGCCGGACAGGGTTGCTGAAAACCTGGTGATGTTCATCAGACAGAACAATGGAATTCTGTCCAAAAATCGCCGTGAGGGCGAGTTCAAGAAACTGCGCGATGAAGAAGTGACCTTGATCGAGGGCGTCGTCAACGATGAGTTTGCAGGCTTCTGAATTACTACGGGTTCCAGAGTGGGGAAAACATGAACGCCAAAATCGGTGAACAAGAAAGACGCTATTGGGTGGTATCGCCAAATGTCAACTACAACGCGGGTGGCGCATACGTCCCGAGGGTTTTTGTCGTGACGTATGCGCCACCCGCCGAGCAGCTTGGAATTGGCAGTCCGATGCCATACAGCGCGTCAGTGTTCCTAGAGGCCACTCGGTAGCGCCGCTCCCCGAGCCCCGGCCTCGGTGCCCACGGCAGCGATTCCTATCTTGCCATCGAAAACGAGATTGCGGCTCATGCACGGTGCTGAGTTGCGCCATTCCTTTACACGCCGTCGCTCTTACCCGGTGTATAGGGGGGGCGGGCTCTGGCCCTTGTCTTTCGAGAGCGATTTCGAACCGTATTGTGGTTTTGAGAAAGATTTCATAGCATAAAGTGTGATTTTGTTGTCTAATGTGGTCTGGAGAATGATTTCACATACAATAACCTATAGGAGAAGATTTTCACATGGCCGAGAAGATTCTCACACCCAAGGACGCACCCAAAGTTGTAGGCCTTCATGGTCTGATAGAGGAGTTTAACCTCAAGGTACCTTTGCCCATAGTCCGGTCCGAGGTCATTTCAGGGGCAAGAAGAACAACCGTCACAGATGGCACGGTTCTCGAACAATACCCCAAAGGCTACCTCCCCATCGGTGTAACTGGTAATCTCCGATTTGCCATGCGATATGAACCCATTGACCTTTCGACGCTTGCCGCTGTCTTTGACGCACTCAACATCAGCGAGTTCGAAAACTGGATTCGCTCTGAACCGACCGGCATATTCACGCGCCGCGCTTGGTACCTGTTCGAGTTGCTGACCGGGAAGACGCTCGACATCCCAGAGATAGGCCCCGCATCCTATATAGACCTGCTCGATTCCGATTTGCACGTCACCGGAGCAAAAGTTCAGGTCCGTCGCCAGAGGGTCAACGACAACTTGTTAGGAAATCGTTTCTACTGTCCATTGGTCCGCCGGACGGAAACCTTGAAGAGTTTTATGGCGAAAGACCTGGCAAAAGAGGCACGCAGTATCGTCGAGGAGTGCGACCCGGCAATCCTTACTCGGGCCGTCCACTACCTGTTCGCAAAAGAAACGAAATCCTCTTTCGCAATCGAAGGCGAGGTACCGAACAGGGACCGTACTGCACGCTTCGTCGCCGCCTTGGAAAATGCTTCAGCGTTCGACGCCGGTAGCAAGGAAGCATTCGTGCGCCTCCAGAACGCTATCGTAGACCCTCGCTACGCACAGAGCGATTGGCGCACAACGCAAAACTATGTTTCTCAAACGCTTTCCGACTACACGGAGGACGTGCATTTTGTTTGCCCGAAGGCCGAAGATATTCCCGGTCTGATGGCTGCATGGATGCAGATGACCCACCGCCTTGAGACGGCTGATGTGACTGACGCAGTTGTCGCCGCCGCCGCCGCTGCCTTCGGGTTTGTATTTCTCCATCCCTTTGATGACGGAAATGGCCGGATTCATCGTTTCCTCGTACACCATATCCTGACAAAGCTGGGATTCACTCCGCCAAGAGTTCTTTTCCCGGTCTCGGCAGCAATGCTCCGAGAACGGGAAGCCTACGACCGAGTCCTGGAGCGATACTCATCTTCAGTGCTCCCATTTATCAGCTATGATTTGGACGCGGAAGGTCGCATGGCCGTTCATAACGAAACGGCAAGCCTGTATCGCTTCTTCGACGCTACTCCTCACGCCGAATATCTCTATCACTGCATCGAGGAGACGATTCGGCGAGACCTTGGAGAGGAAATAGGATTCCTAGTTGTATTCGACGCTGCCATGCGAAAAGCCCTTGAAATTGTGGACATGCCGGACCGCCGTGCATCCTTACTCGTTCGCCTCATTCTGCAAAACCACGGAAAGCTGTCGCGTGGGAAAAGGCCGACATTCGCTGAAATCAAAGACGATGAACTCCATCGAATTGAAGACGCGGTGTGGCACACATGGGAGAAAGAACGAGAGAAACTGTCCGCACCGGTCTAAAAGAGCATCAGTTCTGCCGGTTTAGCGGTCAGCAGTCGTCATTGTTTTTGGAGGCCGGACACACATCATGGTTAGCTGCGGAGGACAATGCGCAGTCTCGCAGGGTCGAGTTCTCGCCTTACGACTTTGGTCAGGCCAAGAGATGAGCCTCCCGCGCCGTCAACGGGAACTGGAAGAAGAGGGGATAGTATCTCCAGCGTTCGTCGCGATGCTCGTGTGCCTTGGCGGCTCTCTATCG